>Ga0116229_10010535_pt1 | contig 13847 bp, 13 predicted proteins | sample S1TSphgellanicum_3_FD_87313 | JGI IMG/M metagenome (GOLD analysis project Ga0116229, IMG submission 87313) | Host-associated microbial communities from peat moss isolated from Minnesota, USA - S1T2_Fc - Sphagnum magellanicum MG | ecosystem: Host-associated > Plants > Peat moss > Unclassified...
AGGAACATCGCCAGCGTGCTACCTCCCTCGAGCGCGAAGTCGAGACGCCCGATCGCGAGGTCGGCCAGCACGTTGTCCATGGTGTCGTAGGTCTTGACCCTGACGCTCTTGGGGGCATTGACGAGGAGGAATCGCGCGAGTGTCGAGCCGGCTTCGGCGCCGATGGCGTAGCCTGCGAGCGTTGCCAAGTCGTCACATCGCACCCGCAACGGCTCGTCGCGCGGCCCGATGATGATGATCGGGGTATCATAGTAAAAATGGGTGAAATCGATGATCTTCGCGCGCTCTTCGGTGATCGACAGGGAAGCCCAGACGATATCGATCTGTTTGCTTTCGAGGGCGGGAATGAGGCCGTCCCAGGCGAACTCTTTCTCGATGCACGTTGCCTTGAGTCGGGCGCACGTCGCGTGCAACATATCCATTTCCCAGCCCACCCAGCGTCCGTCGGCGGTCTTCCAATAGAGCGGTGGATACGACTCGTTGTTGATACCGACGACGATGGGTGCCGAAGCCTCGGCGAGCGCTCGAGAAGAGCAGCAAAGCGCCATGAGCAGTGAGCATACGGCCAACGGTAGAAGCGATCGCGGTCTCATGAGAGTTTCACGCCGCGCAGTGTCTAGTCATCACGATTGAAGGTACCTGAAACATGAATCGAGCGTCAAACCGTGTGGCCATGGTATCCGGAGCGAATCGCGGCATCGGCGCCGCCATTGCCACCCATCTCGCCGCCGCGGGCTGGGATCTATCGCTCGGCATGCGTCGACCTGCGGTATCGAAGGGCGCGCCGCACGCTCTCCTCCATCCTTACGATGCCGAGACCCCCGACGCGGAGGCGAGCTGGGTCGACGCAACGTTGGCTCGCTTCGAACGCATCGACGCGATCGTCTGTAACGCGGGGCTCATGATTCCGCAAACCGTGATCTCCATCACCGAAGCGGAAATGGCCTCGATGTTCAACGTCAACGTATTCGCGCCGCAACGTCTCGCTCGAGCGGCCTGGCCGGCGCTACGCGCCTCGGGCTGCGGTCGGGTCGTCGTGATCGGTTCACTCTCGGGAAAGCGTGTCTCATCCGCGGATTCCGGTGCCTATGCGGTGACGAAATTCGCGGCCGTCGCCTTGACTCACGCGTTGCGACACGCGGGTTGGGATGACGGCATTCGCGCCACCGCGATCTGTCCCGGATTCGTCGCCACCGACATGGCCGCGGCGATTACCGACATGGACCCGCGCACGATGACGCAGCCCGAAGAGGTGGCACGCCTCGTGGAGCTGGCGCTCAACTTGCCGAACACGGCGAGCATGCCCGAGATCGCGGTCAATGGCCTCATCGAGGGGAATCTTTGATCCACGTCTTTGGATACCGCTTGCCGCCAAGAGCGCCTATTTTCGGACTCTTCTGTCGCGTAATCGTCTCTTGGCGGCAGGCGGATACCCACCAATCGATGCCTTGGCCCGTCAAAACACCGGCAAAATCGCGCCATCGAACTGCTTGAGAATGAACTGGCGGATCTCGTCGCTCTGATAGGCGGCGACGAGCGTCTTGAACACCGGCTTGTCCTTGTCGCGGGTGCGTACGGCGATGACGTTGCCATAGGGGTTGTTCGTCCTACTCTCGATGGCGATGGCATCTTTTTGCGGACTCAACCGGGCCTGCAGCGCATAGTTCGTGTTGATGATCGCGGCCTCCAAGTCCGGGAGGCTGCGCGGCAATTGCGCCGCATCGAGTTCACGAAATTTCAACTTCTTCGGGTTGGCGACGACGTCGCGAACGCTCGGCAGAATGCCCACGCCGTCCCGTAGCGTGACGACTCCCTGCTGCTGTAACAGTAGAAGTCCGCGCCCGCCGTTCGACGGATCGTTCGGGATGCCGATCGTCGCACCATCGGGCAAATCGGCGATTTTCTTGATCTTGAGAGAATACAGACCGATGGGCTCCACGATCGTGTCGGCGATCGCCACGATGTGATAGCCGCGGCTCTTGATCTGATTCTCGAGGAACGGCCGGTGCTGGAACGCATTCGCATCGAGATCGCCGCCATCGAGCGCCGCATTGGGAAGGAGATAGTCGTTGAAGACGACGACATCGACGTCGAGTCCTTTGCGCTTGGCGACCTCCTTGACCCTGGCCCAAATGAGTTCGCCGTCGCCTCCCGAGACGCCGACCTTGATCCGGTCCTGCGCCGGCGCGGAGCCCGATATCGCGATGGCCAGAAGTGCTGCGGCGAGCGCCGCGAATTTGATTGTCATGCGTAAATCCTCGAAGTTTCGATGAAGTGTCGGCGCCGCTACAGTCTGCGATTCAAGCGACGCGCGAGCCGATCGCCGCCCACCTGCACTGCGGATACGATCACGATCAACACGACGATCACGCCCACCATGATGTCGGTTTCGAACCGTTGATAGCCGTAGCGGATGGCGAGATCGCCGAGGCCGCCCGCACCGACGGCGCCGGCCATCGCGGAGGCACCGATCAATGTGACGAGCGTGACCGTAAAACCCGACAGCAGTCCGGGCAAGGCCTCCGGCAGCAGGGCTTCACGAACGATCTGCCAGCGGGTCGCACCGAGGGCGCGCAGCGCTTCGAGAAGGCCGCGGTCGACTTCGCGTAAGCTCATCTCCGCGACGCGCGCGTAATAGGGAGTGGCCGCGATGGCGAGGGGCACGATGGCCGCCGTCGTGCCGATCGTCGTGCCGACGATCAGACGCGTGAACGGAATGAGGGCCACGAGCAGGATGATGAACGGCGTCGATCGAAACGCGTTGATGATCGTGCCGAGCACGCGATTGAACACGGGGCGGCGCCAGATGCCGTCGTCATGGGTGATGACGAGGAGCACGCCCAGCGGCAAGCCCAACGCCAGTGACAAGAGACCGGAGACGCCCACCATGATGCCGGTCTCGCCGAGCGCGGTTGCGAACAGCGGGATATCATCCGTCCACATAACCCAATACCTCCAAGCCGATGGATTGTCGCTCTGCCGTTGCCAGGAGCTCGCGTAATGGACTCTCGCGATACCGCAGCGAGAACGTCACGGTTCCGAGCGGATGGCCGCCCACACGATCCACTTCGGCATGCACGATGTCGGTCTGCCACCCAGGTTCGCTCGCGAGCAGGGCCAGCACCGCCGCGTAGCTTTCCGCTCCCGATCCGTCGACGCGCACCAGGCAACGTCCGCCCGCGACCGGTTGCCGGCGCAGGTCCCTCTCCAAACTCTCCGGCAGCGGCGGCCGTACCGTTCGTAACAATCGCTGCGTCAACTCCGTACGCGGATGACCGAAAACCTCCCACACCGGGCCTTGCTCGACAATTTGGCCGTGATCCAGCACGGCGACGCGATCGCAGATTGCGCGGATCACGCTCATCTCATGAGTGATGAGCACGATGGTTACGCCGAGCCTGCCAGTGAGTTCCTTGAGCAGACGCAGAATCGACAGCGTGGTCTCAGGATCCAATGCCGAGGTGGCCTCGTCCGACAGGAGTAGTGCCGGCTTGCCCGCCAGTGCGCGGGCGATGCCCACCCGTTGCTTCTGGCCGCCGGACAGTTTGGCCGGGTAGACGGTCGCCTTGTCACGCAGTCCGACCAGGTCGAGGAGCTGCCACACGGCCTGAGCACGCTCATCGCGCGGCTGCCCGGCGAGCTTCAGCGGCAGCTCGACGTTCTCGAACACGGTCTTCATCGACAGCAGATTGAAATGTTGGAAAATCATGCCGACCTTGCGCCGGACACGATTCAGGCCGGCCTCGTCCAACGCGGCGAGGTCGCTGTCGTCGACGACGACGCGGCCGGCATCGATGCGCTCCAAGCCGTTGATGGTGCGGATCAATGTCGATTTACCGGCGCCGCTGCGACCGATGATGCCGAAGATCTCACCGCGTCGGACCTCGAGGCTCACGTCGTTCAGCGCAACGACCGCGCCGAACGCCCGGCTGACCGACTCCAAGCGGACGATGGCGTCGCTCACGCCCGATCCATGACGAGATCGCTGAAGCGCAGCACGTCGAACGCGGCGTGCTCTGCGCTTACCTCAAACGCGCGCTTCGCCGCGTCTGTTTGCGTCGGGTTCGAGCGCAGCGACAGGTCCGAGAAAGTCATCAAAGCTCCGACACAAGGGGCGCCTTAGTATATAGCGCGGTGGTCGCAGCGATGGCCATTGGGATCGGGGGATCCGGCCTACCAATCGCTCATCTGCATATAGCAATTTGATATGACGAGCCGTTAGGCAATGTTGCGGATTGCGCAGCATTGGCGCCTTTCTCGAGTACGCGCTATGGCTTGGTATTCGAGTCGCTGCTCGCAAGACGACGCACCGGTTTACCGATCGGTTTGCCGGTGAGTGCAAAGCTGCCCAAGGCTTGGTACCGCCACTGGTTGGCATCGTGAACCGTGTGAGTGCGGGCATTGCGCCAATGCCGATGCAGGTCGAGTCGCTCGTCCGTCGAGGCGGTGCCGATCAAGGCAAATATCTCGCTGGAAATCTCGATGGCGACATCTTCGGCCAACGCCTTGACCCCCGCTGCCGCAGCCGCGGCCTCGGCAATCCTTCGTTCGCTCGAGTCTCGATCAGCCTGATCGTGCAGTCGCGCGGCGGCAGCGAGATAAGCCTCGAGAGCATGGAGGCGCACCGCCAACTCGCCGAAGCGCGCGAGGAGCAGCGGATCATCGAGCGTAGTCGCCACCGGAGCGCCGAGCCTCGGCCGCGAACGCGCCCGAATGAGGGCGCGGGCGTCCTGCAGCGCCGACCGAGCGATGCCAACGTCGATCGCTGCGTGCAGCAGTGCGGCGTATGAATGGAAGATGTTGGGTCGCTCGAAGATTCGCCAGTGTGGAACGACTTGCAGGGGCGGCACTATGACGTCGCGGAAGTGCGCGGTACCGCTGAAAGTCACACGCTGTCCCATGGGGTTCCAGTCGGGCAAAACCTCGACGCCTGCCGCGTCCCGACGCACATAGGCCAGCACGCCCCGCCCCTGCTCGTCGATCGCCGCAACCGGAATCCAGTGCGCCAGTAGCGCGCCCGTGCAGTAATACTTGGTACCGTCGAGCCGGAAACTACCGTCCGCATGAGGCAGCAGCCGTGTGCGCATGTCGAGCGCGGAGCCCGTATTACGTTCGGCCTGGGCGTTACCGAGACGTGCGCCCGACAGAATTTGCGCAAAGAAAAAACCGCGCTGTTCGTCGGTCCCATCCTGACGGATCGCCTCGGTGAACACGAAGTGATTCTGCGGCAATTGTCCGATCGCCGGATCCGCGGTCGAGATAATCCGAAAGACGTCGATTACGGTCTCGATCGCCACGTCCGCGCCGCCATGAGCGCGGGGTACCGTAATCGCCATGAGTCCGCTTGCCGACAGCAGATCCAGCTCGGCCGCGGGCAAGCGCCGCTCTTGATCGCGCGCAATCGCCCCTTCCGCCAATCGGCTCGCCAGCTCATGCGCAATCTGGATGGCCTCCGCGTCGGAACGAATCACATGGGCCGACAGACTCGCGTCGCTCGAACTCGTCACAGCTCCCGCCCGTCGACGAGATAGGCGCGGCCGATGACCAGATAGTCCTGCGCAATGTCCGCCGCTCCTTCAGGCAGTATGTCGGGCACAAAACGCCTGATTTCTGCGAGCAGCTCCAGTAGGAACACCCGAGCCTCTTCGGCCACGCCGTTACGTGCGACCAGCGCCGCCGCCGCATCCCGCCGCGCTCTGAGGCGACCAAAACGATGAGCGTGCAAGGGGGCTTCGGCCTGTCCGTCCGTGCGCAGGCGCAATGCGAGCGTCGCAAGCAGTTCATCCGCTCGTTCGAGGTACCCCTCAGCGCTCATCGCGCGCTCCATCCCGAGCCCCTTGATGCTCACGCGTGGCCGCCGGCGCGAACGGAATGTCTGCGGCTCCATTCGCCTCATCGGGCCGCCCGGTCGGATGACGCCATAGCTGTTCACGCTCCAATATCGGCAAGACGCCTTCCCCGAACCAGTAGGCTTCCTCCAGATGGGGGATACCGGAGAGGATGAATTCCTCGATGCCCACCCGCGCGTAGTCCTTGATCCTCGCTGCGACCTCCGTGTGGCTGCCGACGAGTGCCGTGCCGGCGCCACCTCTGACGAGTCCCACACCGGCCCAAAGATTGGGTGCGATCTCGAGATTTGCGGTGGAACCATTGTGTAACGCGATCATGCGCTTCTGGCCGACGGATTCGCTGCGCTTGAGACCGGCCTGCACCGACTCGATGGTCTTTGGATCGATGCCGCGCAGCAGACGCTCGGCCTCGGCCCATGCCTGTTCGGCCGTGTCCCGCGTGATCACGTGGAGTCGGATGCCGAACCGAATCTTGCGGCCGCGTTTATCGGCTAAATCGCGGATCCAGGCGACTTTTTCGGCCACGGCCTCGACCGGTTCGCCCCAAGTCAGATAGACGTCGGCATGTTCCGCGGCGACGGGACCGGCGGCGGTGGAGGAGCCACCGAAGTAAAGCGGCGGCACCGGCTCGGGCTTGCGCGGAATCGTCGCGCCTTCGACGCGTAGGTGACGCCCCGCGAAGTCCACTTTGTCGCCCTTCCAAAGGCCCCGTACGATTGCCAGAAATTCATCGGCGCGTTCATAACGCTCGCCCTTGGACAGGAAGTCGCCATAGGCACGCTGTTCATGGGCTTCGCCGCCGACGACGACGTTGAGGAGAAGTCGTCCGTGCGAATGCCGCTGGAAGGTCGCCGCCATCTGCGCCGCCAGCGTGGGCGAGATCAGGCCCGGGCGGAAAGCAACCAGGAACTTAAGATGTTCGGTGACCTCGGTCAGCATGGCGGTAGCCAGCCACGCGTCCTCGCACCAAGCACCCGTCGGCGTCAGTGCGCCAACGAAGCCGAGTTGCTCCGCGCTACGAGCGATTTGACCCAAGTACGCGAGCGTTGCCGGCCGCGCGCCGCCGGCGGCACCCGCCGGTACACCATGCCCGCCGCCGACGATCTGACGACTGTCACCGTAGGTGGGCAGGAACCAATGAAAGGTGAGGCTCATGAGCGCATTCTCCCTTGATCCGTTGCGGAACGCATATTCAAAACAGTCCCGACAGCGGCGGCGCCGTGCCTTTCAATCGGTACGCGCCGACCACTGCGGCTTTCCAGTCCCGCGGATTGTGATTCGCCACGGTGCGCGCGTTGCGCCAGTGGCGATCCAAGTTATACCCACGTTTTGTGGTGGATGCGCCGCCCACGTCGAACAGCAGTTCGGCCGCCGCCAGCGCCGATTCGATGGCAACGTATTGTGCTTGGGCGACGTCTACCGCCGCCCGGGTAACCGACGGCTCGTCCAGGCCAGCGGCCCAGGCCGCGTCGATGGTGTCGGCCGCGCGCAGAATCACAGCTTCGGCGGCGAAGGCGCGCGCCGAAATTTCGCCGACTGCATGTTCGACATAAGGGTCGTCGACCGAGCGGCTGGCCGAGCTGTGCTTGATGGGTCGGGCCCGCTCACGCGCGAAGTTGACGGCATCGACCAGCACGTTACGTGCGATGCCCGCTTCGACCGCTCCCAGGTAGATCTGCGCAAAGGGAGTCACGATGGAGCGCTTGGTTTCATCGTGCTCTATCGTCTGAATCTCATCCTGATAGACGATTACGTTGTTGAGGTTTGTGGTGCCGCTCGCGGTAAGGCGCTGACCCATCGCGTCGAAATCGTCCACCAGTTCCAGACCTTCGCGATCGTGCGGCAGCACGAAGAATACGGGCCGTTCGTTCTCGTCCAACGCCACGACAAAGATCCAGCGTGAATAGAGAGAGCCCGTGCTGTAGTACTTGCTGCCGTTGACGCGAAAGTGATCGCCTTCGCGCACGATACGCGAGGCAATCGCGCCATTGGCGCCGCCAATTTCCCAACCCGCGTTGCCGAACACTTCGCCAGCGAGGTAACGCGAGAACCAGAGCTGGCGCTCGGCCTCGGAACTGCGGGCCAGCAATCCATCGACGAAAAGGAAACTGGCCCTCAATGATTGGGCGATATTCGAATCGACAGCGGCCAGGTCGATGATGAACTGCACTACCTCGCGCACCGAAGACCCGCTGCCTCCATAGGCCACGGGAATGCGGAAAGTGAGGAGGCGCGCGGCGGCTAGGCGGCGGATCTCTTCGTGAGGCAGTTGCCGATTGCGCTCGCGCTCGGACGCGCCTCTTGCAATCTCGGGCAGCAGCTCGGCGGCCCGCCGCCTTAGATCGGCGACGGTCAGAGGGAGGATTGCGGAGACATTACCGACGCTGACGGGGTGACTCTGGGTCATTCAAGATTTCCTTCAAGGCAAGGTATGGAGGGTTGCTTGGCGAGGGGCTTTGCAGTTGCGTCGAGCCCAAGCGTCGTGGTTCGCGATGCGGCGAACAATCGCCTCGTGTAGGCATGCTCCGGCGCTTCGAAGACTTGCCGCGCGGAGCCACTTTCGACAACGCGACCCTGGTTCATCACGAGGATGTCATCGCTGACGTGACGAATCACACTAAGGTCATGTGAGATGAACAGGTAGGCAACACCGAGCTCATCCTGCAAATCCGCCAGAAGGTCGAGCACCTGCGCCTGGACCGACACGTCCAATGCGGAGACCGGTTCATCGCAGACGATGAGACGGGGTCGCACGGCAATGGCACGCGCAATGGCGATTCGCTGTCGCTGGCCACCGGAAAGCTGCAGCGGCCGGCGGCTGGCGAGATCCACGGTTAGGCGCACCTGCTGCAATAACTGCGCAATGCGCGCGTCACGCTCGGAGCCGGAGAAACGGCCGACCGGTAGCGCATCCGCGAGGATTTGCCCCACGTTCCAACGGGGATCGAACGAACTCAATGGATCTTGATAGATGACAGCCATCTCATGGCGCCACGGCTGCCGTTGCCGTTCATGGACCTTGGCGTCGAGGGCGCCGTTCCACGTCCGTCCGCCGAAGCGTACCGAGCCCGAGTCGGGTTCGAGAAGCCCGAGGACCACTCGTGCCACCGTCGTTTTGCCGGATCCGGATTCACCTACGATGCCGAGCGTACGTCCCGCCTGAAGCGTGAAGCTGACGTCCTCCACGGCCTCCCGCCACACGTGATCGGGGCCGCGATAACGCTTGGCTACGTGATTGACTTCGAGCAGCAATGGATCGGCGATCTCCGGTGTACGACGTACCACCGGCACCGCTCGCCGTTCGGACGATAGGCGGCTGCCGCGCGGATGCGCAGACGGCAGTGCGTCGATCAATGTCTGAGTGTAGGGGTGACGCGGAGCGCGCAGGATTTGCTCCGTCGGGCCTTGCTCAACCACTTCGCCATGACGCAAGACCAGTACCTCGTCGGCGAGGTGTGCAACCACCCCCAAGTCGTGACTGATCAGCAAGAGCGAGTCGCCGCGCGCCTTGATCTGCTGCAGCACGCCGAGTATCTGCGCCTGAACGGTGGCATCGAGTGCGGTGGTCGGCTCGTCGGCGACGATGAGACCGGGATTTAGAGCCAGCGCACTGGCGATGAGCGCTCGCTGACGCAGACCGCCGGACAGTTCTCCGGAACGCTGGCGAGCACGGACCTCGGGGTCGGGAACGCCGACCCAGTTCAATAATTCGATTACCCTGTTCCAACGGCCGCGGCGGCGGCCCCAGCGATGCGCGATCAGTGCCTCGAGAATTTCCTTTCCCACCGGTCGCAACGGGTCGAGCGATCCCAACGCATCTTGTAATACGAAGCCGATTTCCTTGCCTCGGACGTGACGCCATTCCCGCTCTGAGAGGGTGAGCAGGTCACGGTCGCCGTATTGCAATCGTCGTGCCTCGACGGTCGCGCCGTTGCCAGCCAGCCCTACCAAGCTGCGCGCGGTAATGCTCTTTCCCGCACCGGACTCACCCACCAGTGCAATTGCCTTGCCGGGTCTCAGATTCAAGGACAAGTTGGCGACCACCGGGCGTGAGCCGAATCGTATGCTCAGTTGTTCGATGATGAGAGCATTGCCGTTCATCAAACACGCCCCTCCAACCGTCGCTGCAGAAAGCGGCCGACGACCGTAGTCGACAGGGTGGTCAGGACGATGAACAGGCCGGGGAAAAAGGTCAGCCACCACGCATTGGCAATGAAATCCTGCCCGACCGACAACATGGTGCCCCACTCCGGCGCGGGAGGCTTGGCACCCAGCCCAAGAAAGCTCAGCGCCGACGACCAGACGACGGTCTGCCCGATTCCCATGGTGGCCACCACCACGAGCGGCCGCATTGCATTCGGCAGCAGTTGGCGACGGATAATCCGCGATGGCGGATGGCCGAGTGCGCGGGCCGCCTCGATGTAGCCGGAATTTCGCACCGACAAGACCTGACCGCGTACCATCCGTGCATATCCCGGCGAGGTCCCCAGCCCCGTGGCAATGATGAGCGGACCGATACCGCCGCCGAATATGGCAACGAACAGCAATGCCAGCACCATGGCTGGGAAGGCGAACAAGACTTCGATCACCCAGCCGATGCCACGAGCGAGCCAGCCTCCAGTAAGCCCGGCGGCAAGTCCCAGCGGCAAGGCGATGGACATTGCGAGGGCGACGGCGAGCAAGCCGATGGTGAGCGATTGGCGTACGCCATAAATTACCCGTGAAAAGATATCGCGGCCGGATTGGTCGGTGCCGAACCAGTATTCCCAGCCAGGCGCGTGGAAGGCCGCTTCCGGTACGCTCGCCAGCGGATCGTTCGCGGTGAACAGCCGCGGCAGCACAGCCGCCAGCAACAGAAACACAAGGAAGCTTGCCGCAAGTAGCGCGCTCCAGCGCACCGCTCGTCCGGGTATGCGGAGGCTGGCATCACTCATTGAATGTTGCGTCCAAGCCGCGGGTCGACTAGGTTGTAAATCAGATCGACGAGCCAATTCGCGAGTACGAAGCCAATGGCCACCACCAGCGTGATGCCGATGGTCAACGGCAGATCCCGCACTTGCACCGCTTGCACCAACTGCCGGCCCAGACCCTTGCGCGAGAAGATCAATTCCACCACCACATCCCCACTGATGAGCGCGCCGATTGCCCAACCAGACAGTGATAGGCCCGGCAGAACGGAGTGACGCAACGCATGCCGCCAGCGAACGGCCCAATCGCCGACGCCCCGCGTGCGCGCCGTCAGCACGAAGGGTTGTTCGAGCGTGATTTCCAGAGATTCACGCGTGACCTGGCCGATGAAGCCCGCCAACGGCAGGGCGAGTGCCAGGGAAGGCAGGATCAGGGTTCGAAGTCCGTCGCTGCCGGCCGGCGGAAACAGGTGAAGGCCGAAGGCAAAGATCGCCAACAACAGAATCGCCAGCCAAAAGGGCGGCAGCGCTGCGGCTACCGTTTCGACGCCGGAGCCGAGGCCACTCCACCATCCTCGACGGCCGGCCGTCAGCAGCGTCCATGCGAGCACGATGACCCACGCTGTCAGTAGCGCCGACAAAGTCAACTGAAAGGTGGCCCCTACCTGGCCGGCGACGATTCCTGCCACCGCCGAATGTTGCGCGTAAGACATGCCGAGATCACCGCGCAGCAGACGCTCGAAGTAAAGGGCGTACTGCACCGCCAACGGCTCGTCCAGGCCGTACTCGTGGTTGAAGGCAGCGATGGTCTCCGCCGTGGGATTGCCCGTGCCGAGGATTGACAATGCGGGGTCACCGGGTACCAGCTTAAGACCAAAGAAGGCCAGCGTTGCCGTGACCCATAACACCAACGCGCCACCGAGCAGCCGGGTACCGGAATGACGTGCAAGGCGCCATAGTCGCTCGCGGTTCATTTCGTCACCCAGGCATCGTAGAGATAGGTGATGGTTAGAGACGGTTCGACACGCACACCGTGAGCGGTCTTGTAGATCGCGAGCCGGGTGCTCTGCGGGTAGGTGGTCAATTGTAAATATTGCTGCGAGATGGTTTGCTGCGCCTGGTGGTATAGCTGGCGCCGCACGTCCTGATCCTGCGTCTCCAGCGCCTGCTCCATGACTCGATCGAACTGCGGATCGTTGTAACCGGACCCATTCGAATGGAAGGGACCAACGGAACCGATAAAATCGGCTCCGAATAGATACCGCAGCACATCAGGCGTATTGGTATTCCAGTATTCAATTCTGGCGTCGTAGTCCCAGCCCGTATAAACGCGGTTCATCATCACCGCGTGGCTCGCCGGTTGCAGATCCACCGCGAAACCCACCTTTTTGGTCGAAGCCTGCACCTGTTCCCAGAGTGCACGTTCGGAAACAGACAGGTATTCGTCCTCCGGAATCACGACGGATAATCGCCGGCCACTCTTGGTGCGATAGCCGTCGGCATCGCGCCGGGTCCAGCCGGCCTCGTCCAGAAGCCGGCCGGCTAGTTGCGGATCGTAGTCCTGCGCATGTTCGAAGTCGGCGCTGTAGAGCGGCGTGACGGAACTCAAAGGGCCTTCCGCTCGCGGGAATTCACCGAAATAAACGCTCTTCAGCGCTCCATCGACATTGGCGGCACGGACGAAAGCTTCGCGTACGCGCCGATCGCTAAAAGGTTCGCGCGTAATATTGAAAGTACCGTTGGTAGGATTGCCGGGGCGGTTACGCAGCACCAGAGTAAGATCGGGATTGCCGCGCGCCGGCGCGTGCGCTTCCGGCGGCAAGGTGTCGATCACATCCACATCGCCCGACTGCACCGAAGCGAAACGCACCGACGGGTCCGGAATGATCTTCCATTCGATCCGGTCGAGGTAGGCCGGCCCCTGGTGCAGGGCGGTCGGAGGCCCCCAGGCGTAATCCGGGTTGCGCTCCAACACGATCTGATTTTGTCGGTCCCAGCGCACGACCTTGAAGGGACCGGAACCCACCGGGCTCTCACAGTTAGCCTGCTCGGGTCGCTTGAGCGCCGTCGGCGACTCGATGCCCAGAAAGCCCTGCGACAATACTTCCAGAAAAGCCGCGTAAGGCCTGGACAGATGCACGGCCGCCGTGTGCTCGTCGATGATGTCGGTGCGCACGTACTGGCGCACGATGTAGTTCTTGTCGGTGGAGGACTGAGTTTTGGGGTCGATCATGTGATCGAGGTTGGCCCTCACCGCCTCGGCGGTGAGAGGAGTGCCATCGGTGAAGCGTACGTCGTCGCGCAGATGAAACGTATAGACCAGGCCGTCGGCAGAAACCTCCCAGCTCTTGGCCAGCCAAGGTCCGATCCGCCCGTTGTCATCCATCGACACCAGTGAGTCGAGAAATTGCTGGGCAATAAACACCTGCGGCATGTCCCCTTCCGAATGCGGATCCAGGCACAGAGGTTCCCGATCCGTGGCATAGATCAAGGTGCCACCGGACACAGGTTTTTCCTGTTTGGATGCAGCTCCATTGACAGGCTCCTTGTGGCCGCAGCCGACCAGACTGAGGACAGCCACCAGCACGATCCGGCTACGAGCCGGTGAGTTCCGGTGTCTCAATCCCGTGTCCCGGGGCGGGTGGTGGGAAAGCGCAGTGGCTGCGCCGGCGCGAGCAGCGCGGCGCGATCGCGGTAGCGGGCGCCGAAATGGTCGTTCGGCAGACGTGCGTGACCTGCGCCGAAGAACCGCTCGCGCAGAGTTTCACCGTCTTGGTAGGCCTCCCGAAAGCGGCCGCGCCGTCGCAGTTCGGGAATCGCCAACTCGATGAAATCGCGGGCGGTTTGAAATGATAGGTATTGGATGAGATTGATGCCGTCGATACCGTCCTCGTCCAGCCATTTCTCGATCTGATTGGCCACCACATCGGGCGTTCCGGCCACGAAGAAGCGGCCGTCTTGGTGGCGGATCTTCTCGAGAAACTGTCCGACGGTGTCGTCCGGCGCCGCCCAATTGAGCAATCCCCAGCTCTTGGCGCTCGCCGGCACGATATCGACTAGCCGGGCATCGCGCGGAAAAGTCGTGAAGTCG
>Ga0116229_10010536_pt1 | contig 13847 bp, 10 predicted proteins | sample S1TSphgellanicum_3_FD_87313 | JGI IMG/M metagenome (GOLD analysis project Ga0116229, IMG submission 87313) | Host-associated microbial communities from peat moss isolated from Minnesota, USA - S1T2_Fc - Sphagnum magellanicum MG | ecosystem: Host-associated > Plants > Peat moss > Unclassified...
GCGGCCGCCGACCAGGGGGTCCTCAACGGGGTCGCGGTGGGCGACATCGATCCCAACGCGCGTCGCGAGCTCGATTTTCCGGAGCGCCTGCAGGGGGCCGTGATCACCCAGGTGGACCCGGGCTCGGCCTCGGCCCGCGCCGGCCTGCGCGAGGGCGACGTGATCCTGGAGATCAACCGCCACCCGGTCACCTCGGCCCAGGCGGCCATCGACCTGAGCGCGAACGCGCCGGGCAAGAAGACTCTCCTGAAGCTATGGTCGCACGGGAACACGGTTTACGTGGTCGTCGACGAGACGGGTGACTCCGCCCCGGCCGACGCCGCTCCCTGACCGACGGGCTGCAGGTCTGAAGGATTGGTTCTAGGGTGTTGTTGGGTGTTGGGGGCGCCGGGCTGGGACAGCCCGGCGCCCTTTTTCCTGCCGCCGACTCGCTCCTTTCCAACCCCCGCCCCGCGGGCTAGGTTCCCCCCATGCGCATCCTCGTGGTCGAAGACGACGCCAAGATCGCCTCCTTCGTCACCCAGGGCCTGAAGCAGGCGGGCTACGCCGTGGACCACGCCGGCGAGGGCGACACCGGCCTCGCGCTGGCCGAGACCACCAACTACGACGCCGCGGTGGTGGACGTGATGCTGCCGGGCCTGGACGGCCTGAGCCTGGTCCGCCGCCTGCGCTCCGGCCGGCGCCATCTGCCCGTCCTCTTCCTCAGCGCCCGCAGCGCGGTCGAGGACCGGGTCAAGGGCCTGGAGAGCGGCGGCGACGACTACCTGACCAAGCCGTTCGCCTTCTCCGAGCTGCTGGCGCGGGTGCAGGCGCTGGTCCGCCGCGCCAACCACGCCCCCGACGCCACCCGGCTCTCCGCCGGGGACGTCACCCTCGACCTCGTGACCCGCGAGGTGACCAGCGCCGGCCGCGGGGTCGAGCTGCAGCCGCGGGAGTTCTCGCTGCTCGAGTACCTGCTGCGCAACGCCGGCCACCCGGTCAGCAAGACCAAGATCCTCGAGAACGTCTGGGACTACGGCTTCGACCCGCAGACCAACGTGGTCGACGTGGTCATGCACCGGCTGCGCGCCAAGGTCGACCCCGAGCACACCCGGATCGAGACCCTGCGCGGCGTGGGCTATGTCTTCCGTCCCCATGCTTAGGGAACTGCGCCAGTCCCTCGCCTTCCGCCTCGCCGTCCTCTACACCGCGGCCTTCGCCGTCGGCGCCATCCTCCTGTTCGGGCTGCTCTACCTCACGCTGGCGCGCTCGCTGGAGCGGCGCGACCGCGCGGCGGTCGAGCAGCGGGCCGAGGCCTACGCCGCCGCCTATGAGCAGGGCGGGGCGCTGCTGCTGCGGGCCCGCATCGCCGGGGACGCCGCGCCCGAGGTCCGGTCGCTCTTCGTGCGCCTGCTGGGCCCGGACGGCGCCACCGTCTTCGCCACCGTGCCGGCCGACTGGATCGCGCCGGAGGAGGAGCACCGGCTGGTGCCGGACGGGTGGGGGGGCTGGCGCACCCAGGAGATCCACTCGGTGCGGGTGCCCCGCGATGCCGCCCGCGACCTGGCCGTGGCCTCCCGGGTCCTGTCCGACGGCCGCCTGATCCAGGTGGCCCGCAGCACCGACAGCCAGGCGGTGCTGCTGGCGCCGCTGCGGCGGGATTTCGCCACCGTCGGCGTGGCCGCCCTCCTCTTCTCGCTCGCGGCCGGCGAGTTCCTGGCCTGGCGGGCCACCCGGCCGCTGCGGCTGGTGGCCGCCACCGCCCGGCGGATCATCGACCAGGACGACTATGGCGCCCGCATCCCGGCGCTGGCCGGCTCGGGGGAGCTCGCCGTCCTGGTGCGCCAGCTCAACGCCCTCCTGGACAAGAATGCCGCCCACGTCCGCGTGCTGCGCGAGACCCTGGACAACCTCGCCCACGACCTGCGGACGCCGCTCACCCGGCTGCGCGGCACCGCCGAACTCGCGCTCGGGGACGGCGGCAACCCGGCCGAGGCGCGCTCGGCGCTGGCCGCGTGCATCGACGAATCGGACCACGTGCTCCACCTGCTCGAGGCGCTGCTCGACGTCTCGGCGGCTGAGGCGGGCGTGCTCAGCCTGCGGCGCGAGCCGGTGGACATGAGCGCCCTGGCGCGCCGCGCCGCTGACCTGTACCGCGAGGTCGCGGAGGAGAAGGACATCCGCCTGCGGCTCGACCTGCCGGCCAGCGCGCCGCTGTGCGGCGACCGCGTCCGCATCGGCCAGGCGCTCTCCAACCTGGTCGACAACGCGCTCAAGTACACGCCCGAGCACGGCGAGGTGGTGGTCAGCACCGCCGCGACCCCGACCGACGTCACCGTCACGGTGTCGGACTCCGGCCCGGGCGTGCCCGCGGCGGAGCGCGCGGCGGTGTGGCGGCGCCTGTACCGCGGCGACGCCAGCCGGTCCCAGCGCGGCCTCGGGCTCGGGCTCACGCTGGTGCGGGCGGTGGCCGAGGCGCACGGGGGCTCGGCCTCGGTGGCCGAGGCGGCGGGCGGCGGCGCCGCGTTCCAGCTGCGCTTCCCGGTCAGCTGACCGGCGGCGGGCCGAGCCTCAGGGCTCGACGGTGGTGGAGGTGCCGCCCATCCACTGGGGCAGCATGTCCTCCATCATGTTGGAGATGGGGGTCTCGAGGCGGCCGATCCGCAGCTTGAGCCCGGTGACCAGCGGGTCGGAGCGCAGCTGCGGAACCTTCTCGGTCGCGGCGGCGACGGTCGGGATCTCCTCGCCCTCCATCACGCGCTTCAGGGAGCACAGGCCCGCCACCAGGCGGTCGGCGGCTTCGCGGCTGCTGTACTTGACCCGGGCGTCGGCCAGCTTGCCGCCGGGCGAGTAGAACTCGAGGACCACCGAGACCTCGGTGCCCTGGTTGCCGACCGCAGGCTCGAAGCGCACCGTGCCGGTGTGCGGGCCGCTCTCGGCGTCGGCGATCGACCAGGAAATCAGCTGGCCCGGCACGGTCTTCGTCACCACCGCCTCGGGCAGCGGGGCGGGGCCGTCGGCCGAGGACCCTTCGGGCGCCAGGGTGTCCAGCCAGAACGAATACAGCTCCATCGGGTCGCGCTGGATGCTGAGGCCCCGCTTCACCCGCACGCGCAGCCGCCCGGCGGAGCCCACGGGGGCGTCGGAGGCGGTGGATTCGTCGGTGGCGAGGTTCACGGGAGAGGGCGGACGGGCTTCAACGGTTTACGGAGCGCGGATAGTCAAGGGTCAGTTGGTTAGGTTCCACAAGCTAATGAGCTTACGCCTGAGTATTACTGCTTAGGTGGCCAGCGGCGGCGGCCGGACGGGCGCCGCGGGCTGGCGAGGGGGATGAGGTTGGTGAAGCGGCGGGCGCGGCGCGAGGCTCAAACCGAGGCTGGGGCCGCGTCCCTTTTTACGGCTCGGCGCCGAAAAAGCTGCGCAGTCGGGGCCCGATTTGAAGCGAAATTTACAGTTGTTGCAGGAAAGTTGCGGTTCGGCAGTGGAGGGCCGAGGAAAACGTGGTTCTGCACTGCTTTTTCCATGCCGAACCGGACGATCCGGCGGTAAAAGTGCCGCGAATAATTGGGTAACCGGTTGCATCTGAGGGGGTCTATCCGAGGGCTGCGATTTGCCCGATGAACCGCGACGATACCCAGCGCCAGGATTCAGAAGCCCCTGAAAAGAAGGGTGGTGATAAGGACCCCAGGCACGCCGCTTACGCCGATCCCAGCCTGGAGCGGAAGCCGGCGAAGGACGCGGCCAAAGGGGATCGGGAAAGCGGGAACGAGACCGACACCGAGGATGCGAAGCCGAAGAAGCCTGCCGGTCCGCCCTGGTACCGCCGGCCCGTGCCGGTGGGCCTGCTGATTGTCGGGCTGATCGCGGCCGCGATCGCGGGCGTCCTGCTCTGGCAGCACAGCCGCGACAACGTCACCACCGACGACGCCTACATCGACGGCATCCCCCAGATCGTGAGCCCGCAGGTTTCCGGACGGGTGCTCCGGGTGTGCGTCGACGACAACCAGGACGTCGTGGCCGGCCAGCTGCTGCTCGAGCTGGACCCGGCCGACTACCAGATGCGCCTCGACCAGGCTAACGCCGCCAAGGCCCAGGCGGAGGCGCAGCTCGCCGAGGCCGAGGCGCAGAAGACCGTCTATGAATCCCAGGTGGAGGAGGCGCGGGCCAGCCTCGGCACCGCCGAGGCGAACGCCACCGACGCCGCCCACCAGCTGGCCCGCTACCGCCGGCTGAAGGCGGTCAACGCCGGCGCCGTCTCCGAGCAGCAGATGGACAGCGCGGTGGCGGCGGCCACCAGCACCGCCGCCCAGCTCAACTCCGCCCACAAGGCGGTCGCCGCCGCCGCCGCCCAGGTCGGCTACGCCGACCAGCAGATCGAGGCCGCGCACGCCGCGGTCCGGAGCGCGGACTCCACGGTGGCGCAGGCAGCGCTCACCCTCTCCTACACCAGGGTGCTGGCCCGGATCAGCGGCCGGGTCGCGAACAAGACCGTCACCGCGGGCACGGTGGTCGCGGTCGGCACGCCGCTCCTGGCGGTGGTGCCCCGCGACGTCTACGTGACCGCCAACCTCAAGGAGACCCAGCTGGACCACATTCAGCGGGGCCAGCCGGTGAAGATCCACGTCGACGCCTACCCGGAGATGAAGCTGACCGGCAAGGTCGACAGCATCGAGCCGTCGAGCGGGCAGACCTTCGCCGCGCTGCCGGCGGAGAACGCCACCGGCAACTGGGTGAAGGTGGTGCAGCGGGTCGAGGTGAAGATCGTGTTCGACCGGATCCCGGACGACCCCAACCGCCGGCTGGCGCCGGGCATGTCGGTCGAGGTCGACGCCAGGGTGCGGTGAGACCATGGGCCTGGAACGCTCAGCGGCGGGCGACCACAACCCCTGGCTGGTGGCGATCATCGTCTCCATGGCGACCTTCATGGAGGTGCTGGACACCAGCATCGCCAACGTCTCGCTCCAGCACATCGCCGGGAGCATGGCGGCCAGCCAGGACGAGAGCACCTGGGTGCTGACCAGCTACCTGGTGAGCAACGCCATCATCCTGCCGATCAGCGGCTGGCTCTCCCGGGTGGTGGGCCGGAAGCGCTTCTACATGATGTGCGTGGGGCTCTTCGGGTTCAGTTCCCTGCTCTGCGGCCTGGCGCCGTCGCTGCCCTGGCTGATCATCTTCCGGATCATGCAGGGCCTGGGCGGCGGGGGGCTGGCGCCGAGCGAGCAGTCGATCCTGGCCGACTCGTTCTCGCCGGCGCAGCGGGGCCAGGCCTTCGCCCTCTACGGCATCGCCGTGATCGTGGCGCCCACCCTCGGCCCGACGCTGGGCGGCTTCATCACCGACAGCTTCTCCTGGCGGTGGATCTTCCTCATCAACGTGCCGGTCTGCGTGGCCTCGCTGGTGCTCTCGCACCTGATCCTGGTCGACCCGCCCGCGGTGCGGCGGGACCGGCGGGAGGCGCTCCAGGGCGGCCTGAAGGTCGACGTCCTCGGCTTCATCCTGGTCGCGGTCGGCCTGGGCTGCCTGCAGGTCGTGCTCGACAAGGGCACCGAGGACGACTGGTTCGCCTCCAACTTCATCCTCTTCTTCACCCTCACCTCCGCGATCTCCCTGGTCGCGCTGGTCATCTGGGAGCTGCACCAGGACGAGCCGATCGTGGACCTCTCCCTGCTCAAGGGCCGCAACTTCGCCGCGGCCATGGTGGTCATGTTCGTGACCGGCTTCATCCTGATCAGCACGACCCAGATGCTGCCGCAGTTCCTGCAGTCGATCATGGGCTACACCGCGACCAAGGCCGGGCTGGCCCTCACCGCCGGCGGCTGCGCCACCCTCTTCATGATGCCGGTGTGCGCGGCGCTCATGCGCAAGATCCAGCCGAAGTACCTGATCGCCTTCGGCCTCGCGGTCGAGGCCGCGGCCTGCCTGTTCCTGCGCGGCTTCAACACCAACATCAACTTCGGCCACGCCGCCCTGGGCCGCATGTTCCAGGGCGCCGGGCTGCCCTTCCTCTTCGTCCCGATCACGACCGTGTCCTATGCCGGTCTGCCGCCGGGCAAGAGCAACAGCGCCTCGGCCCTGCTCAACACCATGCGCAACCTGGGCGGCAGCTTCGGGATCTCGCTCGCGGTCGGGCTGCTGGCCTACCGCGGCCAGTTCCACCACGCCCGCCTGTCGGGCAGCGTGACCCTCTTCTCCCGGCTCGGCCTCAACAGCCCCCGGGCGCTGGCGCAGTTCGGCTACGGCCTGGAGCGCCAGGCCGAGATGCTGAGCTACATCGACGTCTTCGTGTTCCTGGCCTGGATGGCCGCGGCGATGATCCCCGTCGCCTTCCTGCTCCGCCGCATCGATCCCAAGGAGGCCCAGCATGCCGCGCCTTGATCCCCGCCCGCCCGCCGCGGCGCTCCTCGCCCTCCTGGCGGGCTGCGCGGTGGGACCCGCCTACCACCCGCCCCAGCCCGCGGCGCCGCCGGCCTTCGCGGAGGTGCGGCCGGACGCGACCCCCGGGTCGGCCCAGCCCACCGGCGCGGCGGCGCCGGCCGACCTCGCGCGCTGGTGGACCGTCCTCGACGACCCCGAGCTCACGTCGCTGATTGAGCGGGCGCTGCGCAGCAACCGCGACCTGAAGACGGCGGTCTCGCGGGTGCGGGAGGCACGGGCCGAGCGGACGGTCGCCGCCGGCGCGCTCCTCCCCGAGCTCGACGCCACCGCCGGCTACAACCGCAGCTACGGCAGCCAGAACGTGGTCCTGCCGCTGGGCGCGCTGCTGGGCAGCAGCGGCGGCGCGGGGTCCGGGGGCAGTTCCTCCCCGGCGGCCGCCGGCCCCGGCGCCAGCCGCGGCGGGCTCCACCCCCAGGTCCAGACGGCCACTGCCACCCCGGCGCCGGTCCAGCCGGCGGCGACTCAGCCGGGCGGACCGCAGTCACCCTTCGGCGAGGGCGGCCTGCCGGGCGTCACGACCCAGCTCTTCCAGGCCGGCCTCGACGCGGCCTGGGAGGTGGACGTCTTCGGGGGCACCCGCCGCGCGGTCGAGGCCGCCGACGCCCAGGTGGCGGCGGCGCGCGAGGGCCAGTACGGCGTGCAGGTGTCGCTCCTGGCCGAGGTCGCCACCACCTACCTGCAGCTGCGCCTCAACCAGGAGCGGGAGCGGGTGGCCCGCCGCAGCCTGGAGACCGAGCGCCGGACCTGGCGGCTGGCCCAGGACAAGTTCGAGCAGGGGCTGGGGGACGAGGTGGAGGCCGCGCAGGACCTGGAGGAGGTGAAGGTCTCGGCGACGACGCTGCCGCCCCTGCAGGCCGCCGAGCGCATGGACGAGCACGCGCTCGCCTTCCTGCTCGGCCTGGAACCGACCGCCCTGCGGGCCGAGCTGGCCCGGCCGGCGCCGTTCCCGGCGCTGCCGCCCGCGGTCCCCGTCGGGGTGCCCTCCGACGTGATCCGCCGCCGGCCGGACGTGCGCCAGGCCGAGCGGCAGCTGGCGGCCGCCTCGGCCGAGATTGGCGAGGCCACGGCGCAGCTCTTCCCGCAATTCAGCATCACCGGCTCGCTGGGACTGGACAGCAGCACGCTCGGCCGCCTGCCGCGCTGGAGCAGCCGGTACTACTCGATCGCGCCGGGGATCAGCTGGCCGATCCTGGATTGGTCGAGGCTCCATGCCGCCATCCGGGTGCAGGACGAGCTCGAGGCCCAGGCCCTCCTCGCCTACCAGACCGCGGTCTCCCAGGCGCTGAAAGAGGTCGAGGACGCCCTGGTCCAGCTGCAGTTCGAGCGCGACCGCCACGCCGCCCTGGTGGCGGCGGTGGCGCAGGCCCGCCGCGCCGAGCAGGTTACGGCGGAGACCTTCGCCGCCGGGCTGGCGGACCAGTCCGCCTCCCTGCTCGCCGAGCGGGCGCTCCTGCAGGCCGAGGACAACCTCGCCCAGAGCGAGGGGGCCCTCCGCGTCGACCTGGTGGCCCTCTACAAGGCGCTGGGCGGGGGCTGGGACGTGCCGGCGGCCGGGAATTCCTGACGGCCGGCCCGGTTGAACCTGAAGCCGTTGCGGGCCCCGCGGGGGGCCGACTCTTCAATAATCGGCTAATATACCGCTAAAACTTGGTTAAGCTTGGGTGATTCACCCCAGGGCGATTGACGCGTTTTTCGGGCCACCGGATAACGGTTCCGTCTGGGTAAGCATCCGTCGAGAATACCTCCCGCCAACCGGAGGGGCTATTTGCGGGTCTTTACAACCCACCCCGCACGAATTCGTTCCTCCAAGAAGTCTGTCGTGCGGGGTGGACCGTTTTTAGATTAGCAAGCTGGTGAGGGGACGGTGGGCCGGCGCCGCTCGGCGGTCAAAAGCGGGAATTACGCATCGGCGCCCGCCGCGCCCCTCCGGCCACCCGGGTAAGATCGTTCCGCCCGCTCACCTCCCAGGTGTTGCCGGTGTCGGTCCGTTCGGGTCACGGCGGGCGGTCTGGGCCTAAGGTCTTGCCGCCTCCGGCGGCCGTGGCCATCCTGGTGGTGATGTCCCCCCGCCCGCCCCCGCCCGCCGGTCCGCGCGGCCGGCCGGCCCGCTGATGCCGCCCCGCCGCCTCGCCTGGGTGTGCCTGGGGGCCGGCGCGGTGCTGACCGCGCTGCTGCTGGCGCTGCCGTTCACGTACTTCCAGGGCTACGACTACCTGGAGCTGCACACCTTCTACAAGCAGTACCTGCGCGAGGGGATCCTCTCCGGCCAGGCCCCGTGGTGGAACCCGTACGTGGCGCTGGGGCGGCCGTACTTCGCCGACATCGAGACCACCGTCTGCTACCCCCCCAACTGGCTCATCTTCCCCCTCGGCGTCACTGCCGGCGTGACCGCGATGGTCGCCCTGCACCTCGCGCTTGGTCTTTACGGGGCCGTGCGCCTCGGGGGCGAGCTGGGCCTGGGCGCGCTGTGGTCATGGGTGGGCGCGCTCACCTATCCGCTGGCCGGCTTCGTCCTCGCCCGGCTGCAGCTCGGCCAGATGCATGTCTTCTTCAGCCTGTGCTGGGTGCCGCTCGTCTTCTACGCCGCCGCCCGCCTGCAGGCCCGCCCGGACCGCGCCGGGGTCGCGCGGATGGCGGCGGTCCTGGCCCTGTGGATCCTGGCGGGCAGCCCGCCCTTCGTGTGGGTGGACGGCCTGGGCCTCGCCGCCTGGGTCGCCCTGCGCAGCCCGTCGCTCCGCGCCGCCGGCCGGGGCCTGCTGGCCCTGGTGGTGGCCGGCACGGTGGCCCTGGAGCTCGCCGCGGTTCAGCTGATCCCGTGGATCGAGCTGCTCGGCCAGGGCAACCGTCCGGCGCACGCGGTCGAGTACGCCACGCGCCACGGCATGAGGGCGCCCGAATGGCTCGGGCTCGCCCTGTGGCCCTCCGCCGGGCGGATGATCCCCCCCGAGTCCAATGTCGGGCTCGGCCTGCCGCTGGCCCTGGCCGCCGGGGTCGGCTGCGCGTGCGCGTGGCGCCGGCGGGAGGACCGGGCGCTGGCGCTGGTGGCGCTTCTCGGCGGCGTGCTGGCGGCCGGCGCCCTGACGCCGCTCCTGCCCTTCCTGGCCGCGCACGTCCCCGGCTTCGGCGCCCTGCGCTTCCCCACCCGCTACAGCGTGCTGGCCGCGACGGCGCTCCTCTGGCTGGGCCTGCGGGCCCTGCAGCGCTTCGTGCCCGCGCGGTGGGCGCCTCCGGTGGCGGCGCTCCAGCTCGCCGCGGTGGCGCTGGCGGGCTTCGCCTGCGTCAGAAGCTACGCGCTGCACTTCGGGGGGTTCTGGGACGAGCAAGTGAAGGCGGACCTGGTCGCCCACGGCGCCTTCGGTCCGGCGGGCGTCCCGCCGCGCATCGCCTTCGACGAGGAGCGGGTGCGCCCCAACTCGGGCATGGTGGAGGGGTACTCGTCCCTCGGGGGCTTCGCCAACCCGCACCTCGGCCGGGTCTGGACGGCGGTGCACGAGCAGGCCGGCCTGGTGCCCCCCGCCTTCGCGGTGCACGAGATCGCGCTCGAGGTCTTCGACCACGGGCCGTTCCCGGTGCCGGACGCCAACCTGGTCCTCGGCTGGGACCAGGCCGCCGGCCACCCGGTGTGGCGCCCGCCGGCCGCGGCCGACCCGCGGGCGGCGGTGCGCGGCGGGGGCACGGCCGAGATCATCCGCTACACCCGCAACGCGCTCGACGTCCGCACCCGGGCCGCGCAGGCCGGCCTGCTCGTCCTGGCGGAGCCGTGGTATCCGGGCTGGAGCGCCACCGTGAACGGCGCGCCGGCCGAGGTCGTGCTCGCGGACGGCTGGAAGCGCGCGGTGGCGGTGCCGGCGGGCCCGGCCGAGGTGCGCCTCACCTTCTTCCCGCGGAACTTCTACCTCGGGCTGGCGATCAGCGGGGCGGCGCTGGCCGCGGTCATCGCCGGCTGGCGGCGGAAAACCGTCGACACCGGCGCGCCGGCCTGAGCAGGCTCCGGCCCATGGCAATCGAGTCCGGCCGGCCCGCATGAAGCGGCCGCCGCCCGCCGCCTGGCTCCTCGCGCTCGTGCCCTTCATCGGGGTGTGCTTCTCCGTCGCCCTGTGGGACCGGGAGACGCCGGTGGTGCTGGGGCTGCCGTTCAACCTCTTCTGGATCCTGGCCTGGTCGGCCGGGACGCCGCTCCTCATGCTGGGGGTGGAGCGGATCCTGCGGCGCCGATGAGCCCGACCGCCACGGCGCTGGCCGGCCTCTTCGGGATCGTGGCCGCGGGGGCGGTCCTCGGTGCGACCATGGCGCGCGGCCGGCAGCTCGACCTCGAGCAGTGGGCGGTGGCGGGCCGCGGCCTCGGGCTCGTGCTCGTCTGGATCCTCCAGGCGGGGGAGATCTTCACCACCTTCTCGGTCCTCGGCATCAGCGGCTGGATCTACGCCAAGGGCGGGCCGACGCTCTACGTCCTGGCCTACCTGATCCTGGCCTACATCGTGTACTTCTTCGTCGGGCCGCCGATCTGGGAGGCGGGGCGGCGCCACGGCCTCCAGACCCTGGGGGACTTCTTTGCCCGGGCCTACGGCAGCCGGGCGCTGACCGCGCTGGTGACGCTGGCCGGGGTCGTCTTCCTCATGCTCTACCTGCAGCTCCAGCTGACCGGCCTCGGCATCATCGTCAGCCTGGCGAGCTTCGACGCGATCCCGGCGCGGGTGGCCGCGGCGGTCTCGGCCGCCGCGGTGGCGGCGTTCGTCCTCGCCTGCGGGGTGCGCGGCGTCGCCTGGGTGAGCGCGCTCAAGGACTTCCTGCTGGTGGCGGTGGCGCTCGTCCTCGGCCTCGGGCTGCCCTGGCTGCGCTTCGGAGGCGTCGGCCCCATGTTCGCCGCGCTCCTGCGGGCGCACCCCGGCCACCTGACGATGCCGGGCGGCACCCCGAACTACGACCACACCTGGTACGTCACCACCGTGCTGGTGAACTGCAGCCTCTTTGCCTGGCCGCACTTCTTCGCCAGCACGTTCACCGCCAGGAGCGCCGAGACCGTCCGCCGCAACGCGGTCCTGATGCCGCTCTACGTGGTGCCGCTGGCGCTCATGTTCCTGGCCGGCTGCGCCGCCCTGCTGCTGGTCCCCGGGCTGAAGAACGGCGACCTCGCGCTCCTCACCGCGGTCCGCACGACCTTCCCGCCCTGGCTCCTCGGGCTGGTCGGCGGGGCCGGCGCGCTCACCGCGCTGGTGCCGGCGTCGATGCAGGTGCTGAGCGCGTCCACGCTCCTGGCCAAGAACTTCATCCGGCCCTGCTTCGCCCCCCGCCTCACCGAGGAGGGCGTGGGCCGCGTGGCCCACGGGGCCGTGCCCTTGGTCGCCGCGGCCACCCTCGTCCTGTCACTCTACTTCTCGACCACGCTGGTGGGCCTGCTGCTGCTCGCCTATTCCGGCGTCTGCCAGTTCGGGCCCGGGATCGTCCTCGGCCTCGGCTGGAAGCGGGTCTCCACCGCCGGCATCCTCACCGGCCTGGTCGTCGGGCTGATGGTCACCGGCGCCTTCATCTTCACCCACCACGATCCGTTCCATGGCCTGAACGCCGGGTTCATCGGCCTCGCCTGCAACGTGCTGGTGGCGGTGGGCCTCAGCCTGGCGGTCCCGCGGCCGGCGCCCGGTTTCGACGCGCCGGTCAGGGCGGCGGCCTGAGGCGCTCGAGCACCAGGTCGGCCATGGCCGACGCCTCCTCGGTCTCCCGGCGGCGCAGGCCGGCCGCGGCCCCGAGGCGGTCGGGCTCGGTCCGGTTCTGGCTCGCCTTCCACTTGCCCTCCAGGTTCGCGATCGGGATCTCGATGCCCACGATGGCGGCGAGCATCTGGTCCAGGAAATCGGCCGGGGCCTCCGCCGGGGTCCACGGCCGCGCCTCGGCCGCCTCGTGGGCGGCGGTGAGCTCGGTCACGTGCGCCCGCATCCAGTCGCGGTCGTCGTGCACCTCCGGGATCCCGTGGGCGTGCACGACGGCGTAGTTGAAGGTGGGCACCACCTTGCCGTGCTCGGCCTTGCTCGGGTAGAAGGAGGGGGTGATGTAGGCCTGCGGGCCCTGGAAGATGACCACCGAGGGCACGGTGCGGGAAAAGTCCCTCCAGGCCCGGTTGGCGCGGGCCACGTGGCCGACCAGGGTGCCGAAGGGGCCGCGGTCGGCCTGGAGCAGGAAGGGGAGGTGGTTCGCGCACAGCGCGCCCCCGACCGGCGTCACCCAGGCGCCCAGGGGGTGAGCGCGGATCAGCGCGTGCAGGACCGCTCGGTCGGTCTCCTCGAAGTGCTTCGGGTTGTACATGGGGCGCGGCAGTCTTTCTGGCGGCCCGGGCGGCCCATCGCAAGCGGGAGGATCAGCGGTCGGGCTGGCGCAGGTGCCAGGCCCGGGGCCGCGCGAACGTCTGGATGCCGTAGGTGGAGAGCGTGACCCCGATCCCCGAATCCCCCAGGCCGGACCAAGGCAGGCGGGGGCTCACCCGGTCGCAGCAGTTCCAGTAGGCGGACCCGCTGGCGACCCGGGCGAGGATCTTCCGCGCCCGGCGCTCGCTGCGGGTGTAGACGCCGGCGGTGAGGCCGTAGGCGGTGTCGTTCATGAGCGCGACCGCCTCCTCGTCGCTCTCGACCGCCATGATGCCGATGATGGGGCCGAAGCTCTCCTCGCGCATCACCGCCATCTTGTGGTTCACGTCGACCAGGACCGTGGGCTCGAAATAATTTCCGGGGCCGGGCCGGGCGTGGCCGCCCATCACGACCGTGGCGCCCTTCCGGCGCGCGTCCGCCACCTGCCGGCCCAGGACCTCGAGCTGGGCCGGACGCGCCAGCGGGCCGATGTAGGTCGCTTCGTCCTGGGGATCACCCACCTTGAAGCCCTCCACCGCCGCGACGAAGGCCGCGACGAAGGCGGGGTAGGCGCGGCGGTGGACGTAGATCCGCTCGACCGAGCAGCAGCTCTGCCCGGTATTATAGAAGGCCCCGTCGGCGATCCCGGCCGCCGCCGCCGGGCCCGCGTCGTCGCACACGTAGACCGGGTCCTTGCCCCCCAGCTCGAGCTGCAGGCGGATCATCCGCCCGGCCGTGGCCCGGGCGATGGCCCGGCCGGTGGCGACCGAGCCGGTGAAGAAGACCCCGTCGACCGGCTGGGCCACCAGGGCGGCGCCGGTTTCGCCCCCGCCGATCACCGGGGTGAACACCGCCGCCGGCACGCCGCTCGCGTGGAGGAGGCGGGCGAGGGCGAGCCCCGTCTGGCTGGAGAATTCAGACGGCTTGTAGAGCACGGCGTTGCCGGCGAGGAGCGCGGGGACGAAGACGTTGCCGCCGACGAAGTACGGGTAGTTCCAGGCGGAGACGTTGGCGATCACCCCCAGGGGCTCGTGGGTGATCTCCTCCACCATCCCGGCCTTGGCGTCGTCGAGCACCCGCTCCGCTCCCAGCACCCGC
>Ga0116229_10010540_pt1 | contig 13841 bp, 10 predicted proteins | sample S1TSphgellanicum_3_FD_87313 | JGI IMG/M metagenome (GOLD analysis project Ga0116229, IMG submission 87313) | Host-associated microbial communities from peat moss isolated from Minnesota, USA - S1T2_Fc - Sphagnum magellanicum MG | ecosystem: Host-associated > Plants > Peat moss > Unclassified...
TATTTCATGTGACAAGAACCTTGAGGAGTTCTTGATGTTATGTTTCGTGTTGTGAGCATCATGTTGTAGTTTCCTTTCAATAAAGATTTATGTTTGCACTTGAGTAGATATCCTATTTGTTAATTGTTCCAACCTCATTCATTTTCCACATCCAAAGGTTTTTTTTTTTGTTATGATTTTTATTCAAGGAAAGTCCTTTAACTTTTCTTGTTCCAATTGTTTTTTTAGTTACATGTGCTTGAAACTGTAACAATATTGATTGTACATTTTTTATAACACCAAACTTGTATATATTGAAAAGTTCACTATATTGGAGTACCATTGAGATAAAATCTATAACATTTTTTTCCAACACTTTGCATGCTCCTATTACCATGTAGGGAGCAGGATCAAACTCAAATGTGAAGCTTGGAAGGACCAAATTTTTGGGCCTGTATTTTGGATTAGGTCAACAACATATGTACAATTTTTGGGTTGTAATTTGAAGGTGGTGCTTCTATGTGACAATGAATTGTAGAGTTTATTACTATAAACTTATGATGTAGCTCATAGTATTATGTGCGTGTAGAGATATTGATGTCCATGTTTTGTTACCCATGATACTATAATGTTAAGGAAACCAATACTTCCTTTCATTTTTTTTGCAATTGCATTCTAAAGTGATAGCTCTAATTGTTGTTGTTTGGAAATTAGAGGGATTGGTGAGAGAAGTTCATATGCGAGGTTTTCAATAAATGCTCAAAGTATTGACAATTGTTGCACTTAGTTTTCAAGTATAGAAGTGAAATTCTAGTTTTTTTCCATCAACAAACTATCTTAATGAGTATCTACATGATTTTGTGGTTGTGGGGGATTTTGATCATCTTGGTGGTTTGGCATATGTTCGAGATCTCATTGATGAAAGGAAACAAAATTATCTTTCCTAAGTATTTTCCTTTTTAGTCTAGTATGTGTGCTTGTTAATAAGCCCACATATAAGAATGAATATTATGTTGTTGATGAAGAACTTAGATCATGCCAGAGTCACTAGTGGTGAACCTAGTTTATAAGCTTTGGATGTATTTGGAAATTGCAAAGCATAAACCCCTCTTTCCCTTTTGTGTTGTTAAATGTTTTTTGTGTTGTTTCTGTGTTGTTTTCCATGTTTAGGTTTTTTTGGTTTTTCCTTGAACTAGCCAGCGCAATGACATTCTTATTCCTTGTTAAGATAATTTCCAAAGTCTTTATGTCACCATCTAATGATGGTAAGCACCAAGACATGAAAGCATTCAATTTGTCATAAGTTGTTGCACCCAAAGAATTGTGGCAAGAAGTTGAACAATGAAGGGTTGTGAACATAGGTACCCTGGATGCAAACCAGTTGTTCAAGGATGATGTTACTTCAAATTGAACTTACCCAACTATTGGTAGCTATTGCTATTGGCATGTTTGTATACGTTGTAATGTGTTTTTTCAATTATCGTTAAACCATTGTTATAATAGTATACATAATGCCAAAACAAGGCAATTATGATTACAAAAATCCAATCATATGTGCCATCTATGACTAGAGCTGACTACATGAGTGCCTAATCCAAATGACCACATCGTAAATCCCACTAATTACATTAGTCGCAACCACATTAATGACTATGGTTTGCCATGACTATAGTTCCAACCGACATAGTGTTAGATCCAACAAGATACACGACAACCTCACAAAGTGCCATGTGTCACAAATTTTTTTTAAACCAATTTTTTTCTTTCCAATCAAATATTGCCACGTGCTAACTTTTAACCTAGGGGACCTAGCATTAGGAAGCCTAGACTAGGCCACCTAGCCTAGGCATTAAAAAAGCTTCATAGGTTAGGCAAGCCACCAAGGTATTTAAGTGTTTAGGTGTTAAGATTTGCAAGTGGAAGGACTTGAATTCCCCACCCCCACTTTGGGGAATAAGTCCTTAACCATTGCACCACATTATTTTTTTATGATAAAAACCATTAATCTATAAACAATGATATTTTTACTCAAGTTAATTTAACTCACCCTAGGCTAACCGAAGTTGACCTACGCTAATTTAGGCCTAGCCTTGGCTAACATAGGTTAACCTAGACTAACTTAAGCATTTCTAACCTAAATGTTGGCCTATTTACCATAAATTAACATAGATTTAGACTACGGTGAAGTGAGCTAAACTTCACTAAATTAAGCTACACACATTTGTTTAGACCAAATTTGGATAAATTTAGCTAAACTAAAATATTGAGGATAAACTTGGATAAATTTAGGTTAAACTAGGATATTGAGGATAAACTTGACAAAAATGGGCAAAACATTGCTATTTAGGTTAAACTTGGCAAAATTTGACTAAACATGGCTATTTAGGTTAAACTTGGCTAGACTTGCCAAAACTTAGCAAAACTTGACAAAACTAAAATAAATTAAGCTAAATTAGGATATTGAGGCAAAATTTTGGCAAAAGTTGGTTAAACATGGCTATTTAAGTTAAACTTGGAAAAATTTGGCTACTTAAGTTAAACTTGGCTAAACATGGCTATTTATGTTAAACTTGGCAAAACTTGACTATTTAAGTGAAACTTGGCAAAATTTGAGTATTTAGGTTAAACTTGGCTAAAGTTGGCAAAATTTTGCTAAACATGGCTATTTAGGTTAAACTTGACTACTTAGATTAAACTTGACTAAATTTAGCAAAATTTGGTTAAACATGACAAAATTTGACAAAACATGGCAAAATATGGCTAAAGTTGGCAAAACTTAGCAAAACTTGCTTATTTATATTGAACTTAGCCAAATTTGGTTATTTAGGTTGAACTTGGCTAGACTTGGCAAAACTTGGCAAAGCTTAAATTAATTAGGCTAAACTAAAGTATTGAAGCAAAACTTGGAAAATTTTAAATAAAATAGGCTAAAATAAAGTATTGAAATAAAACTTGGCAAAACATAGTGAAACATGGCTATTTAGGTTAAACTTGACTAAACTTGGCAAAACTTGGTTATTTAGGTTAAACTTGGTTAAATTTAACAAAACATGGCAAAACACAGCTATTTAGGTTAAACTTGGCTAAATATGGTTATTTATGTTAAATATGGTTAAAATTGGCTACACAATGCTATTTAGGTTAAATTTGGTTAAACTTGGCAAAACGTGGCAAAAATGGCTATTCAGGTTAAACATGGTTAAACTTGGAAAATTTTGGCTAAACATGGATATTTAGGTTAAATTTGGCTAAACCTGGCAAAACATGGCAAAACATGGTTATTTCAGTTAAACTTAGTAAAACTTGGTTAAACATGGTTGTTTAGGTTAAACTTGGCTAAGTTGGCTAAACATGGTTATTTAGCTTAAACTTGGTTAACCTTGGCAAAACTTAACAAATTTTAAATAAATTAGGCTAAATTAAGGTATTGAGACAAAACTTGGCAAAACATGGCTGGACGTGGCAAAATTTAGATAAATTAAACTAAATTAGGGTATTGGGGCAAAACATGGTTAGATTTGGCAAAACTTGACAAAACGTGACAAAACTTGGCAAAATTTAGTTATTTTGGTTAAACTTGGTTAGACTTGGCAAGATGTGGCAAAATTTAAATAAATTAGGCTAAACTAGGGTATTGAAACAAAACTTGGCAAAACTTGGTGAAACATGGCTATTTAGGTTAAACCTAATTAGACTTGGCAAAACTTGGATGAATTAGTCAAAACTAAAGTATTGTAGCTAAATATGACTAAACAAATTTAAATTAGGGTATTGACGTTAAATTTGATTAAACATGACTACACAGTTTTAAATTGGTTAAACTTGGCAAAACTTGGAAAAATTAGGCTAAATTAGGGTATTGATGTTATATTTGGTCAAACATGACTACTTTAAAATTCAACTTGGCTAAACTTGTCAAAACTTAAATAAGTTAGGCTAAAATAGGGTATTGACATTAAACTTGGTTAAATTTGTTTAAACATGGTTACTTAGGCTAAATTTGAATAGATTTGGCAAAACATGGCAAAACATGGGTTAAATTTGATTCAATTTGGCTAAGTTGGTTTTTTTTTAACCAACATTTTGCTAGGTTAAAATTAAGATATTTGAACTAAAATAAATTAGTTTAAATTATATTAAATTATGTTAAATTGGGCTACATTAGGCTAAATTATATTAAACTATGTTATTTATGTTAAATTAACCTAAAGCAAGTTAAATTGTGTTAAAGTAGGTCAATCTAGGTTATGGTAAACTAAACTAAATTGCTTAAGCATTTTTTTGTCCATTTTAAATTAAATTAAATTTGGCTATATTATTTCAAATTCAAATATTATTTCAATATGAATACACTAGTTGTGTAATCACATTCTTAGTCATAATTACTTTTAATCCTAATTATAGTTGTCTATATAATCATGTAGTCATAATTTTGACCAAAGTCATTAAAATGGTAGTAATTAAAAACCATATATGATTATAGGACTATGTTTGGACATTAGTCACAAGATGTCCTAGTAATAAAAACCACATTTTGTGTTGTGATATCCACATATGTTCTAATAATCTGCTATTGTTCACAAAATTGCTTATGTATATAATTTGACATACTATAAAGGGTATCATCCATAGCTAACAAGGGGTTTGAAAAGATGTCAACTATGCTTCTTTGAAAATATGAGTATTGACTTGGGGATATCACTAAAAGAGCCACATCTAAAATTGTTGCAATTGCATACATATCGTAATTTTGGCATGGAATGCAATGGTAATTAATGATGTATCTCCTAACTTATGGGGGCTTTGGGGTTGATGACCAAACTCCAACCACTCAGGGAATAATTATTGTGGATAGCTAGGTGTATTATTGTTCTACATTTTTCAATTCTATGTTTTCCTTTATACGTTGCATACCAATAAAATAGCATAATAACTCTTCCTCTGTAACTCAAATTTAGATTTGCAACCCATGGGTATCCTGATCTATTTGTATAAGATGAAGAAAACATTTCTAGTTGTAGTGGCTATTGTTAATAAACTTGTAGGTGTAATTGGTGAAATGGGTTTACTCATGTTGCCTTGCATCACCTATCATCTTATTTAGGTCATTCTTCAAACCCTTGTCATTTCAAGAGCATAGTAAAAAAGGAGTCTATAAAGTCAACCTTGATTTTAGTGTTTTGTTTAAGAGAATATAAAACTTTTCTTACTTGTGCCTTGTTTAGAGTTTTACACCCTCTTTGCTCCCTTTGTATGTGTAGTGCAAATTATGTTAAACTCCATTATGGTTAACTTTTGGTCGGTTTGACAACATGCAAATAAGTTTTCAACATCATGACATGAAAAAAAGCTATTACATGGAACATCTATTGGTGAGTTGTTCAAATAGCAAGCTAATTTAACCAAATGTGCATCTTATACACCTTCCAAATGGAAAACATACCATGCAAGTCTAGTTGGACGATAGGCTGCTCTTTGCTATGTTGTGCATTAATTGTGGATTTGTAGGTCTCAATGCCCATCTTCATTTCAACTGCCCTAATTCTAGAATTACAGCACTGATGTTCAACACACTATAATTTGGAGTATCAATGTGGCCCATCTACATACATCTTGGCTACCTTGCTTTTAGAAATGTAAGAATGTTTTTAACATCAATGACACAAAAATAAGGTCAAAAACATATGTGAACATCCCTGGATAGATAGATCAATGAATGACTAAGATAATTATTATAAAAAATATGAGTGCCTAAAAAAATACATGAAGTTTGGAAGGATCATAGTTTCTGTGCCTATATAAATTTGAATTATGTCAAGAACAGGAATTCATTCCTAGATGGTAGATAGATAAGATTACTTGACATAATGTGTTGAATTTGTTTTTAGACAAACAACTTGCCATTTATTGGGTTAGAACAGAACAATTTAATAATTTTTTTGAAACATTCATCTATAATACTTAGTGGCAAAAATAATGATGATTTGTTTGCATCAAACATTCTCCAGTTTCCAATTTTTCATGTTGCCACAAATTAGATAATGATATGTATTATCAATTATAATCTTGCATATGTTTGGTAGTGCCTTGGATTGGTGAACATTCACAATGCAATGTGATGAGCTTGCTAAAAGTATGGTAGGGCAAGAACCTTTTGAATGTGCCAACTAAGCTTATTGAAAAGATTTGTTCAAGTTGAGTATAAACACAAGTCTTATAAACTAGAAAATAGAACTTGGATCCAACATCTTGAGTCTTTCCATATGTTTATAAAAATGTATCATATCAAAATGTGATGTTTAGTGATCGCCAAATGTAACTAAAACATTATCCAATCAGTGTTAGAAAATTGATTATATGTTTCAATCTTAAGTAAGTCCTCAATCGTCTTGTTTACAAACTCAAAATTGAAGAGCTATTGGATTCCTTCAGGTCAATATAACTGGCATCCTAGTATCAACTCTAATAGTTCACATGTCAAAAGTGTCCAACCCAATAAACTATCATATTCATTAGGACTTTGACCTAGTATTGACCCCTTTTTTCATTGCTTCCTCTTACTTCCAATCTAGTACATTTCTTTTACTAAATGTTGTAGTGCAACCTTTTGGTGGTTTGCTACACTTTGGCATTTCGGTTTCCACACTTGGTGCTTTTGCACTTCCAATCAAATCTCCATACAACAATCTATCTAATAGATCAAGGGTGATGGTGATTTTCTTCAACTCTTCATAACTTAAAGCCCACAAGTCTTTATAGCTGAAAGAATTACTACTTAACACTTATGGGAGTAAGTTGTTCCTAATTCCAGATTGTGTGCCATTAATTTTAGTCTCATGAATATGGCCACCAATGATTATACGGTTATAATCACTACTTGTTGCCTTCCCAAAACTTATCTTCTTCGCAAATTTTGGAAAATACATCCTTAGATCCACTGCTTATAAGGGTGACTTTGGTGCAAATGTCTTTAGGTTTGTTGTCTATATGGGTGATCTTGGCTCTTCAACCATGTCAACAACACCTACACAATAACATGTCAAAACAAAATTTGTTTTAGGTTAGGCCTTGACAAGAAGTGCATACACCTAATTTAATACACATTGCATAGTTTGAGGTTAGAACTAGATACAACCCATACCTAATTCCACTAGTTTGACAACATCCAATAAATCTTCCACCCCATCTTGTTGACTATTCAAGCTTCAAGTGATTCTTGTTGGTTGTTCACTATTTTAGGTTCTTTAAGCAATTTCTTTTTGCACTTGGATGTAACAAGAGAATGCACCTCCTTCTCTTGACCAAAATTTTTAGCTTGCATATGAAATGGTGAACTTGTAGTTGTAGATTTAGTAGGTGAAGCATCCAGAAAAATTGATTTTTGTGTTTTTGAACATGATAAAATACCAAATGGACTTGATGTTTGAATATTATCACTAAGGGCTTTGCAAAATGGTAACCCAAAGGAACTTGTGGAACCAAATTCAATTAGTCTCACTTCTATTGATTCACCTAGAACCAAAAATCTTGTATTGTTAAACTAGATTTAAAATTTCAATTTTGTATGCATAATAAACATTTTTATAATAAAATAATAAAAATTATGTAGAATACAACAGATAATACTCTTAAATTGGACTTAATTTGAACTATTTAAACATAAAAAAACATTGCAGCAAGAAAACAACAAAAAACTTACAAACAACAAACATGCCAAATCAAACTTGAATAACATATTTTTTGGTTTCAACTCAAGTCTATATGTTGTAGCTTCTTTAGCCTTGGTCATTATGTCCTCTTGACCTTGGTTAAGGTTCATTTCCTTTGAAGTTCTAGCAACTTGTCATCTAGTTCCCGAAATCCCCAACTTGTCTACCAATCAAGATGAGTTTCACATTACATACACAACATTTGTTGGATTCCTTCAACATTGCACCAAGATAGAAAGGATGGAATGTGTGTTTACAAGATGTGATAGCAACATCCATGCAATGAAATCCTTGGTTACAAAATCCACATGGTTTCACAATGACGAATGTCTTTCTGCTATCTTCCAAAACATCTTTGAAATGCAAATTGGGTTTAGGCTTGAAAGCCATGCCCTTTCCTATTTTCATTTTGTCTTGTTGCATTTGAATGTTGTCAACTTGTTTTGTAATTGCTTCATGTGCAATAGAAATGTCTCTAATTCTTGATCCAAAATTTGGTAATCAATTTTTGCCTCATCAAATAAAGCTTGGCCCTAAATGGCCATTTCTTGCTTGTCCTCCATCAAAGTCTTGCATCTATCCAATTGCCTCTCCAACTTGAAAAGATTTTTTTCTCTTTCATGAACCTTTGTTTCTGACCTAGAAATTTTTTTGCAATGTCTAATGCTTTAGCTAAACCAATGTCAACTTGAACCTTCAATTCCTAACAAACATGACAAAAAAAGGGTGCCAAAAAACATAATGAACATATATGTAACAAAGATTTGTCATGAATACTTGGTCAAATCCCTTTGATTCACAAATTCAAAAAAAAAAACCTTGCCAAATTATATTCAAGAGCTTACTACAAGTTTCTTATTTTGATTACCTAGTCATGCAAGATGCTTTTATCTTCTTTGAATTTGAGAATTGAAGCTTCAATTGCATACACACTACTTTTCGCCTTCTTGAATTTTGCCTTACGATTTTCCATGATGTATTGTAACCCCACTAGTTGCTCTTTGAGCTCTTGTTTCTTGCCCTACATATGTTTCAACCGACCCTTCACAATAGTCTTCAAATCATGCTTGAATACCAATAGTTTGTCCATAGTTTTGATATCTTCCAAGGTTGCAAGAAAATTCAAGCTTTTGGTAATATATTCTTCCATAAACACAATTGTGTTTGAATCAATTTTACAACCCCCATTTGGACAAAATTAGGTCCTCATGGCTTCTCAAACTTGCCACTACACTCTGGATTGTTGGAAAGACCAACTTTTTCCAATGAACTTACATTTAGACACCTTGCTTTTCTTGAATAGCAAGAGTAACAACTTCTGCCCAATTGACATCATTACCTTTTGTTTCTATTATCTAGCCCTTAACCAACCATAAGTACAACTCATTATTTGTGATATGGCCACTGCCATAGATCTTTTAGTACAAATTTTCCAACTTTTTTTTAAAACCTCCAACAACAATGGAATAGTGATCTTAAACTTTGAAACATTGCCAAAAATTTGTGGAATGTCAATAGTAGTTACATACTAATAAGTAATATCTCCTTTAGGATCCAACCCTATAGTTGGTAGCTTCCTAACATTGAAAAAACTTGGTGTCTTGGAACTTGTAATCAACTGAAGGCCATGGTGGGTATTCATTGTCTATGTCCCTTCTTCTGAGGTTTTTTCTCCTTTCTTAATTCCTTCACCACTGCATGCCTTGCACCTAAACAAAATGAATTTACAATCTCAATTTTTTTGTCATATATCTAACACATTCAAAGTGGTCTATATTAAAGAACTGATAAGAACTCTCATGAGTGAAAAAATTCCAATTGCATTTAACCATGATTGAAGACTTTACAAACCTATGCTTACAAACTTGTAAGACAATTCTACGATTCAAACCCACTTAATTAAACAATGTACAAACTCACTTCACATAGTATAATTTAACTATTCCTGTAATATTAAGCATGTAAATTTATAAACATGGCAACAAATGGTGGCAATCAACATACATGTAATTTCCCATTTGTAAATGAAATGAAACCAAATCAAGATCTTGACACTTAGAGGGCCCTAGGTCAAATAGTACCTTCTTTAGAGTTGAAGAGGTCAATATGCCTAACTCATTACAAATTGGATGCCCACAACTTTGGATTAGAAATTCTAGTCACAAAAGCTTAAAGCTCTCAAGAAACACATAATTGAATTGTTGGCATTGAATGGTTAGCATCACAAGAATCTATTTGAGATTTTTCCAAGTGAAGTGAAAGGAAAGTAAGATCAACCTAAGTGAAAGTCCTATAGATCAAGAAAATTACCTTGCTTGAGCTTTGAATAGGTCAATAAATAGTGCTACAAATTGGATGCCTCAACTCTTGATAAAAATTCGAATCAATAAAATTGAGAGCATGGACACATAATGAGTGAACAATAAATTAGGTTGTTTTGTCATGATACACTTGCATTATCAAAATTGCCATAGATCAAACACTATTCAAAGTGTATTACCTCGTTTGAATTTTGAATAGTTCAATACCTAGTCCTTTCAAGTTGGATCTTTCATCTATGCATCAAAAAATGGCACCCAAAATTGGGAGCTATAACAATTCACACACAAATTTGAGTTTTAAGTAACCTAAAAGTTCAAATATCAATGTCCTAAAAGTTTTGAAGTATTCTATTGTAGTAATGAGGTGTGAATGCAATTGGGAAAGAGTCGTACAATACTTGTCATAAAGACTTAACCTCCTTAGAAAGGATTTTGCACTTGAAAGAAAGTAACTCATACGGGTAATGCACTTGAAGAAAGTGATGAATGTGGTTAATAAACTTTACTTACTTTGAAAAAAATGCTTATTACTTTTTGGAAGCACTTGATAGTTTATTAAGCACCACTTGCTTTCCAAATGGGTCCTACCAAACAAGAGTCATTAGTAAGGAGTCACATAAGCAATAAGTCATTTACTAAGGATTTTAACCTATTGAAAATTGATAATGCACTTAGATATATAACTTCATAAGGATAATGCACTTGATGTAAGCACTAAGGTGTTTAGTAAAACTTGGTCTTACTTTGAATAAATGTTTACTGCTTTTTGTAAGCACTATATGGTATGATTGCTTTCCAAAAGGTCCTACCAAAAAGGATTGATTAGAAAGGAAGCATGTACAAGTAAACATTAATTTAGTAAGGAACTAGTGGAATTAATAAGCAGTCAAGTGCAACCTTACATGCATAGCTTTAGCAACCTTGGCTTCCATGTGTACAACTTTGAAGGGCAACAAACTAAAAAATAAGGATTGGTAGTGCCAATACCTTTTTTGAAGCACTTGATATAAGGAAACTTGTAGATTTGTAAGCACCTAGATTGCCACTTGTAGTTTTTTACGCAAACACTACCAACTTGCCTTCATAGAATGGACAACAAATTCAAGATCTATTTTTAAACCAATACCTACAAATGCACTTAAAACATGAAGAAAACTTAAGTGATAAAATTCCAAAGAATTTCCATGATTTTTTATCAAAGCACATGGACTAGAGCATGAAGGTAATCAAATGAAATTATGGGCGCACTCATGCTCTAACACTTCCTTAATCATACAAGTAATATATTGTATCTATTGATCCATGAATAGTTACTCCAATAATTCTACAACGCATTTTTAGTTTAACATGATTATAGAGAGTTCAAGTTTGATGGTCGCATAGATTGCATAGTTGCTATTGACATGCTCCACACTTTGAATGTAGGGAAAAACAAACATATATTCTAATAATCTATGAACTTTAATTGTAAGCAGCTGAAAATTATTCAATGATACATACTTAGCCATAGAAGAATCAACACAATCATGAACACTCAAAAGCACACACAATAAACACAAGAACCCAATGGTAGCAACACTATTACAATACATAAAAATACTTGAGGAGTTTTACAGTAAATCAGCTTTTGCTACAAATTTTAAGTGAAAAACGTCTAGTTCAAAAAATTCCTAGGAAGATAATCAAATGAGACTTTGGGCCCAATTATGCTTTAACATTTCCTTAATCATACAAGTAGTAAGTTCTGCATCTACTAAATTATAAAAAAAGTTATAAACACACATATGCACCCAAAGGCTAGCAATTTGTGTGAACAAGATAAACCCTAAAGCTTTTCAAAACTAATGTTGGCTATAGCAATGAAAACAATGAAATGAAGCTAATAACAAGAAGTAGTACCTTGAGCTTTCAAGCTCTCTAGAGCTCAAATGGCAAACTTGGAAAATTTTACGACCTAACTTTAGATTTGTATTTGTAATTTTTCAATTTGGCTGCCTCTTATTTGGGCAATCTATTGGAGTCATACATCTAGTCATTGGAATCGTGGTCTTTGATTTCATGTTCTTCCCACCTTTGCTCTCTTTCTTCCTCCAACTATTGTTGCTTAAACAAATTTTGCAAGAAACACTTGAAAATCAAACTAGTTTTCACTCTTATTTACTAATTGTTTCCAAGCTCAATTAAATAGATGCAAACTGAATAATAGTGCCACTTTGTCTTCTATTGGACAAATTGCTTGAATGTAACGCCAAATGTTAGTCAAAATCAAAGCATCCGGTATGATGTTCGATAATTTTCCCATTACAGAAACCCCTTATGTACATACATTTTTAAGCATATCAGAACTTGTAATATTGTTTGACCTTCCCATATATTCTCGAAGTTCCACTTTTCTACCTTAGCACATTTAAGATAAATAAAAGTTCCTTCTTTCTATACCCTAAAACACTAAATTTAAGGCAATGTGAATGTTGAACAACTCATTCTTTCAAAACAAAATTGCTTGAACTTCAATATTTCACAAAGCTTTGGATCTAGGTCATAGCAAAATTTTAAATAACTAGGGTTTGAACGTAATTTTGTCCCAACCAAAAGAGGAAGCCAATGAATGACAAAATAAAACATATGATGAAGACAGTCAAAGGGTAATGCAAAGGTTGGCACGCCGAATTCTATCAATTACAATTTGAATTTTTCATTACCATCCATGTCATTAGTGGTTGACTTTGCTAAACTTACTAACCTTAATAACCCATTCATCTTTTGCCATGTGGTAAATAAAAGAAAGGCCAGTCCTTTTGAAGTTCTCAAGCCTTGGGTCAATTGGCTCCTTAGAGCATGTTTACATCCACAACAACTTGTCCAAGGACAACATTATGTTACATTTTATGTTAGATAAACCAGATGTTTGTGTACATAGGTGTGTGTGATTGGGGTGAAATTGAGTGCTTGCAAGAGGTGATGCCATCATTGTATGGTTTTGTAAAGGAGCAAGATGCCACCAATGCAAACCAAAAAAAATAAAAAATGTTAATAAGATGACCTAGAATTGTTTTTTTATTTACAGTAAGTCAAGAACTACAAATTCCCTTTCACGAATGGTGAAACAACATGCCACAACTTTGAGGTCTAAAGCATATTTGGTGGGTAGGCAGGCAAATGTCATATGGGATGATAATTGGGATGCAAAATATTTTGTGAACAATTCAACCAAGATGTCATTTGGGAAACGGATCCATGACATGTATGACCCAAATCCAGAGGCACAAGGAATTGTTCAACACGTCATGCACATATTGATGGGACTTCCATACAATTGGAATCCACCTAAAGAGTTTTATCGAAAGTAGCCATAGATAGTTTATCATTGCTAGATATGAAATATGGTGTAATTTGCATGATCTTTCAAAAATGACATGTTTTGGACTTGCGGATTTTATAAAACTCAATTTTGTAAGTGAATCATGTTGTCATGTGTAATCAAATTTGAAATTTGTGAATCAATCCTCTTTACACATTTGAAATTTGTGTTCGGATTTATGCTCTATAATGATGATGGGTTTCTTATAAACATAAGATAAAATGATCATTTACAATTTCACATAAGTACTACCCATCTATTTTTTATATTTTTGAACTATGGATGATTGGACTTATCATTGATCATTTGTTCCAACAAATGTTGTCATATAATTGATAGACATCAAAGAATGAAAAAAAATCAATAAAATTTAATTTAAAATAATATTTCTTAATGCAAACTTTACAAGGCATTGACTTTGTAGACTTTTGTTTTGGTTTTTTTTTTTTTTTGGCATTGATTACCAAGGCA
>Ga0116229_10010542_pt1 | contig 13840 bp, 7 predicted proteins | sample S1TSphgellanicum_3_FD_87313 | JGI IMG/M metagenome (GOLD analysis project Ga0116229, IMG submission 87313) | Host-associated microbial communities from peat moss isolated from Minnesota, USA - S1T2_Fc - Sphagnum magellanicum MG | ecosystem: Host-associated > Plants > Peat moss > Unclassified...
AAGTGCATTGAGTTTGTTATAAAGTCTGCACTTTGTGAAAAGAAAGCCAAAGCTTTTAATTCCAAAGTTTGATAGCATATTAAAACACCAAGGTTGTCACAAAGCTAAAGTTTCAATGCCTAACGTTGATGTTGGGACATTTTATTTCAACAAAAAAATCAATACATGCATAGAATGAGTAATTATACATTATTGATGATTGCCTTTTTGTACTAAACAAACTACAAGTTGAAGTTCCATTTAAGCACATGCAAAATATGTGTAGTTTGTCACTATATATCACCTTCTTACCAACAGATGCCCCATGATTGACTATGAAAGCTTGAAAGATCTTTTTTAACTTTTGAAAGTGAAAAATGTTTCTAATGGGGCATTAAGTTGCATGGGGGATGGCAAAAGCAAGGCATGTCATGTTGTTGGAACCTACAAAAGTAGCATTTATTATCGCCAATTGATGAAATTATGACAATTGAAAACACACAATGGTTATCAATCCATTTGTACATGGTCCAAAAGTGGAAAAAGATTCCAATCCTATTGGTAAAATAATAAGCATGTTTACAATTTTTAATAATGTTTTTCTTTGATGTTGAAGTGCATGATTGATTTTGGGGGTTTAGGTTTGGAGGAATTGGGAAGAAAGTTGGTGAACATGGGTTGCGACATGTGAGAGTAGTAGTGTCTTCTAAGGCAATTGAATAGGTACTACATTGTAAAAAAATAATTTAATACATATTTTATTATTCGCGTTCACTATTTGCCCACAAAACTACCTTGATGTCATCACTTTATCAAATCTCCCTCTTGTGCATTGGCTAAAAAATATTTTACAAAATTTATATTCCTTTTTTGCCCACAACCCAAAAAAATTTGCAAAATTTTAACACTTAGCAAATATTTTCAACACCAAAGGCAACAAGTTATTGAGGAATGTGAAAACTTGTTGGATTAGCATGTTTTTTCCAACAAAAAATGTATTTGCTAAGTATCACCTACTCATTATTAAGATGCATTTTGAAAATATGAAAAATGATTTTACATTAATGTATTTCAATGTTTTTTGTGATGTGGAGCTCATTTTAAGGTTACCTTGTTTTCTTCCATTGCTAGAGTGTATGCATATCCCATCAAGATTACACATAAATAAAATGTCCTTATGTGTGACTTTGTGGATGCTATGAAGTTGACCCAACATGAACTTTGTAGACTTTCTTGTGACCCATTTGCAAAGTTTGAAAATCCAACATTTGACAATTTCAATGCAAATGGAACTTTGACCAATTAAAACTTGCCCATGAATTGGTTTTCTAATTTAAATGGCAAAAAAGACATGAGGTATATCTTGCATTTCTTTTCTAGACACAAGGACCATGTTACTTCTTGCATGAATTGTGTTATATCTCCTTAACCTATCACCAGGTTTGCCTTCAACATGGCAATCAATAAAGTGAAAGAAAAATGTGAAGGTGTAACTCGAGGCTTTATTTCAAAATTTGAAAAGCAAAACATGAAATCATGACTACTCTTGGAATTGTTTATTGACATTTTTAGGTTATGAATCCAAATGAAGTAGAGGAGAGGTTTTATTCTCAATTGGGTGTGTTTTAGAGGCCATGTTTTGTGTGCCTTGTAAGGTGGGTGAATTTGAACAAATTGTTCTCACCTTACTTTTGGTCAAACACTTATGTTGAAGTCCATTTTTTTCAAGATGACCATGTTGAATAACTTTGGAATAGTTTTGTGAGAAAAAAATGAGTTGATTCCACTTACAAGGTTTTGGTGGAAAGTTTTTTTCATCTCCCATCCTCAACCATAAGCTCTTAAAATACATAAAGTTGCCTAAATTTGCTATCATCCAAGTTTTCTGTTCTATTGAAGATGAATGAACATTTAATATTGTCAACTTCATTACGAACAAGTTGTAGAATTATTTGAGCACACACTTGACTAAAACTTTGCAAAGTAAAAAAAATGTTGACTAAAAAACTTTGTTTTGTTTGATTTGTTTGAATGAATTTGTGGGTGAGAACATAATAAAAAGAGCTAGGGGCACTAAAGTATGTCTTTTTCCAAGAACTACACATAATGTGTGTCATTTTTTGTTGGTTTGTAATTCAAAATTTTGTATTTTGAATACCCAATTTAATATTACATTTTAAATATAAATAAATTTTGATTAAATTTTGATTTTATATCATGTATATTATGCATTCATGCCCTCTATCACATAAATAAAATAAACTTTTGTTAAACCACATTTTCAAAATCCAGAATTTTCAATGTCAAAAGCACATTTGAGCTAAATGTGCTCAAATGGGTTGTAAAAAAAAATTCATTAGTTCAAGTCCTTTTGCCCTTCTAATGATCAATGTTAAATTCCTTTTCAATTTTCAAAAGGAATGGTGCATGTTTGGTAGGAAAAAAATATGTTTGAAAAAAATCAAGATTATCCACTCTTGAGGTTGAAGTGATTTGAAATTGGAAGACATAATTTTTTCAGAATAAAAGTACCCAAGAACTTTGTGGACTAAGATTAGAATATTTTTACCTTTACATACTAGAATTGAGGGCCTTAAATAACCCAAAGTAAACCAAAGTAAAATGGTGGAATTGGCAAATAACTTAATCCATTAATTTTCAATTATAAAAATAACCATATGAATTCAATAATCAAATCTAGTATAATAAATCCGGTGGCACAAAATCTAATTAACTTTCAAATTTTGGTTATATGTTTTTGGTCAAATTTTTACCTTCAACATCTTTCAAACATACAAAAATGCAATTTTAAGGAGTGTCCATTCACTTGGGTGGTTCCTTTAACTATGTTTTTAACTTTGTGTTTGCACTTTTTCTTGTCTCACATTGCATGTTTAGTTTGTTTTTGTGTCTTCGATTTTTTTTTCATTTTTAGGAGGTGCATTACTGATATATGAGCTTGTGGGAAAGATGAGTAAATGATCATGGGTGAACACTAAGCATTTGTTTTTAGTTGAATGACTACTATTGAGGTAAATAAAGAAAAAGGCATTAATTTCTTCAAGTTAATTCCGAGGGTTATAATGTTGTCCATGTCAGGTTTTTATAGCAATAAATATTGCAAGCAACATTGGTCATTTTTGTTTTACTTTCATTATATTGAAATTACAATGTATCTATGCATCATGTCATCATGCATTATGATCTGTTATCTTCATGAATCCCATGACACATATGTATTTTGTAGGCAAGTTCAAAATTACATGGACAAGAGTCTATCACATTACAAATGTATTTTGATAAAATCAAACCAAAATGTGTTTGTGTTTGATTTGAATTGGAAAAACTATTTTTAATGAAAATTTTGTCACAAATGTGGAAAACAGAAAATGAATATGTTGTCACATATTCCTTGTTCCATTGGGGGGGAAAAGGACCACATTTTAAAGTTGTTTTTGAAAAGGTTTTCACTTGGGTTTTAAAAGGGGGAGGGTAGGATTTTCGTATGATCTTTTTACATTCTAGAGAGAATCTATGAACTTGATGCAATTTAATTCTAAATCCCTTTTGGAATGTTCACATATGATGCAACATTAAAAAATTGGGAAAAAAAAAAGTTTGAAAGTGTTGGAAATGAAACATAGTTTTTGGCGCTAATTCCTTGCATTAGTTTTTGGTTTTAAGAATTGTGCATAAGAATGGTGCTTTCAAACTGGTGGAAGCAAGGGATCAATTTAGTGGTTGTAGGCATTTACACATGGAGGTTTAAAGGAGATTTTGTGTTCATGTGTTCACACAAAGGATGGATAGAAAATGGTTCAAGGAGGTGGGTAGATCGAAACTAGTTTATTTAGGGTTTAGGGAGGTAACGACAAAATTGAGGTTAGATCTAGGTCGTTTATAGATCGTTGAACTAGGTAGCTATCAGTTCACTATTTGTGTCTATGATTTCACACAAAGGGTGTCTGAGGAAGGCATGTTTTGTGTGTGATTTTGGACGAAAGGCGAGTTTTATTGTGTGATTTTGCGTAGACCACTTGAAAAGGGCATATGAACGTGGTGTAAATGTAGAAATGCATTTGTGGTAAAAGAGCTATGGTTTTGTTGTTGGGAGTATTGTACACAACTAGTCGCGCGTTCATGGTATAATAACTATTGTTACTATTGTTGTTGTTTTTTAGTGTGGAAGGCAAGTTTATGTGATATTGCATGGACGATGTTTGTTTGGAACATGGTAGGTAGCTAATGGTGCATTCATGGTACTGCAAGTAATGGTACTAATGTTTTTATTTTTGAGCATGTAAGGTGGCTGAATGTTATCGTGCAAAATGCGTCTTAGGAAAGCGGGTGCTAGTTTGGAGCATGGTAGGGAGCTAATTGCGGGTTCGTGGTACTACAAGTATTAGTGCTGGTGTTTTTCTTTTTGAGCATGTAAGGTTGTTAATTGGTATCACATGGAATGCATCTAAGGAAGGTGAGTGTTGGTTCTTAAGGTTGTAACGTAAGTAAAATGCAACATTGTGGGGTTCATCTTCTTTGGCTTAGTGTGTAAATGTTGCTATGCATTTGAAATGGAGAATTAGTGGTTACTGGGAGTTGTGACACTTGGGAGTTTACTAGTTACATTTGCACTTGCAAAATTGATGTCGTTCATATAGGTCTCTTTCCTTTGTGGAACTATGAAAATCCTAACCCTAAAGTGTTTCTTTTCTTTTTTCCATCACAACAAAGATCAACTGAACTTGAATTATAGTTCTAAGCTTAGTTGATTAGCTTAGGAGGTTGTGCTAATTTCACTGCTGATGCGAATGAACAAGGGTTCTAACACATTCCTTGTGCATTTGGTTTTTTTTTTGTTTCACTTTTGGTGGCTTTGTTGTAACATAGTTGGTGTTGTTATTGATACTACTATAAAGTAGTAACTCATAAGATATTAGGAGAGAAAGTTTCAAGTTAACCCCCTCCCCAAGTTTTTTAAAATCTTATTATTGCATATGGTTTTTTTCATCATTCTTTAATATTTTTGCATTAGCAATAGATTTGTTCCTTTTCACATTTTTTTTTCATTCTTAGTGGTATTTTGATAGTCATTCTTTTCATAATGCATGAAGTCAACATGACCATATGTCCTAGTGGTACAAAGTAAGGTTCTTGCCATGGTCATGTTGACGAAATAGTAACCTTGGGCTTGATTGAAGATGCCCTTTTTGCTTTTGGTGTAGACCTAGCCAAAACATGTGAAGAAACTTTTACCACCAATCAACACACTATGGAGTCACAACCTTTTACAATTTGACCAGTTGTTGGCCCTTTAGGCAGAGGTTTGTTATTAGATTTGTGTTTTTGTAATAATTGTGCAATTAAAACCCTATTTAAGGTTTTTGTTAAATGGTTTTGTCTTCTCTTTTTTTAGGGTGGTGTTTCTTCTTTTGGTACTTGGTGATTTGTTTTTATTTTGTTGTCAGATCATAATGATGCATAACCCTATTATGGGTTTCATCTCTCGATTTTGTGTTGGTTGATTTAAAATATAAGTATAAAGAAATCATTGATAATTATGAAAATATATTTTCTTTTTTGTGTTAGGTTATTTCCGAAAGAGAGAATCACCATCCAAATGTATTAACACTTTTACAAGAGCTACAAATAAACTTTCTAAGTTTGTCACATTTACCCTAAGGGAATCCAGGCTATGAGAAAGAATGTACATGCATTCAATAGTTATGTTGCAATCTATACAAAATAATTGCAAGGACTATCCATATTCTAAAAAATGCCAAGCCCAAGCTTTGGACACCTAATTTAGACACCTTTAACAACAAGACTACAACTACTCTCTCAAAATTTGAGTCCATGCTTTTGTTGGGTCTTCAATTTTCCAAGAATCATATTTTTTCACTTAGAGTAGGTTTGTGACATCTTGCAATCTTGTGTGACATAAGCTTGTACTAAACTTCTTGAAATGAGATGATCATTTTGTTCAAAGTGTAGGGTTAACATTCTTCCTTGCCAATCATCATTACAAGTTGTGAAAAAGGTATATGTTTGTTTTGAGATCTATCTAAAGTGTAGTTATGAATAGTTAGATCTATATTGTGCATTGGAATTTGGTTATTGATAGATATTGTCATGTTTTTGGAATTCATGTGTATATATGGAATCAATTTTTGTCATGAATAAATAGAATTAAGATTCATGTTGATGTAAAATAATTGTGATGGGCTTATAGATATTGAGTCCTCAATTATTTTGCAAATCTAACATAAGAGGAGGTTGAGTATATGGTTCTTTCAGATGTAGAAAATTATTAGTTTGTTGTTGTAAACAAGCTTGTAATTTGCCAACAACAACTTGTTGTTTGTTAACCAACTATAAATGTCAAATGTAATCAAGGTCATATCCCAAATTCAAATTTGATTAAATTCAATCAACTTGTTCTACATCAATGTATAGTTGAGATCAACAGTTGGGTAAGAAGAAATTATTTAGATTATTTTGAGAGATAAGGTTTTGACTATAAACTATCATGGTGGTGGTTCAAAAGGTTACAAATACCAACATGGCAATTAGGGTTTTCACCTTGGAAGGTTTGAATATTGTGAAATCAATGTGAAGTGGTTGATAATTCCACAAAAAAATTTGAACAAATAATCTGGTGAGGAATAATTACTATTTTATAAAATGTTTTAGAATGATGTAGAATTTGAAATTATAGGGTTTTGTATAGACTTCACATGTGGTATATGGTTGTGAATAACACCTATCAATGGTATGAAATGTTTATTGCCAAGTGTTTGCATAGGATTTTTTTGTACTGGAAACCCTAAAATGAACCCTAACCCAAAAGAACAGTAGTATCTTTTAATTAAAAGCTGTGACTTAAACCTTAATTAGTAGACCTAAATTTTAGACCTAACCCTATATGAAAGTAAAACCCTAACTTTTAATTAATAATTTTGAAAAAAAATAGAAAATTGCAACTATAGGTCAAGTTCTCAGAAGACCCTAATTCTTGACCTTGCATGTATGTAATGTTGAGAGATTAAAATCATTTGTATGGTGTTTTATATCGAAGAACCTTTTGTTTACACACGTTCTTCTCCTATAAGTTTATAAAATTTTCTATAGAAGTATTGCATTTTCCTTTCAGTACGGATGGTTATCATGTTTATCTTTTCATTGTGTATGGTTTGTTTATTTTTGGTCTGTATTTGATCTTGTTTACGTTTTTCCTATGTGTTTTGGGAGCATTATGTTTCTAGAATGTGAAAAAGATTGATATCACTTTTTTGTTTTAAAGTTTTTTTGAGCAACTTTGTTGTTATATAATATATCTATATACTTAATTTTAGTACAATTTGTTTGTATATAGTTTGTTTCTATGTATTTGAGTTTTTTTTTAAAATTTTAGTTTTGTTGAATCTATTTTTGTTGTTTTTTTGTGTTTTTTTGTTGGATACAATTTGCATTCAATGATAGAGATTATTCTTAACCCAAGCAAAGAAAGAATGGTGGGTATTTCCATGGTACCATGTAAACACTGTGTAAAAAATAGGGGTGTTAAAGATACACAAAATGCACTACTTTTTGAAACCAAAACCTTTTGGATCTAAAATTAACCTTGTCCATTAATTTGAATCTACAATTGTGAATGCTTAAAGGTTGTTAGTATTATTTTTGGCCTTCAATAATGCTAATAAGGTAGAAGAATCATGATGCCATTGGACACAAAATTAAAAGGCCTACTAAGTTCATAATGGGGCTTGTTTTTAATGTTGACATCTTTTTAAAAAAACTTATTTAGGGTGATGATGATAAGATGATAGTGGAGAAAATACATTTGCACTCTTTGTATTGGACATGTGTTAGTAAATACTAGTAGTGTACAATGAAGCTTCCTAGGTGCTAGTAATAACTAGGTCTATTTCCTAGGTTTTCTCTCAAATTGCTGAACACTTTGGAACACCTCTAAGCTTCCATCATTTTCAAACCCCCAAGCTACTAATTCCTAGAGCCCATTCAAATAGTTTGTCATCATCTTATTGCTCAAGTGCTTTGCAATAGTTTTTTAATGTAAATGTGTGTAGAAGCTTGTTCATATTTCAATGAAATGTTTTTGAAGGTTTTTATTTTCAAAAAGATGTTAACAATTGGAGGCTTCTTATGAACTTGAACTTGAGTGGGAGTGGAGTTCACTTCGTAAGCATTTCAAATAGATAAAACATTTCATCTCACCTCCTACAATTGAAAGGCAACAAGGTATTTTTCAAAACTACTTAAGTTAGAACCTTTAAGAAGGGAAAGATTTTCATGTATATCTGTAAGTTGAGTTTCTCTATTAGTAATTCAAGTCTTTGTTGTAAATCCCATGGAAAGAAAAAGCTAGGTCATTTTTGTTGTTGTTTTCTATCAATAATTCAGTTTTAGCTTATAAATCCCATTAAAAAAAAACTTCCATCTTTGTTGTTGTCTTTTGTTTGTGAAGTTTACAATAGATGCAATCCTAATGTTTACAAGTGTTTTTTTTGTTTAATATTGTAGAGCATGTACATAACTAAAAATAAGAACTATAATTAGACAACAATTGTTTTGGGCTCTCTGTTATGCACATTTGTCCTAGGCCTTTTGTTGATGGAATCTGATTGTTGTTTAAGCAATTTATAAAAACATCATGAACATTTTTTAAACAATGCAAGGGTGAGAGCATTACCATTGAATTGGACCATATGTGTATGCATGTTGGGTAAGCAAATTTGATTCAATTATAGTTCATCCAATTTAACAGATCCATGCGTTCTCCATTCCCCACATTCCTCCAAGAACTACAACAACCTTGAGCTTTCTCTTGTCGTAGTAGCAATAACATTAACTTTTTTTTTGGGTGCAATTGTATTGCCTTCATTATTTTATTATGCATCAATCTCACTCAAGAGGGTTTGCACTTGTTTTTCCTTCCCAACACAACTACTATTGCATAGTTCAAAATTCTTCTGCTAGAATACACCAAGTTTTTTTTTTATGTTGTTGTTGGAAGACCAAGTTCCAACAACAAGACCTTGCTCTGTATTTCTTTTTGCAACAACAACCCTTAATTCAATTGTTTTGTGTTTTTTTTCTTAAAACTTGTAGCAATCTTGAGTTGTAACTATAGAAACACTAATTTTTTTGTTGTAGTAATAGAAGCATTAAGGTTTTAGGTTTTTGGGGTATTGGATTTGTGCATTTTGTTTTTAGGGTACTACATTTGTGCATTTTGTTTTAAGTGTTTTGTAGATCCATTTAGATTTGTAATTTTTTTTAGGTTTTTTTCTCAAACCCAAGCATAAGGTCAGGAAGTATGGATGAAAATTATGAAGAGGAAGGCTTAGAGAATGAAAAGACCCTTATGGATAGTAAGCATAGAAAGTCAAAGAGCAAGAACAAAGACACCGTGTCAAAGTTAGAAGTAAAAATGGAAAGGTTCAAGAAACCCCTTCCACAAAGGGATTTTCAATATTTTGTGAAGATAGGGTTGAATGGGACAAGGATTAAGCCTCACAGACTTAAAGTTGGACATGAGGTTTCAAATGAGAAACTTGTTGAAATATTTGGCAAAGCGACATCACATTGAGGTTTTCGACACACGGAGTGTCATGATCGTGCCATCAAAACTAAAGTGGAGCACATTTGGCCTTTCTGTTATGGAAAGGCAGAAATGCCAAGTTCCAAGCTTATTGCAAAGGAATTTGCATTAGGGATTGAACTAGCAGATAAATTTGGCAAAAATGTTAGTTGGGCAACCTTTGCTGAAGAGACCAACATTAATCAATGCTTTAAGTTCTTTAAGCAATTGGAGAAAATGTAGAATCAAAGGAATCAGATGAAGGGGTTGAATGGTGCTTCAATGAAGTGTGAACCCCATCTTAAGGGGAATTTGACTCAAAAGCAACCAAATGTGAGATAATAGAAGCACTACAAGGTGTTGAGCAATTATTGTTGAGCAAGGAATGGAATTTGAAATTGGGCTCTAAGGTGGTTCAATTATTGCAAGTGGTCTCAATGGAGTTAGAATCCTCTAAGTTGCAGATTGAATGTGCCCAAAAAGAGAAGCAAAAACTCTTAGGCCAAACCTGGAGAATGCACATGTTGATGGAGTTTGTGTAAGCAAGTTTGTTTGGACAAATGGAAAAAACATGCCAATTGGAAAATGAAAGACACCAACAATATTCAAATTACAACTCTAGGCATGTTGGTGAGGGGTCTTCAATTAAACCTAAGGAATCTTTTAAATCTCTACAATCTGGTATTGTTTTCACACTTACACCCATAAAGAGAATTCAAGAAGAGTTGAAGTTGGAATCTAATGCCTTGATTGCTTAAAGGATTCAAGAGAACTATTTCAAGATATGAACATAAAACATGAAGCTCAATACAAAAAACTCATAGCAGAATTTGATTTGAAGGAGATTGAGTTACAAAATATTGAACAAAGGTGGGTTTTTTGTGACCTACAATATTCTTTTTTGAGAGAGTAGCATTTTGCTCTCATGAAGAAAGGTATGGGCTTAGCTTTCCACCTACATCCCATGTGTAATCTCGAAGCCAAATTTAAATCAATGGCAAGTTTCTTGAAAATGACACCTTGTGTCATTCGTTTATGTGGATTCTAGCACAATGATATGATCATTTCTATTTGTAGGCATATGTATCATCTTTGGTGTGCTTTGATGCACTTCAAATAGAATAATTAGTGTGTTGACATGCATTGTAAAACCATGATGTCTCCTAAATGGTGTAAGAGTTTTGGAATTAGATAATTTGATAAGAAGATGGTTGAAAAGGAGTTTTTTGAAGGTTGTGAGGAGGCTTGCTTGCATTAGCTCAACATGTGGATGTAAGCAACATTGGCACCTTGCCCAAATGTTGGTACATTCTTTATTATTTTGTATTCATTTTGATTCTCCACATTGATGTTGTAGATAGAATACAATCTTCTACATATGTGGTAATAATCTGATTGCCTAAAACTATTGTTGGATTCAATGTATTGAAGTACCTTTTGGTTTTGTAGTAACTAGCAAAACACATTGGCCATGAATTATGAAAGCCTCCAATTTGAAAAACATTTTATATACTCTTTTGAAGATGTTGATACTTACCATACTAGTGTTCTAATACTTTTTGCATTATGTAAGGCTTTGTGATTACTAGCAACATCCTTGTATACTAATAATATTCTTACTCTAATAGCTTAGTATGAAGTTTGAATGTTTTATATATTTTTTGCAAATTTGATACTTATCATACTTTATTATTGTATTGCAATGTGTTGGTCAAATTTTTTTTGTACTTCGCAAATTTTGCACTATTTGTCAGTATATTCATAACAATGTTCACATTTTGACTTTTGCTTTTGTTTAACACAAATGCACTATTCTTCTAATTCCTAGGTTAAAATAAAATTCAATTTGTTGGTTGTACATCAAATTACAGTACTTTCGATCTAGAATTTTGGAATACCATGTTTTTTTGTTGCTTTTGATGTTACGTTTTATTCTGAGTGTTGTATTTGAATGTCATATATCATAGCCTTGGATTCAGTTTGATGCATTAAAAATGAATAATTAATTATTTTCAAAAAATGAATTAAAAAATATTAATTTTTTTGTTAATGAAAATGAATTTTTTTAATGAAATTCATTTGAGCATTCAATTGCCTTCCTATAACACTTATGTTTCAATGCTCACACTTTCGTCCGCTCACCTATTTCTACTTATTGATTACACTTTTCCTGCTCCTAGAGAAAAATATCACTAGTTACGTGAATTATGACTGAATTTATGTGGGAATATTCATCAATATTGTCACATTTTTTTAAATGATTGATGAGGAGCATAACTTTTTTTAATCGGCTTCTACAAAATTTTAGATTTTCTTCACTTTCAAAGTGCATTTAGCATTTTTTCGTCATTTTCAATATTTTTTTCGCATTTTTCAACACTTCAACGTTTTAAAAAAATAAAATTCATTCAAGATTTTTAGTAATTATTTAATGTCGAACCTGACCCATGGCTATGGTAGTTCTATCTAAAATTGAGTCTACTATGTTCATAGGGGATTAACTTTTCCTTTTATATGCTCTATTGTGCACTACCATCTCTAAAAACATTTGGAGAGCCAACCTCTGCATGCACAGGGACCCCATCTGTGGGTGATGCGAGCCAAGCCAAATTGCAATCTCAGGAGAAGAAAAGAGGCTCTTGCATGTCACAGCCTTCTTTTGAACAAAAATAACAGAAACAAACTTTACATGGGAAGCCAACTATCTCTAAGAACTTGCTAAAGGATATAAAATTTGATGTTGAAGTCTTAACTATGGCAGGGGCTTCATTTGGGTTAGAAGTTTGTGAGTCAAGCCAAAAAAAACTTCATTTCTAATGGTCAAAAATTCAGTGGCCCTAAGGACATGTTGCCTTTGAAATCAAGTGACAACTGTCTAGTAGAAGGGGTACCTTTAGTTGACCTTGAACTCGATGTTCCACAAGATACTCCAATGCAAAAAAAAGTGTTTATGACAGTGATGTTACATCCCCCATTACGTCCTACCAGAAAAGAACCACCCAACAAGCCATCTAAACCTATTACCTGTCTAGACAGGGATCATGACCCTGGGGTAATGAAAACAATTGAAGTGGGGCAAGAGAGTTTGCGGGTTGCCATAGAAGCCCCTGAGTCGAACATTGTCAAGTCTAGTGTTGAGTTGCCAAGGTCAAATAACCAGGGTTGTTCTTAAGAACATAAGGCATGCTGATTTTGTACAAAAATGCACATCCATAACTGCCACAAATGATGGGCGTAAGGTTCTTACCCGTCAGGAGGTGGATGTTTTCTTTAATGGATACCATGAGCACAAGTTTGAGCCAAGGATCACCCATGGGTCACTTACTTCTCCTAAACCTGCTTCTAGGAAGGAAAAATCGAAGAAGAAAAAGGCTCAAAACTATAAGGAGGTACAAGAAAGACCTTTCAAGAAGGTCTTGAAGAAATAGTTTTGATTATGTTTGATTTGTTACCAATTTGTGTAGACTAAATAATGTATAGTCTGCTTATGTATGGGCATATGTGTCTTTTAGCTATGCCCAAGCCTATATTGTATCAGCATTGTGGGTTGCACCACATTCTCTTGTTGCAGAACTTATTTGTTCTTTTTGATTGAGAATATTTGTTTCTAATTGTCTGATCAATTTGATTTTGAAGGTGTGATCAAAGTTTGATTGTGATTTTGATTTGTAATAAACTGTGTAGTAATGTTTTGTTTCGCAGCAGGACTTGGCAAATTGTCACCTAGACATTTCAAGTGGGCGAGAGGTAATGCCCATACCTTGGGTTAATGATGTAACCTATAAACTTTGTGTACATCATGAAGTGCAGAGTTCATTGTATTTCACAGTTAAAACAAACCATATATTACAATCTATTGAACTCAACACAAATTGTGAAAACCATAACAACATGGCTGCTGCACCAAACACCATTCATCAAACATCTTCCATTCAATGATGTCATAAAAAAAAGGTAAAAAACTTATATATAGTCCTAATATTTCAAATAATGCTCATGATTAATCGCATGATTTACATTCCGAATTACAACACTACACCAAACACCATTCAAGGAATGGATGCTAAAATGTAATTATTCTTCAAATACAAAAAAAATCCTCAATTTATTTTCCCATCCATTATTCAATTCATTATGATCAAAAGGTTTCCAAAAATATCAATTTCCTTTTCCATTATTTTGAATCTTTCTATTGGCAGGGCTTGCGTGTCACTTGATGCCACATTCATCTCTAAGGGTCTTCTCAAGTATAGGAAGTTG
>Ga0116229_10010543_pt1 | contig 13839 bp, 9 predicted proteins | sample S1TSphgellanicum_3_FD_87313 | JGI IMG/M metagenome (GOLD analysis project Ga0116229, IMG submission 87313) | Host-associated microbial communities from peat moss isolated from Minnesota, USA - S1T2_Fc - Sphagnum magellanicum MG | ecosystem: Host-associated > Plants > Peat moss > Unclassified...
AATAACATAAAATAACCAAAAATAACTTACAATAGCTAAAATAAGCCTAAGGTGAAATAAGTGAAAATAGTTTTTAAAACTTAAAATTACCAAAAGTAACCTAGGGTGAAATAACCAAAAATAACCAAAAGTAATTGAGAATAGCCATAAATAGCCATAAATAATGTAGGGTGAAATAATTTCAATTAATGAAAAATAGTCATATAATAATTGAAAGTAACTTAACATAGGTAGTATTATTATATTAACAAAAAAAAATCCATTTATTAAACTTTTTTTTTTCAAAAGAATGATCATTGAAATGTTATTGAATAATGATATTCAACTCTTTTTTTGTTCAAATGATTTTAAACTTTCAAAAGGAAATAAATGTAATTATGTACATTATTGAATTTTTTTAAAAAGTAAACTCGAATCATTTCATTTGAACAAAATCTCAATAAAATATGAATTTTCAAAGTTTATGTTTTTGTAATGTTTAAAATGAAGTATTGGATAAATAGTTTGTAACGTTGTGTATTATCACAACAAGTGGGGTGGCTTGATGGTAAGGGCATTTGTCCCCATTCCAAAGGTCAAGGGATCAAGTTCATGGGTGGTGTTGTGTGTGGTCAACAATGGTATGTTGATTGAATATTTTTCCTATCGAATTTTTAAGCTAAATTCCTAGGTTGATTACATGGCCTACCTACCTACCTAGGCTAGGTTTTTAACCTAGCAGTAAATATTGACACATGTCAATAATAATAGGCTTTAAAAATCATGAAATTATTAATAATATTTATATTAAATAATTATAATTTAATTAATTTCCATATTAGTTAGTTAATTAACTAGCAAGTGAATGGTTTAGTAAATTTGTATTTCATTTGATAGAAACCTTATTTCACTAGGTACTAGTGAAACAAGTCATTGTCCGTAGTAACCGGTCCCTGTTCATTAGGGGGTTAAACAATTTCACTAGGTAAAAATGTTTAAATTCACTAAAAACTCGAGTGATACCCAGAGTGAACTGGGACGCATTTCCTAATAGTGTCATAATATAATTAAAACATTATTGAATAAGTAAACTAAACATTTTTATTAACATTAAGTCAATATGTCACTTCAAAAGGTGTAAAATTAAAATTTTGTTACACAAGTTGGTCATTTTATTGTGAACTTACCCCCATGAAGTTGACCATTAATTAAGGTTTTTTTTACATCCATTTGTTGAATGTCCAAACCATGATGTTATTGCAAAGGCTAGTAACGTTCTAATTGAAGTGAAATTCACAAGGGATTTTTATAGTCAATTCCCTCTTATTGAGTACATAGCATTTTGCAATTAATTTTGCTTTATATATAACCATTGTACCATTGGAATTTCAATTTTTCATTTTATTGCATTTTTCCAACTATTCATTTTAGCTTCTATGAATGTTTCTTGCATAGATCTCATGGATAGGTTTGAGTAAGTAGTCTATTTTTCATCTTTTTTAGATGTATAATTTTTTTCCATTTAATTAACATTGAAGGTGGTTGTTTTTGTCTTACCTCCCTCCTAGGACTTTTAGTGGGTCCTTCTACATTTCCAAAACAAGTTTTATGGAAAGTGTATAGAACCAATGATTGTTGTATTAGAGTCTACAATTGGTTTTATGCTTCACATTCTCCCCCTTTACCAACACCAAGTTCTTGTTTGGCTTGAAGAACAAAGGGGGATAGAACCCACTTGTGTAATTTGTGAATTACTAGGGTTTGGAACTAGGCTATCGGTGACATTTGGATCATTTTCCTACATTTGAAATGGTGTTCGATGCATTACATGTTATTCATGAAGTTGAAAAACTCCTTTTTGGGGAGGTTTTTCATGAGAAGATTGTTTGAAGAAGGATGGATCCAATTGGAATGTGTTTTTCTCAATGAAGTCATCTTTTCTTTCTCTTTCAACTACTATGTTTGTCACTTTACCAACTTCCTAAAAAATGATATTTCTATTATGATCTAATTATTTTATTGGATTTTCTCAAAATCTTGTAGCCTTTCTTTTTACATTGTATCAAAGATAAAGCATTATTCGAACTTGTATTATAATTTTTAGAAAAGTTTCCTGTGGATCTAAAAGCAAAAACAATGCAACCAAACATTTTCAAGTGTGAATCATTTGGTTTATACTTAATACCATGTTCATATTTCATATAGAGACAAATTGGCTATTGTTTATTAGGTTGTTAATTTTGAAGGTATGTAGTTATGAGCAATGCATCTAGGCCTCAAAAACTGCCCATCAATACAATTGAAAGTAACATGTTTAAGACAACTTCTTCATTGCACGAGCATTTTTTTTTTCCTTTGAAACACCATTTTGTTGTGATATATATGGAAGAAAAAATCATCTTAAATTTTCATTGACTTGATAGAACTCAATGAAATCAATGGATTTATCTTTGCCTTTGTTCTCAATTTTTTAATCTTCCCATTTGATTTTCAACCATACCTTTTTATTTTTCAAATGTGGAAAAGACTTTAGATTTGTTTCGTAACAAAAAAATCAAATTATAGTATGCATATTGTCAATGTATATGATGAAGTACATGTTTAGCTCATGTGAATGATTATTTGCATTTGACAACATATGTTCAAGTCATGTACCAAGCTTAAGGAGAACATTCAATGTTAATATTTGACACTACATGTGTCAAATTATATTTTCTTTGGGGGGTATTATGTGAGGGAGCATTATTTTTTCTCACACTATTATTGTTTAATTTTATAATATGCACTATTTAACTCACCCTAAACTTAATTTAAATTTCATTCATGCATTGAATTTTGTTACCATTTTTTTTTTTGAATTTTTAGTTTTAGTTCAAAGCCATGAAACATTTGGATGTTGTTCATCATAAGGATAAAATTTTTAGAAACATATTTTTCAATACATCTATTTCTTTACTATTTCTAACAAAACATAACATCTTTTCACTTACTATTTCCTTAAAAGGTGTAAAAAATAGGTGTGATTTGCCCTGCAATATGAACTTTTAAATTATGCACTCTCCATGATCCTATTAATTCAACCTACTAACAAATAATATCTAAAGTCTCTTTGTACATATATATTTTGTAATTTTTTTTAACACCTATTATTATCACATTACATTTTATATGAGTTTTATTTAAATTTTGAAAATAAAAATAAACACATTAATATAAAACTATTTGAATTAAAAAAATTATTTAAAGCACCAATAAGTGAGACCTTATATTTTTTCTCATGTAATTTTCCAATTCCAAAAAAAACATTTTCATTTGGGCACTAGATCAAAAGGTAAGCTTGTTCTTGTTGCTTTTTATTGTGAAATTGACTACCTATATTATTTTCTCACAACATTGTAAGATTTGATGTCAACCAAATCTAAATTTCCAATTACAATATCCTTGTGAATCATTGTTTGTAAGCATCCTTGGCCTATATGCCCCAACCTTTTATGCCGCAAATTTGCATTTGAATTTGAGCTTACAACATTTGCTAGAATCTCATTTGTCATGTTTGAGATTCCTAATTTGTACAAGTTGTTTTCCAATTTGTAGGTTGTAATTAAATGCCAATATTTGGAAAATAAACAACTCCCACCTTTTTTAATAAGCTCTTCTCCAAATTCTACAAATTGTTTGACTAAGAATAATTGTTTCTCAAAACTAGAACATGTATTACATCAAGCATTTCTCTTATTTGTCCATCAAGTTTGGGGGGGGGAGTTATGGGGGGAGGTTTATATTAAGATAGTATGTGAATATTAAAATTTTAGACTATAATAAGATGGGAAATTTTTAAGTTCCCTCACATAATACCCCCTAAACAATATTTTTTTATGCACATAGAAATCCCCAAGGAATACTAGTTTTGTTGTTTTGTTTTTATTTTACGATAGCAATCCTTTTGCACATGACTTTTGTTTTTGGCAATAAAAACATCATAGTTTTTTTTTCCCCATCCATGTTGGAACAAAACTAACCCTTCACCTTCTTTTGAAGTGCTTGACCTATTGTGTTATTTTATATAAATTTTTATGTTTAGTTCATGTGAATAATCAAATATTGAATTAGTTAGAGCATCTCAACTATTCTTGAGAATTTTTTTCTGTGGCAAGTATGTTAATATGTTCAAGTTTGCAATTTCATGTTGTGTTGTCCTCTTAGAGCATTCAAAAAAGTTTTATAACTTGTATCTACATATTCCTCAATAGTGATATCTCCATGTCTTTGTCGTCGATAGGTGATCTTGTCATTGACAATTGTTGAAAGCACTTTATATATAATGTTTACACTAAGAAGGTGTAACTTTATGAAGAGCTATGTCCTTTCAATAGACTTTGATCCAAAGCTTATGTACATAACCAATTATAAACATTAAGGTGTAAATGTAATTTCATGTTTTATAAAGATTTGTTAATAAAATTCCAAGTAAGATTTTGAAAGGACTCGACATAGAAGAGAGTGGAAGAAATGTCCATGATCACAATTCACACCTTCAGCTGGATTCACATTTGCAAGGTTTTGTAAGAAGTTTTTATTCCATTTAAACCTTTGTTGATTGGCTAAGGATCTAAGCAATAAATTGACCACTCTATTGTTCACACAAAGGAATATTTTTAAACAATGTAATGAGATTAATTTGTCATACATCTTTACAAGAAAGTTGTTTTTTGTGACTTGATTTATGATTAGGTTATTAGTCATGGAAAACATCTATGACTACATGACTATGTAGTCGAATAGGAAACATCATTTAAAACACCTAGTCACTAATGTGGCTTAGTCGCAAAACAATTTGCAGCTATGACTTTTGCGACTTTGAAGTCATGGAGGTCATCAATGCTTGATGAAATCCATAAATTATGGCCAATGGATATAACTCATTAAATATGAAATAAATATGTTTTCCACCCATGCCATGTAAACACGTGGCATGGAGACACATGGTATAAAGGTTGAAAACCTAGTTTATATGTTAGGAATGTAGGCCCTAGCCTACCTAGGAATGTAGGTTAACTTAATTAGCAAGTTAAGTTAGTTAAGCTAGTTCATTAAGTTACAAATGTGAGGACTTGAACCCCTCACCTTCACATTGAAGGAAGAATCCTTAACACCCATTTAACCATTGCACCACATGATTTTTATATGACAAGAATTGTCACCATATTGTTATAAACATTTTTTTTTAACCTACTTTATAAATGAAGTACTTAAGTATTTATGTAACAACTTAGAACCTACCTAATAACCTAGTAGGTACCTAGCTTGGTAGGTAATAGGTAAGTCATACCTAAAGGTAGTAATAAGTAAGTAGTAGGTAAGTATGTATATACTACCTACCTAGTAGGTTGGTAGGAAGGTGCCTAGTAGTAGGTACATACATAATACCAATCTAATAGGTAGGTAGGTACATACGTATTACTTATTTAGTTGGTAGGTAAGTAAGTACATACGTACATACGTACAACCTACTAGGTAGGTAGGTCGGTACATATTACTTACCTAGTATGTGGGTAGGTACCTAGTAGTAAGTTACATAGTAGGTAATTAAATAAGTATGTATGTACTACATAGTAAGTAGGTAGATAATAGGTAGTATTAATCCATAGGTACTAGCTACTTTATAGGTAGCTAATAAATAGCTAGTAGATAGCTAACACCTAGTTAAACTACTAACATAGGTAGGTTATTAACAAATGTGGTTAGGCATGTATTCACAAAATAGTCCTAATCTAGTCATAAAGTCATAATGCCATTACAATGTAGTCACAAATTTGAGTAAAAGTATATGATAAGAACATATGATTACATGACTAGAGTAGGACATTAGTCATAAATGTCTAAGTCATGAAAGACATGTTTTGGTGTTGTGCATTGAAATGTCTACAATTAGGGTGAAAATTTTGGACAATGTAAATGCATTCTACAAAATCATGACCTTCATGACCTTCCATCCATTGAAACAAATTAAATGCAACAAAATAATGAAGTTGATGTCCAAAACAATTGACCAAAATTCAAGCATTCTAAAAGACATGAAATTCAAAAAATGTGGAAAACATAGTCATGACAAAGAATAATATTAGAATTTCTTTGGGAATATAATTGGTGGGGGGGTGAAGGGGGGGTAGGATATTTTAATCCTTTGAAGTCAAGGGATCAAACTAACTCCACCCTAATTTGAAACCAAATCTAGAAAATATATAGATAATGATGTCTAAGGATGAATTACTCTCAAACATTTAACCCTAATGACATGTCAGTTGCCACCTAAGTTTTTATCCCTTTTGTATGAATGGGTAAGACTTAGGGTTAGTTTGTTCTCATTGTTTTTTTTTTACCACCTTAGTGTGAATCCACCTTTAAAGAGTTTGTTTTATTACCAACTTTATTTCTATGGTGGGTTGTATAGTTGAGAGGTCAACTTTGGAATGAATGGTTTTCCCATTTAATTTCAATGTTTCATGATTCATGGGGTTATGATGTGGAGCTTCAAGAATTTAATGAAATGTATATCTTTAAATTAGCATCCATAGAACACCATGAAGGATGGACAAATAGTGGTTGGAAAACAATTATTTGTTGGGTTTCAATTTTTGAGTTAACCATGGTGGTTTCCTCAGTTATTTCTTTTACTACCTACCTATTGGTTGTTAGTAGGTGGGTAGTAAAAACCAGTGTTGGGCGGTTTTCACATATACAATAACAATTGGTTTTCACATCCAATTTTCACAACCCAATTATTGAATTTTCCATTAATTAAAATCAATTTTAATAATTAATTAATAATTTAACTACTTCATCACAAAAAAAAAATAGCACCATGTGGAAAAAGTAATAGAAACAATCTAAAAAATAACAACAATAAAAGGGAAAAAAAATAGCAACATGAAAATAATAACAGCCTCATTTGAGAAGAACACAACACTAACTGATATAGGGACTCTAAGAGCAAGATCTAAGTTGTATGAAAGAACTTTCCCAATTTTCCAAAAAATATATATGTACAAATTTGAATTGGTTTTCATGACCAGTTTTCATTCATGTCAAAATTTGAGGTCAATTTTCAATTTGGTTTTCACATGTAAAGGTGTCAATCAATTTTCATTATGAAAGTTGGGTTGAAAACTAGGTTGAAAATCAAATGGGCATTAGAGAACCACCCAACATTGGCAAAAAAACCCCTACTTATGTGTAAAACATGTACTTACCAACGTTGGACGATTCTCGTTTTTTGTGAAAATCAATTGATTTTGGTTGTTACATGATGTTATGAAAACCTTATCAATTGTCTTATATATATATATATATGTTTGGGCCAGTGAAAATTTGCCAAGGTACAAGGTTCTTAATTTTTCTAAACTCACCTAATTCTTAGATGGGGCAATTCTCACATAGTCAATTTTCACAACTTGGTTATTAAATTTTCAAATTTTCTTACATTTCAAAAATGAGTAAAAATAAATGAAAATTTGTAAGTTGGAACAATTTTTTTAATGCAAATCTAAAACTCCATAACTTCACCCTTTGCTAGGCAAAAAGAACAACAACAGCATGTGAGATGAATAGTAGCATCAATGTGAGATGAATAACAACACAACAAATAAAAGTAACAACATCAAGACATGAACAATAACAACACCAACGAGCAAAAAGTAATAGCACCAATGTGCAAAGAACAACAACATCAGTGCACGAAGAGTAGCATCAATGTGAAAAAAGAAGCAACATCACACAGGACAAGCAAAAACACCAACACGAATAAAGCAACACAACATGAGACGAACAACAACACCACACGAAAAAAACATCAACAACGAAAGAAAAACAATAGCACCAACATGAAAAATTAACAATATCACACAAAAAGAGTGGCAGCTACTGTTTAGAAAATTGTAATCTAGCACAAAGACTCTACAAACCAGATGTAAGTTTTACGAGAGAACATGTTCGATTCTCCAAAAAATACATGTTAAAAATTTGAAACCAGTTCTCATGATCAACTTTCATTCATGTGAGAACTTGAGATTGATTCTCACTTCAGTTCTCACATGTAAAGGTGCCAATTCTCATTGTGAGAAGCAGGCTAAAAACCAGGTCAAAAACCACCCAATGTTGGTACTTACATAGTAACAACCTGTTTTCCTATCTATCTACCTTCACATAGGACCTCCTTACCTTTAAATTAATGGTTACCAAGGTGAAACCAAGTACTAACTCAATTGAAGTTCATCTACAACGAAGTCATTAATATAGCTACTTTACAATGTGAAGGTGAGCTTCACAATTTTTGAAGAGGCTTTATAATTTCAGAGTGGGCTTCATGATTTTGGTGTTGCACCTTGTAAAAGGTGCCTATAAGTAAAGGAAATTTCCAGTGGATCTTTCAATCAGGTAAACCCCTTGGTCTAGGGTCCAAATTAGGCCTGCTTTTGGCTACTAACGTGAGAGGGTAATGGCCCTTGACCGCAGGCACTCCCTCCAATTGTATCTTGATATACTTCCAGTGTCAAACAACCCACCCCTTCCAATCTTTTGTTTAGTCCCAATCAGTGACAAAATGCAACAAATTTGATGAAAATAATCATGGCAAACAGAGCAACTATGGACATTATTAATCGCACAAATTCAGTTCCTCAAACACACCAGAATAGATTAATTTCAGACATACATTCTTCATTAACTCTCAATTTTTCCTCTCATTTGTTCTTTATTGTTGTTGTAGTGTTTTTTTTCCTCGCAGTAAAGAGTTTGAGAGGTTTTTAATGAAATTGTCGGTGTTCACCACTTGGACGGTTATTTGAAATGGCACCAAATGACTGGTAGTTCTGGCGGCAGTTCTTTAGTATACGTAATCTTGGCCTGGTTCTCAAAAATCAAAGAGCTGGTTTTGATAGATAACAGCAGTTCTCAAAAAATCTAAGAACTTGTGAAATAACATGTTATAAAACTTCCAATCCTTTGGATGGTTATTTAATGAAAATCATCAATTCTTTCCAAAAAAAAAACTGGAACTGAAGGTTGTTCTATATTTAAATTTTCAAAAGACCAGAACTAACACTTGTGTTGACTTCCGTTTCCAAAATCAGCAAATTTGCTGAGGACTTCAGCGCCAGTATTGAGGAAACTGATAACAGAACTTAGTTGAAGTTTTCTCAACCTCAGCCAAATTCAAAAACTCGAAAAGACACTGTCCCCATTACCTCCTAGTGTTGTTGGGTGGGTAAATATGATTTTTTGAACAGCCCAGGCAACTCCATATAATATAGGCTTCAAAATCCCTAAACCCTAATCACCACCCAACAGTGTTGTGCACCCAAGCATGAGAAGAAGACACACCACATTGGGTTGTTCAGAAAATTCAGAAAATTTGTTTTGCATTGATTGATGCAGAACATTCAAGCTTCCTCATTCAGAAATTCTTTCAAACGCCCCACCCAATCCAGAATTTGTAGAAAACAATCTCCAGGAAACGAATGCATCCACAAGAGCCAGAAGATCCAGTCCAACATTGAATCTCTCTCTCTCTCTCTCCTTTCCCTGGGATGTTTTCAAGGTCCTTATGCCTACAACCATGATTTTGCTTCTAGCCAAGAGAATGGCATAGGATGTGAAAGAAATTGAAAGAGAAACTCACCAGCTTAGTATGTGGGTGCGTCCCACTCAGGAAGCTGCCAGACTGAACGTTCTGATTGTCATCATCCCCAAAAGAATGATGAAGAAACCAGTCTATGATGGAGCTGAGCATTTTGTTTTTTGAAATGCCTTGCCATTTGCAAAGGACGGATTTTGATTGATAAAGTCACATCTAGATACACTGAAAATTTTCTGCTGGTGCTTTTATGTATAAGTGCTCTCTGCTGGTTCATGGCCAGGTAGGGGGACACAACATCCCACTGGCTCCACATTTTGGGAATCTTCCTCACCATTGGCCATTACCCACCATAAAGAATGAGGCGAACCTGTATCATACATCAGAGTTTTTTTTGCACCAGCAAAACTTCGCACAAATGTGAAAAATAAAAATGAAAAGGGATTATCATGTTTCATATTCTTTTTCTTTTGTCAATAAATTGCAGATTTCAGGAAAAAAATCGTCACTTTTTCACTTGGATTTAAGATGGGGGCCTTTTTCCTATGAGATTTTTGTGTGTTGTGCGTTAGTTTAGTTGCTTGATTAGTTTTCAATTAGTTAAGGATAGTTTAGGTTTGCATAGTTATTTGGGTTTTATCTTGAACTAGTTTAGATGTGAATAAGGTTTTAAATATTTTTGCTCATGGGATAGAACTTAAAATTGTATGGTCTCAAATCACTTTTGTTGATTTGAAATTTAAGAACACACAATTTTAGTTTGTCTTGTGTTATGCAAGTTTAGTCTGCATAGTTTTTGTTGGGTTTTGTTTTGTGGTTCTACGTTTGGATTCATGCTTGTCGCAAGTGAATCATATATTTTAGATTGGATATGGTGTATTATTCAAAATATTTTTATGTTATGTGTTGTATGTTGTGGTTAGAGTGATGGTGGTGCTAACATGGAAGTGCATGAAATTTGCAATTTGTACAAACATGTTGTCATTTAATTGTAAACTCCTTGTAGGGATGCTCACATCACATTTCTTTAACTAGTGAATTTTGCCAATTTTTGAACTATAAAAAATGATTTTAACCTACTCAACGGTTGTTTCATGAAAAAAAATAATCCGAATTCACCAGATTTTTATGATAAGTTCTAATATGTAGCCAAGAATATTTTTTAAAAAAAAATTCCTACTTTTAGATCAAATATGTAACAGATTTGGCTAAATTATTTTTTGGATGGTTGCCACTTTGATTACATCACAAAATCCTTAAAACAAACTCAAGTTCACATATGAAGAAACATTAGAAATTTGGGGGAAAAAACATTGCCCTACACCCATTATTTAGGAGCAAAAATAAACTCACACTTCATAAGTAAACAAAAGTAGGCATACAATCCTTCCTCTTTTGTAGGAAGCATACCTTGTCATTAAGGTTTGATGCTAATTAATTTTCAAAAGGCAAAGTTGAAAAGAAAAAAAATTCAAAAATAATAATGCCTAAAAAAAATATACAATCAAATTCCCAACCTCCTAGTTGTTCATTATTGTCCCTACCACTATTTATTGCAATGTGATATTGCACCGTGTGTTTTTGTTCTTTACTTTAAAAAAATTGGAATGCTAAAAATAGGGTCATGAAACCTTTTTTTATTTCCTTTTTAATGTTTTTTGGAACTTGTGGGGGAAACGTCGTGTGTGTTGTTGGGTGCAGGCAAGGGCAACAAAAAAAACTACAACAAACATAGCAAAGAAAGCTTGAAGAACTAAGATGTCAACTTGAAATAACTAAATAAGCCCCATTTTGATCCCAGGATATACTAACCATGCAACCAATTGAAATAACTTCTGATGAGGTGGTGGTGGAAGAACCAAATCATGTTGCGACAACAAATGAGATAATTTGTATAATGGTAGATGATCAAGTTGGTGCAAGTGTTCCAATCAAAAAACCAATCCATGTTGGAACACATGAGTCACCCCTTGATTTAGTGGAAGATCTAATACATATTGCAACAAATGGATCGAATCCTCTTGCAATAAAAGACTAGGTGAAACAAATGCCACATGTAATTTTTGTCCTTTTTCCAAGTGATCAATTGAGCACTACATTTCATTCATTGCCCCATTTACCTTCTCCATCTAATGGAAAAGGTAAGTGGGGTATTTTTTTCCCTAATTTAAGTTGCAATACCTTAATGCTTTAGAATCTTTCTTTTAATGTTAGGCTTAGCAAACTTTGATGAAGCGGTGTTTCATGTTATGAACATAGTATTACCAAGTTGGGTTTTCCTTTTTCAACCCTTACCCTCAATGGAAATACCCTCATTTTGTAGATCTTGTTATTTTATCTGGTTTTTGTATATGGTTGTTTCAGAATCAGTTGGGACACCTAAGGTTGCCAAGGAAGGGGTGGCATGGGCTAAAATTACATGCATATTTGTTTACAAGGTTGGTGTTTATGATACATCTTATGTAGCTAGATACTTGTTTGTGACACATTTGGGTTGCAAAACATGATCTTGCCATAGATTGGGAACCAAGTAAGTCAACTCATCCATCTACTTAGTAAGGTGTTGGCAAGCTACAATCTACACAATTTGTGACTAATTTGGAATTACATATAGTATCAAAAGTAGGAACATGTAAGATTTCACTCACTTTGAATAATTTTAAAGATCACATATAAATGATTTGGGCTTCAAAATTAAAAGAAGTCACAAAAATTATGAATATGAAATTGAAACATAATTGTACATTTGTGTAAATGTTCACCAATAATTTAATAAAGGTTTTTTAAAAACCCTTATTTGACAACAATTTTCCATTTTAAAAAAAAATTCAAAACTTCATCCTACTTTTGTCAAATGGTTAAAAAAACACTTAGCCCAAGTAAATTTTCAATGGAAGAACATTTTCCAAGCAAAAAAATCATAATCATCAACATTTCTTACCATAATGTATTAATGAACATTTAAAAATCATCTGATCTAAATTCCATGACTTTGAGAAACATTGAAAACTTTGTGGGAAAGATTTTTTTTATGGTTTCTTTTATGTATGTGTAAAATTTCATGGAAAAATTATTATTAAATGTAGTATTTCTTAGTCCTTTTGTTGGAATTGCATAATTGTGACAAGGCTCTCCAAATCAAAATAATACTATGTTGGACTATTATATCATTCATATGTCTATTGATTTCACAACATAATGTTATATTGGGATATGAATCATCATCTCTTACAAAATTTTAATGAAAATTATTTTCCAAATTTCCACCATGATGCATGAAACTTGGATAGGTACCAGAAATTATCAAAATGTGATATTTTATTGTGTAGACCGTAACTTGCCAACACCTAGCATGAAAGGCCGAAGCACCAAGACTAAGCATCCATGAATGCACAACATCTTGAGCAACCCCCTTGCTAGGTTTCATTGTAATGAGCACAAGGTAATTTATTGAACTGTGTGCAAATGGGATATATTCCAAAGCAATGCATCACACGTTTCAGAGGTGCCAAAACCCACATAATTAATCAGGTTGGCTTCCTCTCACTTGTTCACTTTCCTTCAAATTCATGCATGGGGTGTGGGGTCCATCCTCCCCCCCCAATGTGATAACCAAGGTGGAGAAAGATGAAAATATTGTAGATTTGATATAGCAAGGTTGCATATACAAAGGTTTTTAGGAGTGCTTGGGATGCTCGAAATTTGAAGAGCACTTCCAATAAGATGGTGTACTAGAAGGAGATCAATCTAGTCACCACATACCATGAATCAGAAATGATCCATGGTCAATAAGTTCGAACACATGTCTTGATGGTTTTTCCATAATATTTGAGATTCACATTCCCTTGTATTCATTATTGTGTATGTCTTCACCTTAGGATCCAAAACACTAGCAAGGAAGGCTTTGTAGCTAATGTGGTGCAACACTAGTAGAAATCTGTGATTTTGCAACCAACGAATTTGCGACTAGTTGCGACTATTTGACATTTACAACTATTGTTGGTTATATCTACAACTACTATTTGCATTTGAAGCCGCTTGCAACTACTCTATGACTAACTTACGACTAATGGATTATTTCATCCTTTCATTTGGATAGCTTTCACTACAATTTCCATCCAAGAAGACCCCTCTACCTACCATTAGTTGCAAATGTCACCAAATGAGTCATAGCCCTGTGAATATTCCAAATGTATTATACATATTTTAGGCATAAGGGGTCCACAATT
>Ga0116229_10010545_pt1 | contig 13839 bp, 10 predicted proteins | sample S1TSphgellanicum_3_FD_87313 | JGI IMG/M metagenome (GOLD analysis project Ga0116229, IMG submission 87313) | Host-associated microbial communities from peat moss isolated from Minnesota, USA - S1T2_Fc - Sphagnum magellanicum MG | ecosystem: Host-associated > Plants > Peat moss > Unclassified...
TCGCGCCCTGGACGCAGGATGTTGTTCCTGATCTGTGCCCTTAGCTCTTTTGCGTTCACCGCGTCCCGGCCGCCGGCGGCTGTCGCCGACGCGCCGCTGCAGGCTCGCGTGCTGGCCGGGAGCGGCGCCGCCGGAATCCATGACGGACCCGCCGCAACCGCGACCTTTCTGATGCCCGCGCAAGTCGCCTACGATGCCCAGGGAACGGTGTACGTCGTCGACTCGGCGGCTCAGCGCATCCGCAGCATCGGCCGCGACGGCATCGTGCGAACGATCGCCGGCGGCGGCGCGATCGGGCCATCCGGGACGTGGGTCGACGGCAACTTCCGCGACGGACCGGCCGCTGACGCGCGCTTCCGTCATCCCGATGGAATCGCGGTCGCGCCGAGCGGCACCCTCTACGTCGCCGACCGCGACAACCGGTGCATCCGCGCTATCAGCGGCGGCACCGTATCGACCTTCGCGGGCATCCCCGGCATGGCCGGTTCGACCGACGGCACACGCGGAATAGGCCGGTTCGCATCGCCGCGGTCGCTGGTCCTCGACCGCGACGGCACGTTGTACGTGGCTGATTGGGGCGCGGGACTGCGCCGCGTCGGGCTCGACGGCTCCGTGAGCACGGTACACCTCAGCGGCGCGGCGCTCGACCGCGCGACCGGAATCACGCTCAGCCACGCGGGACCGGTCACCGAGCTCGACATTGCTGACGCCCTCGGCATCGTGCGCGTGATGCTGCCGTCGCTCGAAGCCACGCGGGTCGCGGCCTTTCCGAGCGGAACCGAGCCCGGCGGTCCGCCGGTCGCGGGCGACGTGCCGCTCGGCGTGCCACATACGATCGCCGCATTCTCGCCGGGACAAGTCGTATTCACGGACCTGCGCGACAGTTCCGTTAAGTATCTGCGGCTCACGTCGTACCTGCGGTACCTCGGAGTAACGCCGCCCGAAGACGCGATGAACGGCGGCGGCGGTGCCGGCTTCGACGGCGCGTTGCCGCGTTACGACGCGCCGATGGGGATCGCTGTCGACGCACACGGGAGCGTCGCCGTCGCTGACACCGGCAATCGCCGCGTACTGGAGATCGCGCCGTTCGAACGCGGCGCCTATCTGACCGCCGATACGTTCGATAAGCTGAATTTCGCGCCGCACCAATACCGGGTCGCGGTGGTCGGGAGTTCGTACACGTGGTTCAACAGTTCGGGGCGTGATTCGATCGCGGGTTTGCTCGAAGATAAGCTGCGAACGGTTCCGGCACTCATATCGCGACCGCCGTCGACGCGCTATTTCCAAATCGGCCGGCTAAACGGTGAGTTCGATTTGATCGATAACGTGCTGGGCTTCGGAACGGCCGACCTCGTCGTGTTCGTTATCTCACCGATCGACCCGTACGGACTCAACCTGGGCGAAGGGCCCGCGGCCTGGTCACCGCTCGTCCACCGCCGCTTGCAGGCCAGCGTCGCCACCCTGCGGGCCGCGCACGTCGCGCTGCTGGTCGCCATCGCGCCCGCGCCCCAGACGCTGAGCCCGCTCGAAGCCGCGAACCTTTTCGAAGGCGAGGATAGCGATCCCGAGAGCGACTACGATTCCGCCCACCGTGCCATGGTCGACGCCATCGCGGGAATCGACGTGCCGGTCGTCGACCTCTATCCCGTGTTCCGCGCCGAGCTGGCGAAACCGGACCGGCGTCCGCTCTTTTCCACCTCGGACATCCACTATTCGCCCTACGGGCGGGAGGTCGCGGCCGGCGCGATCTTCGCCGAACTACAAGGACTCCAGCCGTGGGCTTCGCACTGAACGTCGCGCGAATCGCGGCCGGGTCGCTGGCGTTTGCGTTGGCGCTGGCCTTTCCGCGCGGTGCGAGGGCCGAGGACGACGTGATCCTCGCCGCCACGGAGCCCGACATCGTGCTGGTTTGGAAGACCAATGCCACGATCGCCGCGTCGCTCGCCCAACACGTCGCGGGCGAAGAGTTAGCGCGACGCATGCTCGCGCGGGCCGAGACCCTCATGGCGGCGCATGACCCGCCCGATTCCAGCGGCCGCATAACTCTCAAACTCGTCTATTTTCACGACGGCGGACCCGACCCGAGCTATAAGATCGAGACCGTTGCCGGCATCGACCGCATCGGATCGCTCGAAGCCGGCGCTGCCGAACTGCGCGCGCACGCCGACGCATGGCGCCGGGCACTTGCGAGCGGCAAGACGCCGGCCGGGCTAACCGTTACGATCGATCGCCGTTTCCTCGACAATCTGAGCTCCTGAACGCGGCGCGCCGCTGCCTCGGGCGCGACGCAGCGTTCGCCAAATCAGTACGGAGAGGTCGGAGCGGCGTAGCTCGATGTCGTGGGATAGCACGAGCCGGTCGTGCCGGTGACGACCGCAGCCGTTGCCGGCGCATACGGAATCGAGTTCATCAGTCCCGTGGGAACGGCCGTGTCGCTTCTCCCCTCGAGCGAGGCCTTGATCACCGAGCCCAGCGTCGTGCACGTCAGGATCGTCCCCACGTCGGGCGGTCGAAAGAAGTTCTCGGCCGCACTCACGCTCGTCGTCGATCCGTTGAGCACCGAGGCGAGATACCCGCTGACGGGCGCCGTCGCTGAGATCGATGAGTAGTTGTCGCGCAGGATCACCGGCTGCGTATAGGTTTCCGGACTCGAGATGATGACGATCTTGCTCACACAGGGCGTAACGAGTGCCGCGGTGGTTTTTGGGAGCCAGAACGAACGGTAGCCCGTCGTCAGTTGCGAGGCGTCGCCGGAGTAACACGTCGCGTTCGCCGCCGGGACGACGTTGTCGATCGTCGCGTACACATTGTAAAGCGAATAGGCGACGTACGGTTGTTGCATCGAGTCGACCATGCCGCCGTAGCGCACGGCGAGTGCCGCTCGTGCGGAGAGCGAAGAGTCCTTCATCGCCCAGATGAGGCCGAAGAAACCGAGCAGAAAAAGCGGCATCATGACCGCGCTCTCGACGACGGCCTGTCCGCGACTTCGCGTCCAAACGCTCACGCCGGGCAGACCGTGGCGGTCGTGGGCGCGGCGGCCGTCGGAACGACGAGACGTGGGTCGTACGGCATCGCGCCCCACCAGGACGCGAAGACGTCCAACCCGTTCCCCGCGGAGTTCTGGGAATAACTGTAGTCGGTCTGACCCGCATGATAGGGATCGGGGGTCGTATCGACGGTCCAGGCCGTTCCACCGAACGAGACGCCGTACCAATCATAACCGAGGGTCGAATCGGCCGACGTGTAATTTTCCTTGGGTTGGAAAACCGTCGAGCTCCCACGCGCCGGGTCGATCAACGTACCGGGCTGTAACCAATCTTCCTCCGTGATCACGCCCGTGGCGCCCGCCCGGCCGATCACGTAGTGCGTCTTCGGGTTAAGCGCGGCGAAAACGCCGATGATCGGCGGAATCTTCGCGCAGGTGACGATATCGACCATGCCCGGGTCGAAAAATTGCGCGTTCTCCGTTTCGGGGTAGGACGCATGGACGGAAAACTTGTACGCGTCCGCGGCGTCCGTCGAGAGTCCCGTGCGATAGGCGATGCCGTTGAGGGTGTACTTGAACGCGCAATCGCCGCCGTCGGCCGCGACGGCCGTCGTCGTCGTCGTATTGCAGTTCGTCGACGAATCGAGATGGGCGAGCATAGCCGTGGCGTCGCTCTTCCAATTGCTATAGGTCGTGAGGGTCGCGACGTTGTTAAGTTGGAAAAGATCGTTCGTATAACGTTGAACCGATTCTTCGTAATAGGGCATGAGGTCCGAAAACACCTGATCGCAGGTGCCGGCGCCGGTTAAGAAAAGCGCCTGCCCGCTCGCCTTCTGCGTTCCCGGTTGGCCGCTGCAGCCGCCCGCGCCGTCGAGGGCGTTGAGCATGCCGTCGAGTAGGAGCCGCGCTCGATACTCCTCGACGTTGCTTGCGTATAGCAGCGCGGTGATTTCGTTGAAGTGTTCCGTCTGAATCGCCATGACGGCTTGCGCCGCGGCGTCGGCGGCATTCTGCGCACGCATCTGCCAGCGCAGGGTGTTGCCGTAATTGATGATCAAATACGTAAACGTCAACGTTGAGAGTAGCGCGATGATCCATAGTGGCAAAATTTGCCCGCGCTCGGCGTGTAACCGGCTCACGTGCAGCCCTTTGTCGGGTAAAGTGGATTTACGCCAAGCCCATACCCGAGGTAGGTCTCTACGTCCCAGCCGTAGATTTCCTTGATCGCATTGTTGGCCAGGGTGTCGATCCCGTTCTCAGACCCACCGTTGTTGGGCTTATTGAGGAAAAAATTCGCGTTCGAGAAGTTCGTGATTCCCACGGCAGCACGATTATAGTAGTACGGGTTGTACGTGGTCTCGAGCCAGTTGAACGGGTCGCTCGCGAATCCGCCGCTGTTCCCGGAATAATTCCCCTTAAGGTATTGGAAGAAATATACGAGCGTTGAAAGCATGCGCTGGTGGCAGGCTGCCGCCTCGAACGTGCCCGTCGTGCCGCCCGGACCAGTGGAATTTGCATACCCCCCGATACCAGCGGTACCGTTCGACCAATTATAGTAGTCGAGATATTCTCCGCTGCTCAACGTGAGGATGTCCTCGTTCGGGCAGACGCCCCGAGAACCGCCCGGAGTGCCCCAAGCGCCCGGCGTAGCGCAGTGGTTTATCTTGTTCATACTCATGTAATAGAGCGGCGAATTCTCACCGTTTGCAAAAATGCTGCTATCGATTTCGCTGTTCGTGGCGCTGTAAGCCGATCCGTAGTTTATGTTGGCCGCGTCCCACAAGGGAGCCGATTCCAACCACTGCGGCTCGCTGGCCTGACTGTGCACGGCAAAAACCCAGTTGACCAGACTGAAGACGGTCTGCGAGATCGTCGTCTGCGACAGATACGGTTGCAGCATCGACGCGCCGCCGTGGCGATTGGTACTCGAAGTGGCTTGTTCGCTCGCCGTTCCGTTGTAGCCGTAGTCGACCGGGACGGTCGGCGAAGGAGCCGTCTGGACGGCGTTGCTGATCGACGTCGTCGCGATCTGATTAAACACCTGATGCGTCGCGTCGGCGGGGCCGAGCGGATCGTTCACGCCGATTGCATTTTGATGCGCGTTCAAGAAGGCGCCGGCATCGACCGTCGTTTGCAGGAACCCGAGAACGCCGAACTCCACCATGGAGAGCGCGAACACCAGGACCGCGGCGAGGACGATCGCGCTTTCAACGACGATCGCGCCCCGCTCGGCCGCTCGGCGCGACCGGCGCACGTCAATAACCGTTCACGAGGACGCGGCGTCGCTCGATCTGGCGATCGAGCGAACAATCCTTACCTCTCCAAACAAGCAGCGGCATCACTTGCAATATCGGCGCTCGAAGGGCATTCTTGAGCATTGCGCGGGCAGCCGCCTCGCGAGAATTGTGACCGTCGTCACGAACGCGCTCGAAACGCCTGCGCTCGCTCAATCGGCGCAGTCAAAAGGCGTACCCGTACGTGTGGCTGACACTGTCGCTGATCCCGACGCAGGCTGCGGAAAAAGCGCTCTATGAGAAAGACGCGCCATGCGGCGGATAAGCGCGAACCACTCACATTAGGAGTGATCTACGCCGATTAACCACTGACCGCGCTACGCGGTCGCACCTCGATTACGTCACAAAGGCTAAGCCCTTTCATGATCACTACCGGCGGCGACCCGGCGAGCGCCTGCATCGGCTGCACCGGCGATCAACTCTCCTTCGACATCACGTTCGCGTTCCAACCGATCGTGGATGTCGCGCAGAGCAAGATCGAGTCCTACGAGGCGCTCGTGCGCGGCCCCGGCGGGGAATCCGCTTACGAGATCTTGTCGAAAGTAGACGAGCGCTCGCGTTACCGCTTCGATCAGACCTGCCGCACGACGGCCATTTCGCTCGCGGCGCGGCTCGGTATGACGACCAAGCTCAACTTGAATTTCATGCCCAACGCGGTCTACCGGCCCGAACTCTGCATCCGATCCACGGTAACGGCTGCCCGCTCGGCGAATTTCCCAGTCGAGCGAATCGTCTTCGAATTCCTCGAAACCGAGCGCATCGCCGATCCGCACCATGTAAGAAACATCTTAGCCGAGTACCGGCGGCTCGGATTCGCCACGGCGATCGACGATTTCGGCGCCGGCTATGCCGGCCTCGGCTTGCTTGCCGATTTTCAACCCGACCTCATCAAAATCGACATGAAGCTGGTCCGCGACGTCGACCACAACCGAGTGCAGCAGGCCATCGTGGGCGCCATCGTCATCATGTGCCGCCAACTCGGCGTGCGAGTCGTCGCCGAAGGCGTGGAATCATTCGGCGAATACCATTGGCTCCGCGAGCGCGGCGTCGAGTTGTTTCAAGGTTACCTCTTCGCCCGGCCTGGATTCGAATCACTGCCGGCGGTCGATTTCAAACGCTTCCAGAAAGCTCCGGCGCAAGAGCCGGAACCTACTCCGGCAACGGCGCCTCGCCGGGAAGCGGGTAGAAGAGCGCCCCAGCCACATCGGGCGCGACCTCGATACCCGACGGATGCAGATGGCGGATGAACCACTGCGCGATCGCGCGCAGTCTCAGGATGCGGTTGCGCGGGCGTCCCGTGCGCGAGAGGTTGTGGCCGTCGTCGCGGAAACGTACGAACTCCGTCTGCGCGCGGCCCAAGCGTCGCAGCAACGTAAACAGCTGTTCGCCTTGATCGATCGGGCACCGGTAGTCGCGCTCGGAATGCTCGACCAATAACGGCACGTCGATGTTGCTCGCGGCGCGCATCGGGGATTTTTCGAAGAGCACGTGACCGTCGGCGCCCCACGGCGCCTCGAGCTCGCGTTCGAGGAACCAGCCCAGATCCGCGGCGCCGACTTCGCTGACGAAGTCGTTGACCGCGCGCATCGAAACGCCGGCTGCGAAACGCTTGGTATGCCCGAGCAACCAGGTCGTCATGAAGCCGCCGTACGAGCCGCCGGCGATTCCGATCCGTGCGACGTCGATGGACGCATTCGCGATCGCGCCGTCGAGTAGGGTCAGCACGTCGGAGGCATCGACGCCGCCCCAATCTCCGGTAACGGCGTCGGAATAGGCGTGTCCGTAGGTCTGGCTGCCGCGCGGGTTACCAAACGCGACGCCGATGCCGTGAGCTGCGATTATTTGAAATTCGAACGTGAACGCGAACCCGTACGCGGTGTGCGGCCCGCCGTGAACCTGCAAAACGTACGGCGCATCCTTCGGCTCGTCGGGGTCGAGAAGCCAGAGGTCGAGCGCCGTTCCGTCGCTTGCGACCGGCCGCACTCGGCGCGGGGCGCGAATCGAACGCTGCGCGAGCCATGGATTGCAGTCGGTCAGCACGGTTTCGGCGCCTGCCGCATCGACGATCGCGAGTTCGGCCGGAACGAGCGGCGTCGAGAACACGAAGGCGAACGCGCCGTCGCCGGCGGCGAAGGCGGCGATATCCCGCTCCCCGCCGGCCACGATCCGGTGGCCCGAGCCGTCGCGCGCGAACGCCGCGATCGCGCACGTCCCTTCGTTTCCGAGCGGCACGAACAGTTCGCGATCGTCGGCCGACCAGTACGGAGCCTGTTGGCCGCCGAGCCCGCGCAGGTCGCTGCCGACGAAATCGACGACCGGGCGATCGCACCTGCCGCTGAGCGAACGCGTGGCACCGCCGCTCGCGGACATGACGAGTAGCTCGGGATTGAAGCGGCCGCCCGCGTCGTCGCCGCGCTCGTGACCGATGAAGGCGATCTCCGTGCCGTCGTGAGAGAACGCGGGCGTGCCCGCGGGTCCGAGCGAGCGCGTCAACTGCGTCACGCTGCCGCCGCCCGCCGCGACGACGTGCAGGTCGGTCGAAAGCGAGGTTTCCGCGGCGCCGATCTGCGCCGCGAAGGCGATGCGCTCGCCGTCCGGCGACCACGCCGGGCCTTGCACGTCGAAATCGCCGAACGTCAAGCGCAGCGCTTCGCCGCCGCCGCGAGCGATGACGAAAAGATGCCTGCGCCGGCCGTCCAGCAGTCCTTCGTCATCGCTCTTAAACGGCAGCGCGCGAATGTGACGCGCGCCGGAACGCTCGTCGAGCGCGATGCGCGCGCTTCCCGGATCGAGCGGCGTGACGGCGACGAACGCGAGCGACGCCGAATCCGGCGACCATGCCAGCGCCGTTATCGCGTCGTACTCCTGCGTCACCGGCACGGCCTCGCCGCCCGCGAGTGACATCGCGTACACGCGTTTACCCGAACCGCGCTCGGCGACGAACGCGAGTTGCATTCCGTCGGGCGAGATGCGCGGCATGCGGTCGTGCGACCCCGATGTGAAACACGCGGGCGCGTCGCCCGCGGCCACGGACCAAATGGCGGAGTGCGTCCGGTCCGTCGATTCGTCCATCGTCGTCGCGACGTAGAAGACGCGCCCGCCGGGACCGACCCGCGGGTCGCTCGGCAACGTTAGCGCGAGCAAATCGCTCGGGACCAGACGCGTCCTCGTCATCGGCCGAACGCATCCGTGAGAGCCACGAAAAGCGCTGCCGCTTCGCGTCGCTGAAACGACGGCGTCGCCAGCAAGCGCTCTTCCCTCGGGTTGGAAACGAAACCGAGTTCGACGAGCACCGCGGGCACGCGCGCTTCGTTTGTCACCGCCAGGTCGCGCGCGCGGAATTGCGACTCGCCTAAACCCAGCGGCGATAGCCGGGCGCGGACGGCGTTGGCCAGCCTCACGGAGTTGGGGCGCAACCAGAAGACGCTCGTGCCGTGCGCCGTGGGGTCGACCGACGAATCGGCATGAATCGCGATGAAAGCCGTTGCGCCGAGGCGGTTCGCGAGCGCGGCTCGCGCACGGTTGTCCAGACGCTTGTCGGTTCCCGTGCGATAGGGCGCGGCGAACGAGCGTGTCAGCGCGACCCGCGCGCCGGCGCCTCGCAGCAACGCGGCAAGATCTTCACCGACGGCGAGCGTCACCTTCTGCTCCTCGACCCCGTGCGGCCCAACGGCACCGACGTTGAGCGCACTGCCGTCGGGATAACGCGTCCCGTGACCAGGATCGACCACGAAAGTCGCACCGCGCAGCGTGGGAGATTGTGCCGCGTCCGCCCCGATCGTCGACAAGAGCAACGACGCCGCCGCGCACGTGGTCAGGAGGAAAGCTCTCATCTCTTTGCTCTGCGCGCGAGGATTCCGGGACTCCTCGTCCGTACGACCTCGGCGGTGAATCGCAACGCGTTTGTTATAGGATCCGCCGCCGCGCTGGCGCTACCTCGCGCCGCACGCGCAAACGAGTTGCAAGCCGAGCTCGCGGACGCGGCCAACGCGTCATCGGGCGTTGTCGGCGTGTGGGCGCGCCGGATGGCGCCAGGCACGCCGATTGCCTATAATGCCGACGAACGCTTTCCATCCGCATCGGTCATCAAACTCGTCGTGTTCGTCACGCTGATGCAGGTGTCCGAAACGACGCCCGGCCTCTTCAACAAGCGGATCCGGTTACAGCTTTCCGACTTCGTCGGCGGCTCCGAGATTCTCGACGGCTACAATCCCGGCGACACGATCTCGGTGGCAACGCTTGCGAGCGCGATGATCGAGCAGAGCGACAACACGGCCTCCAACGTCCTGATCAATTTGGTGGGCTTGGACCGGATCGCGACGACCATCCACCGGGCAGGCCTCGCCAAGACGCAGCTCCACCGCCATTTCATGGACGTCACCGCGATCGTGCACCACAGCGAAAACTTGACGTCCGCGCACGACATGGGCACGTTGCTCTTCCAGATCGAACGCGGCGCGCACGAAGGCCTGTATACGGTCGCGTCGCCAGCGTCTTGCCGCTACATGATCGACACGCTGTTGCACCAGGAGGACCGCGACAAGATCGCGCGCGGGCTGCCGCCGGGCGTGCCGCTCGCGAACAAGACGGGCGAGATCGACGGCGTGCGCAACGATGTCGGCATCGTCGATCCCTACGGCAACGCCCCCTACGTCATCGCCGTGCTGACCAAGGATCTCGACGACTTCTCGCTCGGGAACATCGCGATCCGCCGCATCTCGAAGGTCATCTACGGCGCGCTGAGCGCGTCCTAGCCTCCGAACCTCGATTTCGCCGCAACCCGACTCTTCCCGCCGGCACCATTCGTTCGAGCTGTTCGCCGCGGCTGTTCGCCGTTTGTAACCTCCAGAGACGTCACCACGCGCTAAATCCAGGCAGGAATGCAAGGGGGCGGCTGCGGATTTCCGGAGACCGCACAAGAAAACGCCAGCTATACGCGCCCGCGGTCGCGACGAGGTTTCCGTGCAGCAACTATCGCGGTCCGTATGGGCCTTCGCGTTTTTCGTCTGTGTAGCGGCCTTTGCCCTGAGCGCGGGGCCCAGCATCGCCGGCACGACCGGAACGATTACCGGGACCGTCACAAACGGTACGACCGGCGAACCGCTGGCCAACGTGAAGATCGCCGCCGTCTCGCCCGGTGGATCGTACTCGACGACGACCGACGCGAAGGGGTTCTTCTCGCTGCAAGCGGTCACGCCGGACACCTACACGCTCTCCTTCGAACTCGAAGGGTTCGAGCCGGTGAACGTCCCCGGCGTGACCGTCCAACAGGACCTCGTCGCCCGAGCCGACCAGACGTTGCAAAAAGCCCTTAAGGTTATCGGCTCGGCCAAGGCGCGCAACAATCAAGGCTCGCTCTTCAAGCCGTACACGGGGACCGACGTGTACAACGTCAGCGGCCAGCAGCTCGAGGCGGCGACCGGCGACGACGATCTTCACAAGACCGTCTACCAGTACTTGGAAACGGTTCCCGGCGTAACGCCGATCGGTGGCGCCTATCCGGCCGAACCCTCGATTCGCGGCGGCTACGACGTCGACAACGGCTACGAGTTCGACGGCATTCCGATCACCGAACGCATCACGGGCTACTTCACGACCAATCTGACCGACCTCGGGATCGGAAATGTGGAAGTCTACACCGGCGGGCTAGGTGCCTCGAACGCCGGCAGCGGCCTCGGCATCATCAACACGGTCGTCAAGCAAGGTTCCTATCCGGGGTTCGGTCTGCTTTCCGTCGGGACGACGACACCAGATTTCAACTTCTACGACCGGGTCGAATTCGGCACGGCCAGCAAGAACCGGCGTTTCTCGCTCTACGTCGGCTACGACCAATCCGAGTCGCAGACGCAATTCTGGGCCGGTAACAGCCGCCCGCAATTTCCGATAACCGAGATCGGAGTCAGCTCGACCAATCCCGGCTTCACGTATACCAACGACCTGATCGCGAACGCTCACTATCGTCCGAACGACCACAACGATTTCCAGTTCCTCTTCCAAAACGGCACGTATGACGGCGACGACACGTACGGTCTGTCCAACCCCACGAGCCCGCTGCTGGCGCTGGCGCCCTGCGCCGGCGCGACCGGCGGGAACCCGAACACCGCAAGCGGCGGCAGCGGCGGCATCGCACCCGACGGCCAACCGTGCCCACAAGGCCTCTACTTCAAGTCGCTCCCGGCCGGTTCGGGTGATTTCATCGGCCACTACTCCGGAATCGGGAAGATCCAGTGGAATCACGTGATCGACGCAAAATCGAGCTTCGCGCTCCGCGTCGCCGAGAATTTCAACGAATACATCTTCAACCAGCCGCTGACCGATCCCAATACGGCCACCAATAACACGCCCGGCGGCGGAACGATCGTCGATCCCTCGTGTCCCTCCTATCCCTATAAACCGGGCTCGCCGCTACCGTCCACCAGTAGCGGCGGGGAATGCACGCTCGACCTCGGCGACTATTACCAAGATCGCCGCTCCGAAGAATATTTCGCGTCCTTCGACTACACGCTGACGCCCAACCCGAATCTGATCGTGCGCGCGGGACTCGGCCAGGAGTACGACAGTCAGACACGGCGCGTCGACTACCTCAACGACTTCAACCCGTGCGAAGCCAATAACGACTCGTATCCGTGCATCGCGGCGCTCAGCGACATTCCGACGCACGTGCCCGACGCGTACGTCTCCGCGTCGGCGAACGTCGGGCGGCTGACGTTGGAACCCGGCCTGCGCTGGTCCCGAATTTTCTACGGTGTGCCGCCCACGGACGGTGGGGCGGTCTCGGCGCAGTTCTACGCGCCTTCGATACTCGGCACGTACCGGATCGGTCAGAAGAGCGCGGTACGCTTCTCCTGGGCCACATCGGGTCAATACATCGGCACAGAATTCGTCTATCGTCTCAATTCGAGCACGTACAATCCGGTGACCAACGGCGCCGACGCCTATCAGCCCCAGATCAATCACGTTACCGACTTACAATTCGAGCACGAGTTCAATCCGACGACGTCGATCAAATTCGGCCCCTACTACCGCACGACGAACAACTACCTCTCGAGCTACGAGCCGTTCTTGGGCTTCAAGCCCGGAACCGACATCCCGCATTACGGCGATCAGGTGCTCTCCAACGGCACGAAGATCCACTCGCTGGGCGCCGAGTTCGGCTTCTCGCACCTCGACCCGGCGCCGGCCGGCGCGTCGCTTTGGGTCTCGGGCTCGTACAACAACTATTGGACCCAAGTCTCCGCGGTGACCGGCGGCCAGATTTCGTTCCTCGGCTTTCCGCTGCCAGGCCCCTTCCTGCAGCAGGGAATCTTCGTGCGCGGCTACCTCACACCGCTCTTCGCGGGCACGATCACCGCCGACATCCATAGCCACGGCTGGCACCTCGAACCGGTCGCATACTATTCGTACGACACGTTCTACAACACCGGCGGCTGCGAACCGACCGACGGTAACGGGCATCTGCTCCCGTACAATCAGTATAGTGTGCCGACCGACTGCGGCTCGATCACCGATCGCGCGCCCGTGCTCGCGCCCGAGGGCGTCGGCGGCGGCTACTGGTACGTCAACGCCACCCTCTCGCGCCAAATCGATTCCCGCGTGACGATCGGCCTCAACGTCCAAAACGTTACGAACAATCAGCACGGCACGACGCCCTGCTACAACTCGCAAGACCCGAGCCTCCCGATCGGCATCGGCTCGGGCTGCAGCGGCAACAACGGACCGCAGTCCGGCATCGCGGTACCCGTCGGCTACATCTACCAAAACCTCACGGAGTCACCGCGCACATACGAAGCCTTCATGCGCCTGAAGCTGTAGAACTTGGATTGCCACGAAGTGGGAAACGCCTCCGGCGTGGCGTTGCGATGTTTCGGATTCGGGACATAGTCTTGCGCCGTATACAATATAGGATGTCGCTCGCGTAAGAGAAGCCGAATTTGTACTCCGAAGAACTCTTGATTTCCTGGACAGCGGCTATTTCAGCGTCAAGAGACGTGAAGCGACGCATTTGTGCTATGTTGCCAAGTTATGAATAAAGCTTGCGTGCGACTTCTCACCCTAAAATAAACTCGTCTGTTGGACGCGCGCGGGGCGCTCGTGGGCGATGCCGAGCGCAGCGTAAAGGGCGCGAACCGTGGCCGGACTGTGCCCTTGATAGTGGTTGTTCACGTACCCGAAGACGCGCTTCAACCGCGGCCCGGAAGCGCCCAGGGCGGCGACCCACCACGCGATCTCGCTCTCGCGCGATTGCTGGACGGCGTCGTAACGCGTGAAGGCGTCGTGCAGACCGATCCAACGCACGTAGGCGAACTCGAGCGTCGTGCGGCGCAGCGTTTCGGCCAGCAGTTCGCGCGGCACGAACGGCGCGTCGGCCACGGCTAAGGCGAATCCGCGTTCTTCCAGCAACGCTTGGATCTCGGGCGCGTACCAGCCGGGATCGCGGAATTCGAAGGCCGTGCGCACGCCTGCCGGAAAGGCTGCCAGCGCGTCTCGCAAATCGCGTTCCTGGTCGCGCGTGAAGCTCGCGTCGAACTGCGCGAGCACGCAGCCGAGCTTCGGTCCGAA
>Ga0116229_10010546_pt1 | contig 13838 bp, 8 predicted proteins | sample S1TSphgellanicum_3_FD_87313 | JGI IMG/M metagenome (GOLD analysis project Ga0116229, IMG submission 87313) | Host-associated microbial communities from peat moss isolated from Minnesota, USA - S1T2_Fc - Sphagnum magellanicum MG | ecosystem: Host-associated > Plants > Peat moss > Unclassified...
ATTGCCATTCAAGCTACCTACTTACTTTTCTTCAACTAGCCTACTTGCATTTGTCACCATCTAGGGAAAGACATTCTTAATAATAATACAAAAGTAATTGCCTCTCCTTAAGGCCTTTGAATGCTTCAATCCATCACATCAATGCTTCATTTCAATTCTATAGCTTGAGCATTTTGCTTCTTCCAATATTCTTAGTTTCCGTCATGTTGTCATGATGCTTGACTTCCACCTTTGGATGCTAATCCTCACCATACACCTATACCTACAACAATTGAATTCCTTATAGATGCCTAATTATAATTTTCATTGCCTAGTTGTAACTTCTGTGTGTTGTGTATGTTGCAAGTGTTATATATATGGCAATGAACATTGTTGTAGGAGCTTTGCAAGAACAAGTGCCAAAGGTTCAAGGAGATGCTTCGAAAAGATTGTTGCAATGAATGGAGTAGGAGAAACTTGAAGTCAAGTAAGTTATTTGCCTTGTGCACAAGTTGATAAGTTAGTGTTGGTGATAAATGTAGGAATCTTCAAATATTGAAAATTTCCTTTGAAATGTAAATAAGTTATCACCAATGTTACCACTATTGATAACATTGTAGATAAAATGTCGCATCAACATGACATGTAGGCTACTCACTAGCAACATGTGCCCATATGTGAATAAAATTAGTTAATAGTATTGATATCAACATCTTTATTTGTAGGTGTGAACAACACATAAGAATTGATATCATTGTGTGAAGTCTCTTGAATTGAAATGAACTATATAAGTTGGGTACATTGATGCCCCATTGTTAATCAACTTAACATTTTTTTATGGCTAAATTCCACATCACACTCCTAAGGCAATCTTCACTTGATGGATAATTTATAATTGAATGTGTATTTTCTCTCATCACATTAGGTAACATCAACTTTTTTTGGGAGAATAACTAGCATATAATATATATATATATATATAAAGATAGATTACATATTTGTTTAATGCATAACCCATAATAATATATTGAAATCCCTTTCTTTGTGATTTTTCCTTCACCAAATTATACATGGTAAACTCACATTTATTGATTTGAACAACTTGTTCCCTTAGGCCTTCTACCTCATCATGTCCATGAGAGGTATGTTCCTTTCAAATATGAATCCTTTCAACAATTACATACAAGACATACAAGGAAGTAGGATATAAGAACTTTGTGTGCAAAACAAACCACTTGAATTTTTTTTGTTGATAATGCACATTGTCCTCATCCTCCCAATCATTGGTTGTTGTTAAACCCTTAGTAGATTGATTATGGTTAGTAATTACTAGTATTGGTTTGATGGATTTGGAATTTAGTATCTCAACTTGAAGATCTTTGCAAACAAAAAAATAATGAAAATATTTAGATGTTTTGAATGAAATCTTTTTGAACACAATAGAGTTATCCATAAAAGCATCTTGCTTTGGCCCTTAATTTGACCCTTTAAACCCTATTTCATCCCAATTACTGTATTCATAAATTGAGCAAAATTAGGTATTGTTTCATGAAATTGGGTATCAATTCAGAAAAAATTCAAAACCTTATTATGACAAGGCTTGATATAGAAAAGAATATGAACAACAATCAAGGCACTTGTAGTCAAATCCAAAACTAGGGGTGAAACTCCTTGGATGACCAATTAAATTTAAAAAAATTGGTTTGGTCCCTTCTTTTTTCCTTGTGTACTATTTTCATCTTGACTTCTTATTTCATCCCTAGATTGGTGAACTCTAATACATGACCAATCAAACACAAATACATACCAAGTTATTGATGGTTTTCAAAATTTCAAACTAGGAAATAATCCCAATTAATTTCTCAAAAACTTAGGAATGTGTGGGCCCAAGAACTTAATATCATATGGGATGGTTAATTTCTATGGGTAAATGGCAAAATCAAGTAATTTTTGGCTATGAGACCATTTTAACACTTGAAATTAAAGTCTTTTTAAGGTTTCGCACATAGGGTTTTCAAATATTTCGACTTTAATTTTCTACATTACTTTTCCATCATTATAGTTGTTCCATTAAATATCTTGAGATTACCATTAAAGAGTGGAGATATAATTTATAATCTTGAATTTGGACGAGATTTTTTTTTATGGTTATTTAGGTGCAAAGGTTCCTTTTTCTTCGAACCATAATTTACATTAAGCAACATTAACTAATTTTCACATTTTCATTGCCCCAATTTGAAACTTTAGAATATTCATCTATATATGGATCACAATTTTTTATATAATTCATCAAAATTCCCATGAAATTTTTTAGAATTCTCTTCATCCAACTTTTGAATTAATTTATGCTGAATCTAACAAGAAGGTAGGGTATTACTATGGCTAACATTGAAGACCTACTTTGAATTTACCTTAATGCATTTATGGACACAAAAACACAACATGAGTGAACTTAGTCAAATTTTTGGGTATCCTTAAAATGATCTTGATATGAAAAGCACAAAAAAAGGTATTTAATGGACTTTGTTGTGCCTTTTGTGGCCATAGATTGACCTATTGTGAACTATAATTAAAATAAATCAAAATGCATGTTTAAACCAATGTTGGGAGGTTATTGAAATAAGAACAAACCCTTGTTAATTACTATGGTAGTTATTATGATTCATAACCACAATCCTCAAACAATTAAAGATTCAATTTTCATATATAATTTGTTTGAAAAATTAAATAATATGCCATAAAACCCCTAGTTCATTATCAATTCTTTCATGAAAACCATTGATTTTTTAAGGTTTGTGAAATGACTAAGGTCTTAACTACACATATTAAGTGGAAGAAGGTAAGTGGAAAGAGTGTTTCAAGATATGGGTGTAGTTTGTTTGAGATTGTGGTTGGAAGATATCAACTTCCATGAAAAGGTTTGGAAAACAAAACAAAAAAAAATGTTAAAACTATGATATTTTAAATTGTTTCTATGCCTTTTGAGGGACTAAGATGAGAACTTTTGGAAGGAAGGAGATGGTGCCAAACAAGAACATAAAATTGGAAGACATGATGGGATTAGGTTCAAAGAAGCAAAGAAACAATGATCCAATATGGTGTATTTTGGTTTTTTTTTTCCTAATCTTCTATGGAGCTTGAACATTAAAACTTATAACCTCGTAACTCTAATTTTGTTGGTTGGAAAGTAAAGTTTATTCAATAGGTTCACTTGTAAATGATTGTTGTAGTTCCTTTTCATTTCAATTTAATATTTAGTTGTTTTGTAAGGTTGCTTTTGAGTAACAAGTTGATGGGTAGGTGTCTCTTGTTCCACTTCTAAGTTTGAAATCACTATAACCGGCACTAAAGTATGGTTTTCATAGGTTGTTGAAGGAATTGTAGAACTGCTTCAAACTTTTCATTTAACTTTCGACTTTGTTCTAGTTGCTCCAAGGTTCTTTCTTCCTCTTTTGTTGGCACTTTTGAAGGTAATTGTTTAATGTAAATAGCTTTGTGACACTATGAGAAAATGAGTGATTTGTAATTGGCCTTGCACTTGGGTTTTTGAATTACAATGACCATTTGTAACTCAATTGTAACTCATTGCAATTTAACGTATTTTTACGGGTGTCATGATTGCCATCAAACAAGTTGCATGAATTGCAATGGATGCAACTCACCATATGTGAGACCATACACATATACAACTTGTGTAATTCAATTATAGTTATGTAGGAACAACTGTTGTGTAACTTTAATGCAATTAATTTAAAACTACCATGGTAATGTCATTTTCATTTTGAAATATTGATCTCCACCATCCATTATGATTGTTCATTTAAAATGGTTTTAGATTGTGACACATGGCACAATTGGAAATTGCCATATGGCATATTAATTGAATTTTGAAAAAAAATTAAAATAAACATTTATTTAAGTATTTAGGTAGGTCAATACATAGGCATAGGTAAGTAGGTAAAATTAAGTAGGTAGGACATACTTACATACCTAGGTTACATACATTTCATACCTATTTACCTATCTAAATAGGTTGGTAAAAAACTAGGACTAATTATTTATCTACCTAGGTAGGCAAATAGGTAGGAAGCTAGAAGGGTAGGTGAACAAAAAAATATTCATGTAAATATTTAAAAATAATTTGGGTAAAAAATGGTAAAATATACAAAAAAAAGAGTGTATCTAGATTTACCTTATATCATGCATATAAAACCAACAAGTAGCATAAAAATGGGTGGAAATATAATTATAAATCATCCCACATCTCTATCATTACTATATGAATTCACTTTTAAAAAAATTAGGACCAAACAAATTTTAAAAGTAGACCAAAAGTATCCCCATTTGCTAGGTGGTAAATTTGTAAATGGAGATACTTTTAGTCTACTTAAAAAACTTAATTGCTTTATTATTTTTAGGAATATAGATATCATTATAGTTTTGAGGGGTGGCCGTAATAGAAACTAGAAAATCTATCTATTAAAACCTACTTACCACATATTTTACAAAAATCCACACTACAAAAAGTAGATGAAAAGTAGATTACAAAATCTATTTGTATTTTTAAAAATCTAATTCAACTTACTTTACAATGTGGAATTTGAAAGTTAATGCACAATAGTGAAGAGCTATATTGTCTTTGATCATTCAAGTAAAAATATTCCACATACAAATGGTTTATGATGAATTTTGTTGTTATTTTCTTTTTACTTGTCAAGTAGATTGCTAAGGAGATTTAGTTGTCCACTTTACCATGCTTATTTCTTTTATGTTTTGTCTTTAGGGTTAAGTTTTTTTGAGTTCATTTCAAATTGACATGTATTTTAATGTGAGCACACAAGAAAATATACATTTTTTATATACTTTGTGAAATGTGATTCAAAGACAAAACATATTGGTTAAATCCTTTAGTTACACATTAGCTGTGAATTGGGTTGGAACTAAAAAAAAACATTTCCCATATTCTTTGTGCCTATTTTGAATTATGTAAAATTTAAAATTAAATAATTAATTATTTCATACTTAATATTTGAATTAATTATCTGAAATAGTCATTTGAATTTTTTTTTGAATTAATCAATCTAATTCAAACAATTAGTTATTTATTAGATACTAAATGATTTAAATTTAGATAAAATTCAGATAATTAATCATATGGATTCCAAAAATTAATCATTTTAGGTAATTTTCTAATATAGTTATCTGAATCAATTATTTTAATTTAGATAATTAGCTAATTAATAAATTGAAATAAATAATTTTAAGATATTTAGTTGAGATAATTAATTATTTGAATTATATTGATTAATTCAAATTATCTATTAAAAAATAATTAATATGTAATAGTTTATAAGTTATTGGGAGAAAATAATTATTAAATATTAATGGTTAAATATGAATTTATTTAATTTTTAAACTCATTATTAATTGAACAAAAATCGTAAAATAATGAAAATAAAACACTTCCATAGTGACAACATAATGGCATAATTAGTTGTATCAACAGAAATCATAATTGACAATTAATTGTAAATGTCATATCTAATGGGTAGTGGAATTATGTACATTTTGCATGATAATATGTGTTGACACCATACACTAGTTGTTGATTGATACTATGTAAACTAGTTGTAATGTAATTGTCACACACAACTAAAGTGTAATTTGCTTAAAAATTAAACATGATTAATTACATTTGTATGTATGATGTGTACATTACACTGTATAAGTGTCCCATATGCAACCAAATTACAAATATAATACAACTCCTTGATTTTATAATGTGACATTTAATTTATTAATTTATCATATTTTGATGTTTTAATTGTAATGTAATTGTATATTAATTGTTTTGGAGCTCTAGTTATAAGGCAATGTGGTTTCAATGGATATGATTTCTTATAGTGTGAGTTGAGGTTATTGTGCTTTTTTTTTTTTAATTGGCTCTTTTCTCACGTTCCATTTGATCTTCTCCAACACTTTATCTCTAGCTTTTTTTTTCAATCTATCAAGAGCGCTCTCATTCCTTACCTCTATTAAAGGTATAATACTTAGTTAATTAGTTAGTTAGAGAATAAAAGGTACTTAGTTGTTTTCCGCCCTTTTTCTGCTTTTCAAATTCTGATATACATTGAACATGGGGTTTTGGGAAGGAATATTTGATATCTTGTAATGCTGATGAACCTTTTGGATTTTGGAACATGTTTTGGTGTGTTTACAGAAATGCTAGGATTATTTTTATAAAAAATTTATGCATGAAGTAGAAGTAGTTCGGGAAGAACTTTATAAGTATAAGAAAATATATGTTTTGTTAAATTATAATGTTTGAAAACAAATGTACATGATGAGAATTATGCACTTACCATTTGGCAACTGTCCTCAGGATGAATTCATGGGCAATTTTTTTAGTTTTGTTTATTGATTTTTTTGTTTTTTTAGCTTGTGTTCAAATGCTAATTTAGTTGTACTAGCAGATAGATAGGGCGTTTTGATGATTTTTTTTTCTAATTCTTCACGTTCTTGATCAATAAATTTAGTTGAGGAACAAGATCTGAGAGGGGTAGTTGCTAAAAGGATGTTGTTGGAGAAGAAATTAAAGTTTAGAATTCTAAAAAATAAGGTAGAAATGCACAGAATGATTACCAAAAGTTTGTAGAGATGATTGAACGAGGTAGGAGAATGAGATCAAGAAGAAGAGCACCATACAAATGATACATCAGTACAAAGGAGTGCAAGGGTAGAATTATTGACCCCTGTGCGTGCAGAAGAGTTGGATCCACAAATGCCAAGAACCAAAGAAAGACCTGCTGGATACCTAATTGTTCTAATGGATAGAATAGGATCCAGAGAGCCACAAACTGTGGCAACGACGAAGCACTATAGTAACTCGTAATGGAACTTTAAGAGGGAGTTACCTCTTGTAAAAGCCTGTACATGGCTATTTGTAAACCGGTGCAAATCATATCCCATTTGTGCCAAAAGTTCACGACTTAAAATCCTAACAATTTGGGTAAACCGGGGCCTTTAATGGGGATCCATGTCCCAACATTTGTGGAGTAAGAAGGTCACACGTTCTGGCAAATCATGAGGGAGCATGGGTCTGTTACCTGCTAGAACATGATCGTAGTCGGAAGGGGGGTGACCAGCAAAAGGCGTAAGTCCGGTGACAACCTCGTAAAAGACCATGGCAAAGCTATATACATCTGCCTTGTCTGTCAATTCTGGTGTCACTCCATCTTTCAATGCTTTTAGCACTTCAGGTGCCCTCCAAAATCCAGTGCCCACCACAGCAACCGAGCTTTCGTAATCGCCTATTGTTGGGCTGAATAAAGTAGTTTTGGACACGTCCAAAAACTTTTGAAATTTGTATCTTACATTTTTTTCATTCTGCACGTTACATGATGCAAGCAGTGTCTCTAGTTTGGGTGTGAGGTCTATGGAATTCGCTTTCTTCAGAAGGATGTTAGACGCCTTTAGGTCTCTATGTAGTAATCCCAATGCGTGTAGTTTCTCCATCCCCAATGCAATGGACCACATCAAACGGATTTGAAACATTGTGCGGTCGGAGACTTTGACGTCTTGGTTAAGGAAATTTCGTAGATCTCCAAGCATCCGCTCCATCACTATCCATATGATATTGCGTTTCACACAAACTCCCAACACTTTACAGATTTGTTGTAGACCTACATCTTGATCATCAGACAACTGGCCCAGTTCCATCACTTGCTGCAGTTGCTTCCACAATTGTTCCGACTTCAAACTATAACTAGGCCTCATCATCTTAACAACTACAGGAATAGAATTAGGCTCCCACACAGCGAGATGCACACATCCTTGCCCTCCTTTGGCGATCTCCTTGCCTACTTTAAACTCAGATGGATTTAGAAGCTTTAAGGACCTTCCTGGTTGAAAACCGTCATCAGGTGTCAGTGACTCTAGTTGTGCGGGTGTCCACAGCTCCACCGGTGCTGATCCATAATATGTAGACTCTGCCAAAGCACAGGGAGGAACAGAACGGGAGGAACTAGAGTCTCCGTCTTCAACATCTTGGTGAGATGAGCTACAGTCTCCACTTTCTATAAGTTCAACAACTTTTTCAAAGGAGTGAGACTCTTCACTTTCTATGAGTTTGACATCTTGCTGAGAGGAACTACAATTGCCACCTTTTCTAACACCCTGGTGAGAGGAGCTACATTCTTCACTTTCTGTAAGTTTTACATTCTGACTATCCATGGCGGCCTTGTCTCGGGCTTTGAGTCCAAGGCTCTGAGTGGTAACTTGCTAATATCAATCCTATGAAGACTTGGGCCTGACAATAGCATACAAACTATGAGAAAGATCAATGGAGTGTACACACTTTTGAAGCAAAGATTAGACCACCAGCTAATGGGAAAGGTGATCAATAGGCACGCAAAAACTAATCTATGAGCAAGGCAGTGTTCCCAATCAGGGAAGAGGTTTATCTACAATTACAACTTAAGTGTCAACAAAGATTCATGACGCGGGTCGATATCGTGTGCAGCAGAATTCTTCAACAAGGGCACTTGATAATCGACGGAGCTGCTGCTACCGGCTATAAATGGTGTTGAAAAGAGGTGAAGATACACTTCAGTGAGCTGTAAAGTGTTTAGCTCCTAAGTCAGTTGAGTTTCCTAATCCAACAACAAAATAATTTGAGAGATCGAAAAAAAAACTCTAGGATTGAAAGACAAAGTCTAGACTAGTATGCGCACTTCTAGCTAGCCCTAGTCTACACAATATCATGGATGCAAGTAAAGTGGGGAAGGTTCTTCTTTTCTGTATTTAGTTGCACACAATATGAGGGGAGGGGTGATCACAAGGGAGATTGGAACAACAAGGTCGGGGACACTCACCCAGGATTACTAGATGCCCAACTCCGATAAGTGCAAGACTCTCACACAACACAACGAGAGTTGGTGAAGTCTCCTAAATGGTAGAGTCGATTCGCTAAGAGAAGTATGTGGAATGATGGACTTGGCCTTCCAAGTATACCAAACTCACGTGTGCATGACCTGCTTGAGGCGAAGCTTTTGGGGGGAGACAAATGACAACACTACCCAAATATCAACTACAAAGAACAAAGTGGTAACTTCGACTTTCCTGTTCTAAATCGCAGGCATGGGATCTACTTGGAGCCAAAACATTGTGATGGATTTGCAAGGACATCTATGAACTATAAGGAAACAATAGAACGCGGTTGTATAACGCGGTTGTGGTGGATTTGCAAGGACATCTATGAGCTATAAGGAAACAATAGAACGCGGTTGTATAACGCGGTTGTGGTGGATTTGCAAGGACATCTATGAGCTATAAGGAAACAATTGAACGCGGTTGTATAACGCGGTTGTGGTGGATTTGCAAGGACATCTATGAGCTATAAGGAAACAATTGAACGCGGTTGTATAACGCAGTTGTGGTGGATCAGCACCCACCTGTGCACCAACTTGGATGGATGGTGCAGCACCCACGTGTGCACCAACGTGGATGGATGGTGCACTGACGGGTGCACCTTTTTGGTCCCTCTCTGTCCCTAGGTTAACCAAGGCGGCGAATTCAAGTTGACCCTTTTTTTTTCTTCCTTTTCTCATCTCAGGTTAGTTTTTTTTTGGGAACTTTTTTTCCCTCAACCCCCACGCCTGCCCATGTCTCACATACCTACATACAATTAGACTATTTGCCTATGCACCCTGGCCTCCTCCCTCCCCCACCTACCTGCCCACCCATCTTCCTACCTTCCCATCAACCTACCTATCTATGTACCTATGCATTAAATCTCCACCAAGGCAATGATGATGCTGGTCGATGAAGGTAATGCGATATATTAAGGAGGTTTCTTTGTTCTCCTTCTTACCTACCTCCCTACTAGATCCTATAACTTTGTGATTGTCGAAAACAAGGTTGCCATGACCCAACTAAGTGTATTGCAACTAGACTATATTTTTTTTCTATAGCCCTATAAAACTCAACAATTAAATCCCATATGAAGGTATTGCAAATGAACTTGATATCTTTACTCAAGCCAACATCAATCCATTGATGTAACCATTCTTGCAATACCCTCATTGAACTTCTTCACAATTATTAGATTCCAAACTTGTGCCATTCCCTTAACACAACTTCCAAAAAAAAAGAAAAAAGAATTAATCGTTACATTGCCTCATAAAAATAATGCACACCCACTAGATGATTTTATTCAAATGCAATATTGTTAAGGCAAAAGGAAAATATCATGTCACACTTGATTTCTTTTTTCAATACCCTCATCAAACTAATGCATGAACACAACAAATTTACTATAATGCAATACCTTCAATCCTATTCAACTAATTTCATTTAATTTAATTCAATAATGCAATACCCCAAAGACACATTGGAAATAACATATCCAACCTAATGCCCATATACATTACCCTCATCAAGGTAATGCAAATGCACTGGATCATTTTATTGTTTTGCAATACCCAAGTAGGCCTAGTTGTAACTATTTGATATCATTCATTTCATTTGTGGACACATTGGTAATATAATATCCAACCCAATTTGCACATGCATTACCCTCATCAAAATGATGCAAATGCACTGAATTATTTTTTGTTGTTATGCAATACTCATGCCCAAGATAATATATTTCATCTCATTTGATTTCAAGAATGCAATTACTAGATTATTTTGGTCTTATGCAATACCCTCATACCTAGGTTATATTTCATATCATCTAATTGAATAATGCAATATCCTATGGACACATTGACAATATCATATCCAACCCAATTCACACATGCATGACCTTTATCAAGGTCATGCAACACCCCAAGGACATAATATAAATATCATATCCAACCATATTCACATCTACATGACCTTCATGAGAATAGTGCATATCCTCTGGATCATTTTAGTGTTTTGCAATACCTTTAGGCCAATTGAAATTATTTCATTTTATTTAATTCAAAAATGCAATACCCTAAAGACATATTGGAAATAACTTTTGTTGACCCTATATGCAATACCTTAATATGGGTATTAACCAATATTTAATTGTGGCCTCATATAATACTAAAGTAAATAAATTTAATTCAATTGTAATACCCTTATTTGGTTTACCTTATTCCTATTGGGGTTATGTAATACTGTCATGGGTGTATTAAGGTTAAGTATAGGGGTTAAAGTATTGCATGGACCAAAAAAACAATCAACACCTATGTAATGTTATTGTGGGTGTATTAAGTTTAAGGATAGGGTTGATGGAATATGTTTTGTTTTGTTTCTAGGGTATTGTATACCAAAAGTGTAAATGCAATACCCTCATCATGCATGTATAAACTATTTCAAAGCTCTAACTATGAAATAGGGGATTATTTTTATGATGAAGCTATTGCACAAAATCATGCCTTTAAACTTCAATGGAACTTCCACAAATGTTTGGACTATAATTGTAATACCTTTGTCATGACCCTAGGCTTGGGCTCATGACCAAAACAAGGACATGGAAAGGTGTGGGCTAGGAATGCAACCCGAGAGTTCCATTCACATTCACGAAATTATGGGAGAATGCAAGGGAATGAGTTCACACACTCCCAAGTGAATTTCCATTTTGGGAGTTGGAATCTCGATGGACTCCCAAATTTTCAATGAACATTTTGAAAGGTCAACAATCATTGGATTGAGGACTTCTTTATATCATTGGAAGTTTTTTAAGGCGTAGATGTCTAAAATGGGGTTGTATTATCTAATCAAATATTTACAACACAAGTTATGATTGAAAGAAGGGTTAAGAATCAAAGTGTCAATTTGACTCCCGACCATTAAAAATCAAAAATCTCTTTGAGTTGCTTGCATGTAGGAGACATGCCACATATCATTGAAAAGCTCTCCACAAGGGCTAAAATTTTTCTTTAAACCTCATTTCAATTGAACTTCTACACAAGAAGTTATGGGCATCCAAAGTGGCAGGAGTTCACATTTCGAGAATTTCGGCACTCCCAACTTGGGAATATTGGGAAAAATGACATTTGGGTGTAACCCCCATGGCGAATCACATGGAATACTATAAGGGAGAAAGTGGTGGCTTCTCACAAGTTTGGGTCGTGGTGAGTTTTGTGAGTATTGTAAGTCTTTATAGACCTGTGGTTTGTTTGTGCAGGAAAAATGTTCCAATTATGCATTAACCAACTTGTTGTTTGGTTTGTGTAAATACAGATGAATAATTGACCCGCTTGTCATTCATCCTAATCCCCATCCCAGAATTTCAACATGCCCCTCTTATCTTAGAAGTGTTGTAAGCTAAAAAACATACCCCAATTCTTTTTCCTTCCATTGTTTTCACTTTGGGACTTGCATTTTAATCTTTCAAGGAGTTTTGGGGTGTGTTAATCTTTATGTAGTAACAATACATCCAATCAATTTTTTGTTTAATGCAAGATGCACATACATTATATATGGATTTTAATAACCTTATTTTGGTACAAATAAAATTCAAAGTTTTTACAAGTAGATATCTTTATATACAGTCATTTCCAATGCCAAGGCCAAATCCATGGAAGTTAAATTAATCTACAAAAATGTGGCATGGAAAATTCATGGATGCCATATGCATGGTACAAAATGCGTATTAGTCCAAAAATGGAATGTTAAGTTAGTTACTTTCACTTTCATTTTCATAAGAATTTTTAATAATAAATTTTAATGATAAACCATTTGCACTATGATAGTGTGCTATTGTAGTTTGTGTAAATTGGACATATTGTCACATGTATAATTACCAATTTGTTAAAATCATTTTCATCAAATTAACTACAAAAGTCTCTTTGGTGGTACCTCAAATCTTAAAGTGAACATAGACACAAACTAATGAATATAATTTGGAAAACACATGTTTGAAGCAAAATGCAAATTTGAAGTGAAAATTGAATGTGATGGAACTTACCAACCATGAATCATCTCCAATTCATGGTAATTCATAAGTCAAACAATTTCCTTTTCACTTTCCTTTTAGATGAAGATCTTGTCCAATTTTGGCTCTCCCAAACATCTTTAAGGCCATTGCATAACAAACTTTGCTAATTCAAATTAAACTAATAAAATTATCATCCCTTTTTAATTTGGGCATTACATGGGAAAGATGAACCACACATCGAATGCTTAATAGAATGAACAATTTGAAAGAAGTGATTATTACCAAAGTGAAAATTAGTGTCAGTTTTATTTGTAGTCCATCATTTCACAAGTGATCCCACTCGCATGTGGCATGGTCTTTATTTGAGCAATTGCCCAACACACAAATGAGGGGTTTACATTTTCCCACACACATACAAAACATGAACAAAAAGAATAATTAAATAAAAAACCCCAAAAATAGTATTGATAAAACCAAAAGAAAAGAAAGAAGAAAACCAAGATATAAAACAGAGATAAATAAGATTTTTAAAAATTATAGGAAGAAAATAGAGAAAAAAGAGAAAAACATCAAAAAAAAGAAACAACAAAAATTGAAAAAGAAAAAGAAAAAGAACCCAAAAAATAAATAAAATAAAAACCCTCAAAAATTTAGTAAAAAAACCATTTAAAATAACAAGAGAAAAAAAGAGATTTTTTTTAAAAGTAAAAAAAAAAGAAAACCAAAAAAAACAAGAAATATAAAACCAAAATTTTCAAGAGTGAAAAAGAAAAAAGAAAAAAAAAAGGGGGGGGGAAAAATAAAAAAAAAAAAAAAAACAAAATAAAAAAAAAAAAAAAATAAAATTTAAAAAAATTAAAAGAAGAAAAAAAAAAAAAAAAAGAAAAACATAAAAAAAAAGAAACAACAAAAATTGAAAAAGAAAAAGAAAAAGAACCCAAAA
>Ga0116229_10010547_pt1 | contig 13837 bp, 11 predicted proteins | sample S1TSphgellanicum_3_FD_87313 | JGI IMG/M metagenome (GOLD analysis project Ga0116229, IMG submission 87313) | Host-associated microbial communities from peat moss isolated from Minnesota, USA - S1T2_Fc - Sphagnum magellanicum MG | ecosystem: Host-associated > Plants > Peat moss > Unclassified...
GTCGGATAAAGCCCGCACTCGTCCACATTGCCGTAAAGGGCGCCGTCGACGACCGGATCCGCAGCGAAGAGTTTCATCTCGGCGACGATTGCCGCGGCCTTCGTCGTCTCGTCGGGTACGCTACTCGGTACGGGGTAACCGGTTTCGCTGATCAACACGTGCACCGGCGCGCCCGCCGCAGATTGCATCGCTGCGATGCATTGCATCGTCGCCTCCGGAAAGCAGCCTGTACCGCTCGGCGCAATCGGGTAAGTAAGCGACAGATGGATTGCAAGGCCGTCGTAGCAGGTGCCAATGGAACATCCGAGGGCGTTCATCTGCTGCACGAATGCCATCGGTTGACTGGCCGGATCCATATTGAGCTCAAAGCCATAGACGAAAGCCCGCGGTACGACAGCCTTGATCGCCGCGTAACATGCTTGCGAATATTGCGCCACCTGCGGCGCGCCACCGGGAAACGCCGTCGAATTACTGTTCACTTCATTTCCCGGCAGCGAGTAGTGCGTCACGCCGGGAAAGGCGGCCGACTCGTGCTTTGCGACGGCCGTGCACCACTGCCCAAAGTCGCTCGCGCTTTCGTAGATCGGTTGCGCCTGCGGCGACAGCGTCCCGGGAACAGAATTGTATTCCACTGGACCAGCCGAAATCGCGATGACCGGCGTAATGTCGTGTTGCTCGAGCGAACATTGTGCGGAGTCGAAGTCAGCGAATGTATAATGACCAGACCCGAACAAATGCGAGCCGTCGTCGTAAAGATTGGTCGGGCTGGTGCGCGTCCACTTGACGCCGAGCGACACGATGTCGCTGAGTTTCGTCGGGTCGACCGGGTAGCCGGTCATGATCGACACACCGTTGGCGGCAACGGCGCTGCAATAGTCCGCGCTGCCGGGGCTCGGGTACGGGCTCGGCACGACGTCCGTTGCCGACGCAGAGAATACGCCGAACGGGGGCGGTCCCTCCGGACGAAAGAACGCGCCGAGAAACGTTGCGCGCGACGTAACTCCGCCATTTGCGTTGACACTCGGTGCGACGGTGGCCGTCGCGGTAGCCACGGGCGACGAGCCGGACGTCACGATACTACTACTCGGCGCCACCGAACTCGAACCACCGCCCCCGCCCCCGCCCCCGCACGATGCGAACACGACGGCAACCAAGAGTGTAGAACAGGTCCTGGCTTTCAGATGAATGCCCCGCACCTATACGTCATCGTCCACGGCGGTATTGATTTCAAGTGCGCCGATCATCGCCCAGCGACGTGCTAATCGCCGGTATGCTCGTCAGTCAAGCGCAAGCCACGTGATCCCCGGCTGGCCCGATCTCATCATCGGCGGCATCACGTTGTTCTTCGCCTGGAAAGGCGTGCGCAACGGATTCGTCGCCGAGCTCGCCGGGCCGGTCGCGCTGCTGATCGCCGTCGTCGCGGCGTTCCGGTATCCCGGTTCGCTCGACAACGACGTCGCGAACTGGACGCACCTCGGTCCCGGATCCTCGCATGCGATCGGCACCGTCCTCTTCGCCGCGATCGTGTACGCGATCGTCACGATGCTCGCATGGCTGCTCGGGCGCGTGGCTTCCTTGCCGGGCATCGGGCTCGTGAATGCCGCGGCCGGCGCGCTGGTCGGCGGCGCCAAAGCGCTGCTCGCCGCGTGGGCCGTGCTGTACGTGACGTTGCTCTTTCCGCTCACGCCCGATCTGCGCGACGACCTGCACGCATCACCACTGGTGCGGTGGCTCGTGGGGTTCGACGACGGCGTCGACGACGCGGTCCGGCAATTCACCCCGTCCTTCGTCGAGCCCATGATCGAGCCGTTCCTCGCACGCCATCACGTCTGAAACAAACGACCCCCCGGCACTGTAGGTGAGCGCATGAAGACGAAGATCACGGGCGAGACGCTCCCCGTCCTCGAGATCGGTCTCGAGGGCGCCGACACGGTGGTCGCCGAGCCCGGCGAGTTTTCGTGGATGACGCAGAACGTCGTGATGAATACGACGCCGATGGCCGCCGGCGCCAGGGGACTCTTCGGCGTGCTCGGCCGCGCACTGTCGGGCGGCGGCATCTTCATGACGGAGTACAGCGCGCAAGGCGGCCCCGGCCTCATCGCCTTCGCAGCAAAGATCCCCGGACACATCGTCGAGGTCGACGTCCAGCCCGGCGCCGGCTACATGATCCATCGGCACGGCTTCCTCGCCGCGACGCGTGGAATCGAACTGACGATGGGCTTCCAGCGATCGCTGGGCGCCGGCATCTTCGGCGGCAACGGCTTCATCTTGCAACGCATCAGCGGCAGTGCGACGGCGTGGGTCGAACTCGGCGGATCGATCGTCACCTACGATCTCGGGCCGGGCGAAACGCTCCAAGTGCATCCCGGCCACGTCGGCATGTTCGCCGAATCGGTGACGATGGACGTGACGCTGATCAAGGGCATCGGCAACATGTTCTTCGGCGGCGACGGCATCTTCGTCGCGCGACTGACCGGCCCGGGCAAGGTCTGGCTACAGACGCTCACGCTGCCGAACCTCGCCCATGCGCTGGCGCCCTACATGGGCGCGCAAGACACGAACGCCGCCGTCCAGGGCGGCGTCGGCGGCGCGATTGCGGGTTCGCTGATGAAAGACTTCTTCGGCCGCTAGCGCGGCAGCGCGCCCGGCACGGTGCCGTCGACGCCGCTCGACGTCTTGGTGCTGACGCCGTCGCGCTCGAAGGTCGCCAGATCACTCGGCGTGGTCGGCGAGATCGCGGCGACGTGATCGTGGATCGTGAGCATCTGCCGATCGGTGAGCGGACCCGCCGGGTGCCCGACGTCGGACGCGGGTAGCATGACGTGCACGCTGCCGGAACGGCAGCGCAGGCACGCGACCGTCGTGCCCTGCTCGTCGGAACGAACGATGACGAGCGCATCGCTCAACGTGATCGACGCGTTCGGAGTGGCGACGCTATCTTCGACGCTGGCCCCGATGCGTGATGCGAGGTCGTCGAGCCGAACGATGCCGCGGTCGAGGACGACCAACTCCTCGGCCGGATACGCCGCACTACGCGCTCCATAGGGCCCGGCTTGCACGGCGGTTCGCTCTCCGAGCGCGACGATCGATGCGTCGTGAAGAAATAGCAGCGCCGCCGAATCGTCCGCCGTATCGGCGTAGGCGTCGTCGGGGAACATCGTCGCTCCGTCGACACGCGCGATCGGACCATCGGCGTCGCGACGCACGCCGACGTCGCCGGCGACGCGCACGAGCACACGCGCCGGCGCTTCCGCAGCGACCGGCTGAGATGCACCCAATGCGAGCAGCACGATCCCCGCCATCCACGCAAACGCGCATGCGACGACGCACGCGCGCTTCAGCAACGGCCGCACATTTTGAAGAAAAGCTGCTTCGGCACGGTATCTCCACGGATGAGGGCTCGCGAGTGTTGTTCCCCGTGACCAAACACTCCCCTCATGCCGACGGCGAACCGACGCGATATCGCGGGCTATTGCAAGCGGCCGATTTTCCCGAGCGTGTTGTCGCCGTACCAGAGCGATCCGTCGTTGCCGGTGACGATCGGATACGGCTGCGTCGCGATCGCCGACGGGGCGGCGAAGTGGTTTCCGAACGTGCCCGACGTCGCGATCGATGCGAGGCCCGGATAGCCGGTATACCACATCGCACCGTCGGGTCCGGTGGTGATGCTGACGGGTCCGCTGCCGCTCGTGATCGCATAGCGCGCGATCGTTCCCGACGACGGCGTGATCGCGCCGATGTGGCTCTCGTTGTCGGCGTTGTCGGAATCGAATTCGGTGTACCAGATGCGCTGGTCGGGGCCCGCGGCCATCCCCTGGACGTTGACGCCGTTGACGGCCGGAATGACGTACGGGCCGCTGAATGCTCCGAGCGTCAGCGCATTGGTGCTCACCTTGTAGAATTCGTTCGCGTTCGAGACGCAGAACCACACGTACGGGGCGCCGGTTGGATCGGCCACCATGCCGACGGCATTGCCGTTGCTCACCGGCACGGTGTAATCGGTTGCCACCCCGCTCGTCGTGTTGAGCCGGCCAATCTTATACGTCGTGTAATCCGGCACTTCATCGAACCACAACGCGCCATCCGCACCGACCGCGATCGTCGACCCCGACTCCAGGCCCGTCGCGATGGGATAGTTCGTGGTACACGTGTGGGTCGTGAGGCTGAATTCGCAGATCTGATTGTGTTGCGTCACCCAGAGCGCATTCTGATACGAGACGAGACCGTAGCCGGAGAGCGTCGTCGGATATTCGGTCACGGTGCCGCTCGCGGTGATCGTGCCGATCTTTCCGGTGCCGATCTCGGTGAACCAGACGTTGCCGTCGGGACCGATGGCCAGCGCCGTGATCTCCGAGGGATTCGACGGGATGCTGTACTCGCTGTAATAGCCGCAAATCGTGGTCGAGGCGGGGAAGGTCACGGTGAGCGCTTGCGTGAGCGGGGTGCCGATGCCGGGCGTCATCGTCGCGGTCAGCGTGAGGCTGCCGGTTCCGATCGTCGGTCGCGTCAGCCCGAACGTGTTCGGTGCGGACACGGTCGGCGCGGTGATCGCGATGCGCGTCGTGTCGCTCGAGACGAGTGCCGGGGTCGGCGCCCCGGCACCGAGAATCGTGTACCCGTCGGCATCGAGCGCGTCGATGTCGACGTTTTGCGCCGCGAAGCACTTGTCGAGCGAATACGCGTTCACGCCCGTCGATGTGATCGTCGCACCGGTATCGGGCACGAGCGCGATCGACGCCGGCACGCCCTGCAGCGTGACGCTCAGCGAGAACGTGCCGCCGCTCGCGACCGTCGTCGATGCGGTGCCGGTCTCGAGCAGATTGCCCGCGCCGTTCGCGCCGTCGTAGACGTTGAGCACGAACGTGTCGGCACCCGGCGGACCGTACACGGGGATCGTGCACGTCCGCCCGTTCGTCACCGGCGTGCACAGCGACGATGTCGACGCGACGCTGGAGTACACGGGCGTGCCGCCGTTCACGGCGATCCCGATCGACGCGCTCGACGGCGAGACGTAGAGCGCGTTCCGTTTGCGCGCCGACGTCGAGACGGTACGATTCGGAATCGTGATGACCGCGCTGCCGTTGGACATCGACACCGTGTTGCCCGGCGCATTCGGCGCGATCGGCGAGACCGCGCTCCCCGTCAGGGATCCGCCGCCCGACCCGCCGCCGCAATCCGCGAGCACGAGCGAAAGTGTGGCGATCGCGAGCACCAGCGCCACGGAGCGCACGGCTAGCGCCTCCCGCCGGCTTCGCGCCCGTGTTCGCTGATGCCGATCGAACCGTTCGGCGTGGGCGTGGGAACGGGCGTCGGCGTGTGCATCGGCGTCGGCGTCACGACCGGCGTCGGCGTTGCGGTCGGCGCGACCGTGGGCGTTGCGGTCGGCGCCGGCGTCGGCGTCGCGGTGCTGACCGGGATTGCCGCGGGCGCGCGCGCCCCGGGTTGACTCGCGCTGATGCCGATGCCGATGCCCGCGGCCGCCGCCGCAGCAGCGCCGGCGGCAGAGATGCCCTCGTGCACGACCGGCGGCGCTTCCGTCCCGTCGCCGGCGACGAACGGCGAGGGAGCATCGGGGGTCGTGGTCAGTCCGGCGTTCGTGAACGGCTGCAGTTCTTCGGAAACCGTCTGGTTGACGGTGATCGTACCCGCCCGCGAGATGAACGCCGTCTGGCCAGTGAGGAGCGGAAAGCTTCGTCCGCCCGCGGTCACCGTCACGTCGCCCGGACCGCAATCGAGACACGTGATCGTGTCGCCGTTCGCGCCGCTCGCGTAGAGCCCGATCGTGCCGCGCACCGCGATTTGCGACGTCGTCGATGAGAACACGTAGTTCGATTGCGCGCCGGCCGGATGCCGCACGGCGAACCGGATCGCGCCGATGACGAGCGTCATGGCCGTCGGTTGCGCCGCCGCGACTTGCGAGAGCGCGCCGACCTGCACGTTGGTGTTCGCGCCGAGTGCGACTTCCGACGAGTCGGCGAGCACGAGCAGACCGTTCGACGCCGCTTGCGTGACGGCGAAGAAATTGTCGCTCAACGGCAACGCGCCGAACACGCGCGAAAACGGCGCGGTCTTCGCCGCCTGGTATCCGACCGTTCCGCGAACGGCGCGCAAGCGCGCATCTTGTGCAGCGCTCACCGGGAGGCACACCAACACGAGCCCAGAGGCGATGAGAACACCCCGCCTCACGCGCGTCACGTCGATACGATCGTCGGCGGTCTAGGCCGGGACCGCGTCGCCCATCGCGTTCAGCGCCGCGGCACGAACCGTGCCCGGCGCGATCGCGTGGCCGCCGTCGCGCATTTCGCTCTCGAGCGCCTCGAGCGCACCGAGCACGTCGTCGGGCGAGAGATCGCCCATCGTGCCGATGCGGATGATCTTGCCGATGAGTTTGCCCTGACCGCCGCCGATGACGACGTCGTGCTTCGCACGCAGCGCTTTGCGGATCGCGTCGCCGTCGACGCCGTCGGGCACGTTGATCGCCGTCACCGTCACCGAACGCACGCCGGGCTGCGAGAAGATCGTGAGCCCGAGCGCCTCGGCCGCCGCGATGATCGCGCGCGTGTACCGCTCGTGACGCGCCCACACGTTCGCCGGACCCTCCGCGTTGTAGCGATCGAGTGCGACGTCGAGCGCGTAGCAGATCGACACCGGCGGCGTCCACGGCGTCTGCCCCTTGGCCGCGAATTCGCGCGCCTTCTTCAGGTCGAAGTAGAAACGCGAACCGGTGACCTGCGCCATCTTGTCCCACGCGCGCGGCGACACGGCGACCATCGCGACGCCGGGCGGCACGGCGAGGGCCTTCTGCGACGCGGTGACGACGATGTCGAAGCCCCACGCGTCCATGGTGAACTCGCTCGCGGCGAGCCCGCTGACCGAGTCGACGACCACGTAGGCGCCGTGCGCGCGAATCGCATCGGCGAGCGGACCCAGCGGCGATTGCACGCCGGTCGACGTCTCGTTGTGCGTGAGCAACACGCCTTTGATCTCGCGGTGCACGTCGGCGTCGAGACGCGACTTGAGCGCGGCCGGATCGACGCCGTAGCCGTATTCGGTCGGCAGCACCTCGACGTCGATGCCCCACGTCTTCGCGATGTTCGCCAAGCGCTCACCGAACACGCCGATCGGGCACGCCAGCACCTTCTCACCCGGCGCGAACATGTTGGTCACGGCGGCTTCGAGACCGCCGGTGCCGGACGAGCCGAGCAGCACGACGTCGCCGGTCGTGCCGAAGACGGGCTTGAGCTTCTCGATCACCGATGCTTGCAGCGCTTTGTATTCCGGACCGCGATGGTCGATCATCGGCGAGGCCATCGCCGCGAGCACGGGCTCGGCGACGGTCACGGGTCCGGGAATGAAGAGAAGCTGCTTGGCCACGATGCCTCCGGCGGATGAGTATAGGTGGATGTTGTATTCCGTCGTCATGCAGTCCCCTGAAGCGACCCGGCTGACGAAACGGTCGAGCTTCGCGGGTTGAGCGAGTAAAGTCGGCGCTGCCGACCTGGCGCAGGTCCTGCGCCACTTGCCCTTCCCCGTGAACCCGAACGTGCTCGTCGGCGTGGCGACCAGCGATGACGCCGGCGTCTACCGCATCAGCAGCGATCTGGCCCTCGTCCAGACCGTGGACTTCTTCACGCCCGTCGTCGACGACCCGTTCGACTTCGGCCGCATCGCCGCGGCCAACGCGCTGAGCGACGTCTACGCGATGGGCGGCATGCCGATCACCGCGCTCAACATCGCGGCCTTCCCGATCGACGAGCTCGACGGCGCGATCCTGCACCGCATCCTCGAGGGCGGCGCGGCGATCGCGGCCGAGGCCGGGGTGGCGATCATCGGCGGCCATACGATCAAAGACGACGAGCCCAAGTACGGCATGGCCGTGACCGGCACGATCCACCCGGACCGCATCATCTCGAACGCGCTCGCGCGCCCCGGTGACGTGCTGGTGCTGACCAAGCCGATCGGGGCCGGTATCCTGACGACGGCGCGCAAACGCGACGCGATCCCGGCCGCGGATCTCGCCCCGGCGATCGCCGAGATGATCCGCCTCAACGTCGCCGCGCGCGACGCGATGCTGGTGCACGGCGCGCACGCGGCTACCGACATCACCGGCTTCGGTCTGGTCGGGCATGCGGTCGAAATGGCGCGCGCGTCGCACGTCGGCATCGAGATCGACGCCGCCCAGGTGCCCCTCTTCGCGGGCGTGATCGACCTGATCGAACGCGACATCATCCCGGGCGGCACCGAGGACAACCTCGTCAACCACAGCACGTTCACGTCGTACGCCGACTACGTGGTCGAGCCGCTGCGCATCGCGCTCTCGGATGCGATGACGTCGGGCGGCCTGCTGATCTCGGCCACGCCGGCCGATGCGCGCCGCATCCTGGCCGCGCTCGCGCCGACGCATCGGGCCGCGATCGTGGGCCGCGTCACCGAAGACGGCGACGGCACCATTTCCGTGATGTAGGTTCGTCGTGATGGTCGGGCATGATCATCACCGCATCCTACGGCTCGCTGACCGTTCCGGCGCGCGCGCGTGCCGATTTCGATCGCGCCGTCGACTACCTCTCGCGCGACCCGGGCGAACGCGATCTCTTCGACCGCCTCGAGCACGGCTCGCACGCGATTCGCCTCGCGACGAACGCGCACGGCGACGACTCCTACGATCCGATGACGCACACGATCCACTGGGATCCGCACTCGGCCCTGCGCACGACGGCAGGCGGCGCGCAATCGCCGGCGCTGGGCCTCGGGCACGAGGTCGATCACGCGGTCGAAGACGACGCCACGCGCGCGGCACTGGGCGAACGCGCCGTGCGCGGCTACGATACGGCCGAGGAGCGCCGCGTGATCCGCGGTTCGGAGGCTGCGGCCGCCCGGACGCTCGGCGAGGGGCAGCGGTACGATCACCGCGGGACGCCATATCGCGTCGATTCGCCGACCGCGATGCTGCTGGCGTAGCTCGGCGCTTTAGATCACGCGCAGACGAACGGCGCGCACCGCGGCCTCGGTGCGGCTCGTCGCATCGAGCTTCGCCAGAATGTCGCGCACGTGCATCTTGATCGTGCCGAGCGCAAAATGCAGCTCGTGCGCGATCTCGGTGTTGTCGTGCCCCTTGGCGATCAAGCGAAGGATTTCACACTCACGCGCGGTGAGCGCCAAGTGCACGGGCGCCTCGTCTGCCGCATCATGCGCGGCCGCAGCGGCACGAAGTGTCCGGAAGCGTGCGATCGTACCACGAAACTGCTGCGTGCGAACTTCTAGGGTCCGAAGATTGGAGTTCATCCGCTCCAACTCCGATGCGTCCAGAACCATCGATCACCCCGACTACGCGATGTTCGAACTAGCGTACCATATCGGGCGCAGATTGTGTCGACAAACGGCGAATCACTTCATAACATTCGCACGATTCGGATTGCAGCACGACGCGGTCGACGATCTGCACTTCGCCGCGGGTGTAGGCGATCGCGCCGGCCTCGCGCAGCTCGCTCGCGAATTGCGAGACGCCGGCGCGCCGCACGTTGATCATGGCCGCGATGAACTCGTGCGTGAGCCGGAAGCGATCGCGGCCGGCGCGATCGTGCGCCATCAGCAACCAGCGCGCCATGCGCTGACGCAGGTTGTGCGTGGCGTTGCAGGCCGCGACTTGCGCGGTGCTGGCGAGCAGCGCGCCGGCGAAGCGCAATGCGGCGCGTTGCAGGCTCGGAAACTCTTCGATTCGTATCGTCGCGAGGCGAACGCGGAACGCGGCGCCCGGGATCTGCACGATCGCCGTCAGCAGCGCGGCGGGAACGCCGAGCACGACGCTGACGCCGACGATTCCGTCGGCACCGATCAACCCCGCTTCCACCGCTTCGCCGTCGCCGAGACGCACGACCGCCGAAACGATCGCACCGTTCGGGAACCACAGGTCCTCGACCGGTTCGCCGGCGCTGGCGAGCAGCTTACCTTGCGGCAACAACACCAGTTCCATATGTGGGCGCAGTCGTTCGAGTTCGTCGGGGTCGAGCGCGTGTAAGAGCGACGAATTCAAGATCGACGCGATGCCGTCACCGGCAACATCTCGACGCATTACCGAAGTATCGCTACTGCGATCGACACCGGCCTCCGTCCAAGTGGACGGTACGCTAGGAAACGCGCGTGAGTGCGACGATCGTGAGACCGTTGTCACCACCACTCGCGATGCGCGGCGCGTACGTCGCACCGTCGATCGATACCGTTGCGCGCTTCCACCACGCCGCCGGAAGTTCGGCCAAGGCCGGACGACCGAGCGCGGGGCTCGCGTAGAGAAGCGTTCCCGCATCGCCGATCACCGCGAGCGGACCGCCCAGCGATTCGACGACGTGCCCCAGCACCTGACGCTCCGCTTCGATGCGCGAGAGCAACGTCTCGCGCACCGCGCCCGTCCGCTCGAGTTCGACGCCGCGCGACTCCAACTCGTCGTTGGTGGTATTGAGTTCCTCGACGGTGGCCTGCAACTCTTCGTTGAGCGTCTCGAGCTCTTCGTTCGTCGCTTGCATCTCTTCGTTGAGCGTTTCGATCTCTTCGTTCGCCGACGCCGCCTCTTCGCTGATGATCAGCAACTGCTCGTTGAGGCTGCGCAGATCGTTGTTCGCGGAGGTCAGTTCGTCGTTGGCCGCGAGGAGCGCTTTGTGCCGTCGCTCGAGGTCGTCGACGTGCGCGGCGAGTTCCACGATGCGGCTCTCACTCGACGCCGCGACCGCCTCGAGCTCGGCGCGCCGTTGCACGTCGGCGCTCACGTCGACGATCAGGATCGCGACGACCTCGCTGCGCGTGCCCGACGGCGCACGATCCGGCGAGCACGCGATGCGCAGCCACTTCTCGACCTGACCCGACGATTCGCGCACCGCGAACTCGCGCATCGGCGGGGCCTCGTTGCGGAACGCCGCATCGATCAGCTCGCGCAGTTCGTTCCCCGCGAAGCCACGCACCAGATGGATCAAATCGTCGCCGATGCCGATGCCGTGCACTTCGAGCATCGCGCGCGCCGCGACGTTCATGCCGACGATGTCGTACTGGCGGTCGACGAGCGTCACGCCGACGAGCGAGTTGGCCAGGAACGAACCGAACGTTTCGCTCGCGGTGAGACGCGGCTCCGTTCCGCGAGCCGAGGCGACGCCGTGGGAGGGCGCGGGCAGCACGCGGTCGATCGCGGCCCGCGCGTCGGCGTTCGCCGTCTCACGGATGCGCGTCGGCGGGATCAAGATGCGCGCACCTTCGCGCTGGAAGATCTTCAGCGTCGGGTTGACGACGCGGAAGTAGTCGGCGAGCGCACCGGTCGACTCGGCCTTGCCGATGACGAGATAGCCACCGTCGCGCAGGGAGAACGCGAAGAGTTGCAAGGCGCGCATCTGCAGTTCGCGCGTGAAGTAGATGAGCACGTTGCGGCAGAGGCAGAGGTCGATGCGCGGAAACGGCGCGCGTTGACCGAGGTCGTGCTGCCCGAACACCGTCATGCTGCGGATGCGCTTGGTGACCTCGTAGCCCTCGCCCGAGCGCACGAAGTAGCGCTCCACCCACGCTTCGGGCAACTGCCGCACCGACTCCGCCGGATAGACGCCGCGCCGCGCGAAGGCGATCGCATCGTCGTCGAGGTCGGTCGCGAAGATCCGCACGTCGACCGGCGTCTCTTCGTCGCGCAGCAGCTCCGCGCACAGGATCGCGAGCGAATACGCTTCCTCGCCGGTCGACGTGCCCGCCGACCACATGCGCAGTTCGCCGCCGTTATCGCGCGCGTGTTCGATCAAACGCGGAAGAATCGACGTTCGTAGCTCGTCGTAGAGTGCGCCGTCGCGGAAGAACTCCGTCACTTTGATGAGAAAAGCGCTGACCAGCCGCGTGAATCCTTCCGGATGCAGTTGCAGGTAGCGCAGATAGTCGGCGAGATTCTCGACACCCGCCGATACCATGAGGCGCGAGAGCCGGCGCAGGATGGTCGGCGTCTTGTACTGCGTGAAGTCGACGCCGCTGCGCTCGCGCAGTTGCAAGAGAACCGTGCGCAGCAATTGCTGATCGCTCGGCGTCTCCGGGCGATCGAACACGCCGTGGATCAGCGATGCGAGCATGTCGCCCATCGATTCGGGCCGCGCGATGAGATCGATCAGCGTCGGCGGGATCGCCAGCGGCATCGACGGATACGGGGCGCTCGCGGGCTCCTGCACCATGACCGTGCCGCCGTGCTCCTTCACCACGCGCGCCCCGGCGGTGCCGTCGCTGCCCATGCCCGAGAAGATGATCGCGATGAGCCGGTCGCCGAACGACTCGGCCGCGGTCGTGAAGAGCCGGTCGATCGAGGGCTTCGGGCCGCTACGCCGGATGATGAACGTCTGCGCGTGGTCGTCGGCGATCTCGACGTCGTGATCGGGTCCGACGACGTAGATCGTCCCCGGCTCGAGCGCGACGCGCTCGTCGACCGTGACCACCGGCAGAAGCGCCTTGCTGCGCAAAATGCTCGCGAGGTGACTCTGATGGTGCGGCGCGAGGTGCTGCGCGACGACGATCGGCGCGCCGAACGACGCCGGTAACGCCGCGGCGAGCAGGCACAGGGCCTCGATGCCCCCGGCCGACGACCCGGTAACGACGAGAAACGGCTTCGGCACGTCGGCTACCGGGGTCATCGAGCGTCGGTGCTAGCTACGCTTGCGCGTCGACGCACCGACGGGCGTTCGGCGCTTGCGCGCGTCCGGTCGCATCACTTTGCGCGAACCGGCCGGACGGAGCGCGACGACGTTGTTGCGTCCCGCGGGCTCCGGCGCGCCGAGCAGCACCGGCGTGATGATCGGCTTGCCGAGCGCCCGCGCGAACACTTCGCTCAACTCTTCGACGAAGAAGAATTGCATCTGGTCGCGCACTTCCTTCGGCACGTCGTCGAGGTCCATCTCGTTGCGCTTCGGCAGGATGATCTTCTTGATCCCCGCGCGCCGCGCGCCGAGCACTTTTTCCTTGACGCCGCCGATCGGCAGCACTTGGCCCGTCAACGTCACCTCGCCCGTCATCGCGAGATCGCTGTCGACCTTGTTGTTGGTCAAGAGCGACGCGATCGACGTCGCCATCGCGATGCCGGCGCTCGGGCCGTCCTTCGGGATGGCGCCGGCCGGCACGTGGATGTGCAGGTCGTGCTTGGAGAAGTAGTCGTCGGGCAGACCGAGTTCGGCCGAGCGCGAGCGCAGGAACGAGACCGCCGCCTGCGCCGATTCTTTCATCACGTCGCCGAGTTGACCGGTGAGCGTGAACGCGCCCTTGCCCGGCATCGCGGTCGTTTCGATGAACAGGATGTCGCCGCCGACCGGCGTGTACGCGAGCCCCGTGGCGACGCCGATCGATGCGACCCGCTTCTTCACCTCGTTGTAGAAGCGCGGCTTCTGCAAGTAGTCGACGATGTTCTCGGGCCGGATCTTCGCGCGGTATTTCGCATCCTCGGCGATCTTGCGCGCGACCTTGCGGAACACGGTGCCGATCTCGCGTTCGAGATTGCGGACGCCCGCCTCGCGCGTGTAATCGTTCACGATCGTGCGCAACGCGGCGTCGTTGATGTTGGCCTGCGGATCGCGCAGCCCGTTGGCTTTGCGCTGCTTGGGCACGAGGTAGCGCTTCGCGATCTGGAGCTTCTCCATCTCGGTGTACCCGGCGAGCTGGATGATCTCCATGCGATCGCGCAGCGGACCCGAGATCGAGTCGAGCGTGTTGGCCGTGCAGATGAAGAGCACGCGCGAGAGATCGAGCGGCAGATCGAGGTAGTGATCGCGGAACGAGTTGTTCTGCTCCGGATCGAGCACTTCGAGCAGCGCCGATTGCGGGTCGCCGCGATAGTCGCCGCCGA
>Ga0116229_10010548_pt1 | contig 13833 bp, 10 predicted proteins | sample S1TSphgellanicum_3_FD_87313 | JGI IMG/M metagenome (GOLD analysis project Ga0116229, IMG submission 87313) | Host-associated microbial communities from peat moss isolated from Minnesota, USA - S1T2_Fc - Sphagnum magellanicum MG | ecosystem: Host-associated > Plants > Peat moss > Unclassified...
ACGCACAATTCGTGATCATTCCAAAAATTGTGCGCCTTGCCACCTGCCGAACTTGGATCCTACCATCATCACGTCGACTTGGATTCCTCCACTTGATTATCCATGTCAGGTATGTCAAAGGACAGAGGATGTTGATCAAATGCTGCTTTGTGACAATTGTAATGGTGGATACCATCTCTTCTGCCTCAAGCCGGAGCTCACTCAAGTTCTTGCCGGCAATTGGTACTGTTCATCATGTTCTCCTACAGCACCTTAATTCCTACTCAGACCATGCCATGTTTTTCTCGGCTCAGGTCTAGGGAGGGATACATGATAATTTCATCTTAGCTTCACTTGTGCATTGTATATATATGTGTGCATGCATCTCTTTTTAGTTGATTAGTTTATACCTTTGGCTGGCTTTAATCTTTTTGTTTAGTAGAATTTACTACGTATTTACATCCTTACGACACCGTACGTCACAACATGAATGCATGATTGCCTCCTTCACATTTGCTAAAATCTTAGGATCTTCAAATGGGTGCACATGAACAATCTGAAAAAGAAGAAGCTCCTTTGGAATGTAACCAAGCAAGCCATTTCTTGGAGAACTCCTAACAAGGACACACCACATGTATAACTCTCTACACTAATAAGCCATCAGCACAATGGATCATTACCTCTAGACACCCCCCTTGGATGTTGCAATGGGTAAAGTTCTTATTTCAAGAATTAAAGTTTAATTCTCTCACAAGTTTCTTCAAATTGTAAGGTGAATTGGTACAATGTTCATGTTTGTTTTACTACACTTATGGGTTTTTGTGTAATATTCATATGTTTTATACATATTTATAATTTATCAACATTTGAATTCCAATTCATTCATAACTAGACCATATACATCTATAGTTTATCAACATTTGAAAACTAGTTCATTCATAATCGGACTATATACATATTTATAGTTTACAAACATTTGAAAATTGGTTCATTCATAATTGGACCATATACATATCTATAATTTACTAGCATTTGAAAATTCATTCAATCATAATCAGCAAAGGAAAATTAAAATGGTCAAATACAAAACCATCTACACAATCGACCTCCTAAATTTTGAAAATACATATCCTTACTTTTTTTAAAATAAAAATTTGTTATGTTGATATCCAGAGGTTTGTCCTAAAACTAAATAACCGGACAAGACTGGTTTTTACACACATGAAGGGGAATTATGTGCTATGTGCACATGGAGGGAAATGACAATATGCAATTACAAGCTTAAGAATACATCATAGTCTTGTAATTTCACTCCATGTGTATATGCATAAGAAGTTATTTGAAGGCCTAACTTTTATGCACATACACAGAGTGAAATTCAATATTATTTGATTAAATATAATAATTTGAGGGCCTGTAGTGTGGATGCACATGAAGGTACATTCCGTGAGGTAAGGCACCGGCCATTGACATTGGCATATTTTCAGGAGTGCCTTTACCTGGAAAGGTGAGTAAGTGTGTACTATGTACCTGAAATTTTTTTTCTAAGGAATTTTTGTTTGTAGCTAAATTGGTGATCACCCAGAGGAAGATTTAGGTAAATATGGCGATTATCACTAATATTTCCCCTAATTATGGCGATTAAAAACCCTCCAAGATCACTTCATTTTTGAGTTTTTAATTTTTAATTTCGCCAATAAAAAAGGGCTGATTAATGGCATAATATAGACAAGTTTTTCACTCTTTCTAGCTCGCCTGATGTATAGGAGAGCTTTGACTTGATATATCAATTGAGCTATTAGTCGGCGCTTTTCAGGACTAGTCGCTTTAATTAATTTCCAAAATAATCTGTTATTCAACTCTCTAGATCAGTGGTTTTGTTTCTAGCGAATTTTCGATATAAAAATTTGAATTAAAAAAAATTAATTTACATACATATATTCTTTAAAATTATACTTTTTTTGAAAAATTAAAAATTAAAAAAACAACCGAAGTGAAGTCAAGGTGGTCTTATCCTCGACTTGAGAGAAAGTTTGCAAAATTAGGCAAAATTTTCTGACTTGGAAGATTCCCACTGCAGTAAAGCACAATGATGAGCTTCTCGGTCTTCCATTGCTTATGTGTGCATTGACAAATCTGCTCAAAACAGCCTAGCTGATAAGGCACAGGTTAGCAGCTGTAATTAGATTCAAATTTCAAAAAGGCTCGAGTATTGTCGTCATGTGTAAGAAAAAAAAAACAAGAATGGAAAAGGCTCATCAAGTGCTGAACAAACTTAGAGTGATCAGCAGCAGTATAATACTAACTATTGCTGAATTGCAAGCATCAAAACACATGAATCCAACATCTCTGCTGGTTCACTGGGCTGTTTGTTGTAACCAGACTGATCTAGGTCTAGAGCTTGCTTTGATTTTCAGTCCATCATGGATAATTACATGTCGTGTGATAGTAGTACAAGAAGTTCAGCTCGCCCAGAAGATTGCAAGCTCATGAGAGCTGCAATGGTTGCATTAATTGTGTGCACAATTACGGCGCTGTTGCTATTAGGTGTGGCTGATGCCGCGGACCCAGATCCTTTGCAGGATTTCTGCGTGGCGGACTTGTCCCCAAATGCTACAGTACATGTGAATGGTTTTCCTTGCAAAGACCGCGCAAATGTTACTTCCAAAGACTTCCTTTACACGGGCATGCGTCTTGCTGGTTCGAGCTTTCAACTTGAACTTGGCGTGCGTAATTAATGGTTGATGTAATAGATCTTACTTTATTAGCAGCTCCTCGACGACGAGAATTAGCTGGTGTATGATCTGCAAGTCTAGCTAGTCGCATTTGAACGTCTTTTGGTATACCCATGATCCATTCTTCTCTACATTCGACCTGCACAGTTTTCTGCAGTGGTTGCAGGTCATGCACGAGCTGGTTCTAATCTTTTATCAGCTTTCTCCTCGTCATGTGGGTGGGTGGTTGGTATTTTCAGGAAATGTGTCTCTCACAGGTACCAACGCCGTCCCCAAGGTTGTGAATGTGTTCCTGTACCCAGCTCTCAACACACTGGGCATCTCTCATGCTCGACTGGATTTCGGTATCGGTGGTGTCATTCCTCCTCATACCCATCCCTTCGCGACCGAGACTTCGTTTGTGGTGAAAGGGACCATCTACACAGGCTTCATTAGCTTCGAAAATGTACTATACGCAGAAACCTTGCAAGAGGGAGACATCTATATCTTTCCCAAAGCAACCCTACATTTCCAACTCAATGTAGGTGATGGACCTGCAGTGACCTTCAACAGCCTCACTTCCCAGAATCCTGGATTCGTGACTGCAGCAAACCAGCTGCTATTTACGAACATCTCGGCTCCAGTTCTTGAATCATCTCTGGGAATAAATGCCGAAACTCTCAAGTTACTACAAGACTCTAACATTCCTCTCTTCTTTGGAGGATCTAAAAGCCGCAGCTAAACAACTAGTCCAAGCATGCAGAAGTGCTGTAAATTCTAGTGCTGGCAAGCATCATGTGGGTATGTCATGAAACCTCAGTGCCTGTGGATTTCAAATAAAGACTACTAGCTCTGCATCAGACAAACGCCGGTGAGAGAATAGTGGAATTCTCATGAACTTTGGCACGATCCTGGTGATATTCTCTAGATGAGATTCATCAGATCCAGCTCCAGCTTCAGACCTAATGTTGCAAATTCAATTGTACATGATGTGCATTCAATAACTTTCTAAGTGTGTTTGATTTCAAATGGACCCCCTGTAGCTGGATCATTCTCAAAAATGTTTCCTTCAAGAATAGTTGAATAAGGACATCATCCACAAATCACAAAATTATTGACTAGGAATCAAGGATAGTCTAACCTCCTTAGTCAATGAACGCTTCAGTTCCTCCCTTAACTCATCCAATTTCATTGTAGCTGCAAGTGTATGTAACTTTTCGTTTTTCCCCCTAAAATCCAAAACTAGTCCACCATTTAGGGTGAAACGCTTTTGCACAAGTTAGCTAGACGTTTATAATTTCCATTATTTAATGGTTTGAACATAAACAAAATAGACGGTATGTGTGCTTAGATGAAGTCACAACAATATCAAAACAATTATACTAACCCATACAAAAACCATATGGCTTAACCAAAAAATAGTAAGCTAGCCAATTGAATCTACATCAATAGGGCAAGATGGGTGTCGCATTGGTTTAGGCCACAATGAGGAACCCCCTACCTTTTCCATGCTTCAAAATTGCTTTTCAATTACGAGCCTTTACCTTCCCAAATCTGCCAAATCCCTCTTCACCATAACAATCTTGGATTCTAATTTCCAATGATCTAACTCTGCATTCTGAATCATATTTTCTCCTTTGATGGCCCTCTATGTCTTATATATCAATAATGCCTGAAAGGTTTCAACGTCTCTTTCTACACGTTGTTGCTCACAAACAAACATCTTGAGTTCTGCAACTTCTTGCTCACCAAACCCATGGGCGACCTACCACAAACATGAAAAATTCGTAATACAATTTTGGTAACCCTAAACCACAAATGAAACAAAAAAAAATTTCAATCCAACACCATGGATGGATCCCCTCTTTGGACCCCATATGAACAAAACGCCTTGCTTTAAAGCCCCCCTTAAAAATTTGTTTTTTTTTGTGTACATCGACTTTTGTCTGGCACGGCATCTCCTTGTTGGCCTTGAATTGTTTTGCTTTCTTTTGAAAACAAGGTGTGTGATATGCAGTGATTCTTTCCTTTCATTTCTAAAAACATATAAAAAAAAAAAAAACTCATAACATGCTTTCATTAATATTAAATTCACAATTTAAAAGTTTTCATTTGGTGTCTTCATTTGTTGATGATGGGCAAGACATTTTGATTACTGAAAAATATGATAAAAAATCTTTACATGTTATGTTTTTAAAATGTTATTATCATTTACATCATATGGTAGATAACCAAATTAGATTTTCAAACTGAAAAGTTAATGAAAATTGCAATCTAAATATTTTTGAAATGACTAGTCGCACAAATCAACTAGTTAAAAAACTAGATAATAAAAATTTGCTAATTTTTAGGAGATTTTAAATAAATGTTAAGGAGATAAAGTGTATTCTTCAATGGTGGCAAAAATATGAATCTATTTTTTCCACTATTGGTTTTTTTATTTAATAAATATTGAAAATTGCTGGATCAACCTTGAGAAGTTGTTTATAATAAAAAAAAATTGAAAAATTTGAATATTTGTTAGTAAGAATTTATTTAATGATCCAAGAGTTGGTTTTCAAATCTCTTTGTAATCTAGTAGAGTTTAATAAAATGGATGAACACTTAGAAAACAAGTTAGAAAAATTTGAAGATGAATTTGAGCGGGATGAAATTTAAAATTAAAAAAACTTCAATTTATGCATTTTCATCATGCTTTTGCAAGTATTTTTATTTTTATTTTTATTTTTAAAATTAAAAATTAATATAATTTTTAAAATAATTGGTTTGTAGGAACCATCTTCAAAAATTGCTAAAATGGTTAATGTCTATTCTTACTTTCATTAGTAAGAAATAACTACTAACCATTTTACTAGTCAAATTTTGCTAGAAAATGAATTTTTTAATTTAAAAATGAAGTGCTTTTGGAGGGTTTCCATTGCCAAAAGTGAGAAAAAGAAAAGTAAAACTTGCCAAATATCTACATTTGGTTTTCAATGCTTTAGCTATGAATATAAAATGTTGATTAAAGATTTATACTCTATGATCTGGTTTATATAGCCAGATTTGGCTAATTTTTCCTTAGGGATGATCATTAATTTTTTCAACATATTCCTATGGATGATTCCCACTTAAACTACATAAAGAAATCCCCCCCCCTCACCCCAAACAAACAGTAATGAAAAGTGACGACATTTCTTCAGAACCCAAATTTTCTCTCGTTTTTTGGCGAATTAATAATACAAATATTAAAAAAACAGGACATCGACAACAGAATATTCCAGCTTCTGTATTTTTCTGACCGCGCCGCACAAATTCGCCAAAAAGAAAATAAGGCGAGTCGTGAGGAATTTGTTTTTTTGGGGGGAAAAACGCTGTCTTGCGTACGTTCTCATACAGTTGGAGAGTATATGGAACGAAGGGAACGAAGGGAAACAGAAGTGGGAACAAAGAATCCGGAACCCTAGAAAGAGCGCTCAGCTCCCATGTGCTGTCTACTTTCTCACAAGCGGCGTCTGTCTCCGTAGAGCGAGCTTCCGCCGCCTGCAACGATGGTATGCACTTCGACTTCCTTATGCATCGATTCTGGCTTCCGCTCTGCTGTGTTTTGTTCTGTTTCTCTTCTTTTTCTCTCTTTCTAGTTCACAGATTTGTGTTTGATTGGTTTCAGTTAAATCGGTGTTCCTCTTTCGTTTAGGGTTTCGGGAGCTCATGTGGGCGCTGCGTATTGCTTGTGTTATTTTTTTTCCTTTGGTTTTTGGGAAACGCCTGGCGAATCTTGATTTGACAGAGGCTGGTCCGTGCTTTTGTTCAGTCGTGGAATGTCGTGTTTTCTCGTTGGAATGGCTAGCAAATCTGTAATATTGTAGAAAGACTGACGGAGGGCAGTGCCACAGGTGAAGTACGCGCGTGAACCTGACAATCCCACAAAGGGTAAGCATTGCACTCTTTGAATCGTGTTTTTATTCATTTTGCTGCGAATATGAAGCGGGCAGGTTCTTTTGGGTTTTGGATTGATTCGAAGAAGCATGCGCTTTTTTTGTCGTCTTTAGGGTTTTGGATTGGCTAGATGAAGCATGTGCTTTATTTGTGGTCTTTTCTGGTTGAGTTTCTCTTGAAGAAGTGATCCGCCAATGTGCATCTTGATGCCAGCTTGATCTGTGTTTATCTTCCATGTGCAGCATGCAAGGCCAGAGGATCGGACTTGCGTGTGCACTTCAAGGTGTGGACTATTCACAACCCTTGTTGGTAGCTCAATGATTTGGCTGACTTGTGACATGTGCACACATCTCTGTTGTTGGATTTGCTTTTTGTTTATGGCTAACTCCGGAGTCCTTGTGCAAATCAGAATACCAGAGAAACAGCGCAGGCCATTAAGCACCTCGAGTTTTCAAAGGCCAAGAGGTACTTGGAGGATGTGCTTGGACACAAACAAGCTATTCCCTTCCGTAGGTTTTGTGGTGGGGTTGGCCGCACTGCACAAGCTAAGTCACGGCAGTCTAATGGACAGGGACGGTGGCCAGTGAAGTCAGTCACGTTTCTGCTTGGCTTGTTGAAGAATGCAGAGAGCAATGCTGAGGTATTGTCTCTGTTGCCCTGAATATTTTCTGTTCATTGTTCATAATTGTGGTGCATGATATGATGTTCATTATCTTCCTAGTCATTGTCTGCTGTCATTTGGAGTGGGAGAAAAGGTGTATACACAATTGCACCTTGTTGGGCAACCTGTTCAGCTGACAAGTTTCTGGCTGCAGGTGAAAGGCCTTGATGTAGACACCCTCTTCATCTCTCACATTCAGGTCAACAAGGCACAAAAACAGCGGCGCCGGACATACCGTGCACATGGGAGAATCAACCGTATGTCCTCTTTAAGCCCTTTTTTGTGGGTTGGTTTTGGTGCAAGGCAATGTCTTTTGGGTGATACTGTATCTCCTCGCAGATCTTGCAGGTAGTGAATTTCATAATAGTGGTCTACTGTTGAGGACATGCAGATTTTGTGGTAGGAATCCTAGTTGATTGCAATTTGGATCTTTTGGTTGAAGCAAATGGTACTGGTGGTGTTTCTGGTATTTTACAGCCTACATGTCATCTCCATGCCATATTGAGCTTACTCTCTCAGAGAAGGAGGTGGCTGTCAAGAAAGAGGTGAGGGTTTTGACTTGTTTTCATCTTCATAGAAGTTATCATTAGATAACTTTGGAATCTATTGTACTTTTTAATTGTAATCAAAGGTTTGACATGGTTGGTAGTTATTGCACTTGCACTCTCTGCCTTGTTGGACAAGTATTGCTGCATTGGTGAAATAACACTTCGATAATGTTGAATACTGCTTGCAGGTTGAAGCACAAATAGCTCCCCGGAGGCCCCGCAAACAACAGGCTCGGTTGCGTAGTGGTGTCACATCTACTGCATAGACTGTAGCACTCTGGTGCTTGCTTGTCAATGGGTTGACAGATTTTGACAATCTCAGAACATTTCCAAGTTTGGGCATATGCTGCCCAGTTTGTATGCAGCATTCTGTGAGGATGAAATTCTGTTCTTTACATTTGAGATATTATTTTGTTGTTGACAAGTTCTTGGTTTTCTTTTTAAGGTTGAACAAACTTTTGGTTGAAAGTGTGTGTTTGAGAAGACTCTCATGTCTAGGGTCCATGAGCAAGGAGACAGTAATGTCACAGAATTACATTCAACCACACAAGGATGTGGAGGTCTATAGATCTGCAACATTTTGCCCAATTAAGTTGTGGAAACCATTTTGTTTGTATGAGTATTCAGAAAGTTCATTCCAGGTCTTCAGTGGACTTTATTTTTGGTTTGGTGGATTTCATGCTTTGTTTTGAGATTTTGACATCACTTTCTGCTGAGTCTATAGCAACATGAATAGCAACATGTTGTGCATGATGTGGTGGCCAGTGATGACTTTAATCTTACCTACATTGTCTGAATGATGTGATGTCATCACCTTTTTGTGCTTCTGAGGCCACCATGTTTTGTATGTTATTCTTTGAAAGATTTTGAAGATGTTGACATCAGTGACTGATGCTTGCTGATTTTGCTGATTTTGTTCAGAATTCCATAGTCTTATGGTTGACCTCCACTCAATACTGAAGGCAATGATGATTAAGTTACCTATTTTGTGAAGAGGTTTATCCTCAGGGATCAGAAATATTTTGAATGAGCCTTCTGAAGTTGGAGATATAAGTTGCAGCTTCCTGATGATTTGACTTGTCATGACTATTATTAGATTCTAGTTTCATGGCTCTTGATCTCTAACACAACACTATTTTGAGTCTTCCAGCATGTTTTGTGACATCTGTGTTCTGACTCATGTGGGATTTGAAAACAACTTTCATATGAGGAGCTGTGCGTCTTGACCAATTAGTTGCCTCACTTCTACCAGTTTCAGTTTTGGAGGTAATCATGGTCCTAATCATAATCCTGGAAGTAAGTTGAATGCATGTTTAAGGTATACCTTGGTTGCTCTGTTCTGATGAATTATTTTCTTTTGAATTTCCTCAATGTATAGAAGGTAATTAGTAGCAAATTGTGCCTTTTTTCTGATGGGCATTTTCAGGGATTTTCACATCTGTGAGGACTATGTACATTGAAATGTGAGTAGCAAAAATGTTTATTGGTGGTTGTGGTCCAGCTTTTGGGGATATGCAAGTTTATCCGTGTCAGGTCTAGGTCATGCATTTATTTCTTGGACATCATCTTTTAAGTTTGAAACCTTTTGACCATTACTTCTTTCTCTCTTTTCAGTGCTTCTCGAGTTCTGCCTGGATGCTGATGAAAGTGTCATGTTCTCTGAGTTCATGTAGTTTGCCAATGGGTTGATGATATGTTTTGCAGACTCCAGTATGATGACCAAAATACAGACTACAATTATCTGACCATTGGCAAACACAGGTTCTTTTCATGTCATTTGGGGGAGTATTTGTTTGTGGTGGAGTTTGCAAATTGTGCAAGCCAATGGATGATGATATGGTTGTCAGATCTCATTATGGTGACTAAACTACAGACTACAATTATCTGACCATTGGCTGGCATTGACATTCTTTGATTGTGTTCTGTTGTGTTGTGATCTGCAAAAATGAAAGTTGACTGATATGATTTGTTTTGTAGACAGGACTTAGTTGTGTTGAATGGAAAACAAACCATAATCAATGGTAGTGTGAAGTAGCGCAGAGCCCAAGTGAAATTTGACTGATGCGATTTGGTTTGTAGAATGGAGGATTGAATTGTTTCTGACAGTTGTTAAGTCCTGTGTTTTCAGTATAATGGAAGGTTTGTTTTGTCCTGAGACATCTCTTGCAGTCCATGCACAACTGTTGAGGGTAGCATTTACAAAGTCCAGACTATATTAGAGGTAGAGATTTAGATTAAATTCATACTTTCCCAAACTTTCCCAATGTTCTGTTCTTCAGTAACTCTGTGGATAGGGCAGTCCACATTCTTTATTGGTCTAGGGAACAAAGGCAACAAGAAGATGAAACTGTGTAGGGGAAGAGAGCATACTTTCTCTTGGATGGCCTGAAAATGTGTGGTAAGTTCCAATCTCAGTCAGTCTTTTAGGTGCAGAATTTGCTGGGACGAGTAACGGAAAACATTATGGTTAAGGAATGATGATCACGTCAGAATTCCATTTTCATGTTAGTGCATTCTTTTATGATACATGTGCTTGACTTGAGGGTGTCTTGTCAGCCTTTTTCTTACTTTCTAATCCAAGAGGATGATTTTATTAAGCACTTGAATCAATATCATTTCTGGGGGAGATTTGATGATCAGAATTTCATGTAGTGTAATGGTATATTTGCAGTTGATCTGTGTGCAAGGCTATAGTGGGATCTGAGATTGGATTGTTGGATGTTCAATTTTGGAACTGACCCCAATTTACTTGTATGTCATGTCTTCTTCACAAAGTAGAATCCCAGAGTAGTGATGCCAGCAACTATGTGGTGGTTCCAGTTTTTGATGAGAACTAATTTGAGCTAATTTATGTAATTTACTAAAACCTCAAGTTCTGGCTTTTGGAGAGAACATGATTCTACTAAGTTTTAGTTTGATACAACCTCTGGTGTCCTGGTTTTAGTTACTTGCAAGTCTAGTGGAACTTCTGATTCCGGTTTCATTTTCTTTTTTGAAAAACTGGTGGAACCTTTTTTTTCATTTTCTTAACCTCTTTTCACATTCTAAACATTAAATTTCTGCCTCTGGAAAAAATTTCATGCCTTTTCATACCCATTCCATTGGTGGGTTGCTTAAAGGACTGAGCCAGTTATTGAGGACTGAGCCAGTTCCATTAAATATGACCCCTAAATTTAGGGAATATTTAGGGGTCATATTTTTAAGGTGTGGTATGTTATTAGTGATGGAAATATGAGATTCACTTGAAGGTTATGGCAAAAGTTGCACCATCTTTTGGGTATTCAATTTGAACCCCATACCATCTGTAGACGTATGGGCAAATTCTTGAAGACATTGTGCAAATAAGTAAGCCCCCAACTCAAGATTATTAGGAGGATGACTTACCTATGGTTGAATTTGTTCACAATAGGCAATAGTCTTCATAGACTACTATATTCAAGTTAAACTATGGTTGACATCCTTGAACACCTATCAACAAGAAAATTAACGGGTCTCAAGTCTTGGTTGTGAAGGATTTCAATTTCTCAATTATTCATGTTATGAGTATGATTAGAAGACATTTGTTGTTACGACAACAAAGGAAAAAGTTCTACGTTGACACATAATTGTGTGATGTCATTTGATGTGGGGTTCAGAGAATTTCTAAGCGCTTCCAACATGAAGTGAAGAGTCTCTAGTGCTAAGAAGTTGCATCCTAGATGGATTGGTCCAATTAAGAAAATGGTTAGGGTAGGTGTCACAGCATACAAACTACAATTGTCAAAAAACATGGAAATCTGTGGAGGAATATTTTTTCATGCATAGATTGATGAATGATAATTATGGATGAAACATTTTCATGAATTAAAAAAATAGATGAAAAAATAAGTGGATGAAAGTTTAAAATGGAAGAGCAAAAAAAAATGGATGAACATAATCTATTTGCAACCAAAAGTTATGTGCCACCTAAACTATACTTCTTCACAACCAAAAGGTTTGTGTCAATAGAAATATGACATGTTCATTTCCAAGAGGTATGTTCTCATTGGGAATTGAAATAATATAAGTTCACACGTTCTCAAAATCATTTCACATCTTTTTTATTTGAATTTAGTCTATTAAACCTCTTACATCTAGATCATTCTTTCCATTTGAAGAAGAAAATTGTATTTTTTACCCCATCTCCACTCAAATTTACTATCTTCAACTTTTTTTACGATTACCATCCATTTGCAATTGTTACACATCTATTTTACAATGGCCAAACTAAAATTTATAGGAATGGTCACACCAAACATTTTGAAAACTATGATTGAATACATATTAATTTCAAGCATGTTAAATAAAATATGCAAAATGACAATAAGACTTTTAGAATATCTAAAAGTTTCAACTTTGTTGGACCCTTTAAAGAATTTGTTAGAAATCAAAACATGGGGAACAAAATGGTAAGAGCAAATTGACAAAACAATTGAATGGGCAGTATGGTGATGGGTGAATGCAAAAATTAACAAAAAAAAAGTCTTGCATTGTTCAAAGAAATTATAAACATATTGAAGGAGGATATGGAAGACTATCACTACACGATGTTTACACATGCCATGGAATTCTTTCAAGAACACACAAATTTTTAAAAACCAATTCTAGAACATTTTTTCACAAGTATATTACAAGATTTGTCAATCAAAGTATTTGTTTCTCTTGACAACCTCTTATCAACAAAATTTATGAAACCTAGTAGATGACTTTATGCAACTCTAAACAAGCGAGCCTGGGTGCCACAAGATTTAAAGAACAAAGTGTTAAAACAACCCATGAATCGCCAGATGATAGGCCTTGCATTGAAACCACGAGATGTCTACAATAATATTTTTTTTAAATCCCAACAATTGATGAAAAAATCAAAATACCATTCTTTGCAATAATTTTTGATTCATTAAACGTTTTGATATGAATTAGGGCTGAAATTGAAAAAAAAGATTTTACTTCCTAAAAAATCCAAGAAATCTTGAAAAAAAATTAATTTTTAAACATCCAAAGAATTCTAATATCTAGACTAAAGGATTGTATCCTCCAACCCAATTCATGTTCCATTTTTGAAGCCTTATAAGGCTAGCAGCAATATAAAGCCTCTACTTCGATCAATCCTAAAAGAAGACGGAATTAGTTGATATGCTTCATGTGACTGGAGGACTTGGTTCTTAGTGGTTCACTTTCCTCTTGGTGACCTACCTTTTTTGGGCTATTTGCTTTGGACTTTGGTGCTTGCCCCTTGTTTTTTTTTCTTTCCCTTTCTTGGGTGCTTTCTTTTCATAAAGTTTGGCAGGGTTTCATCACATGGAATTCACTTTGAAATGGAATAGGTATTATAGCACAAACTTTAAAGAAACTCGTTTTAGACACATGAAATTCTACCTCATGAAATGGTTTGGTAATGAACTTGAACATAATTATTGGAAATTTGAAAAGAATTTGAATTCAAAAAATTTCAAAGAACATTGGAACATCAAAGCATGTTTTAATGAACAACTATGTTGTCATGGTGTTGGACATGAGGATCTCTATAATATCCCATCCAAAAGGAAGAGGCTTAACATGTCATATAAATGATTAAATCAAGTTCTGCTTTTTTTATGAGTTCTTCTTGAATTGTTGACCACAAGCATTCAAAACTACAAGGAGAGGTGTGTAATAATTTTACGTAAGTTACTATTATTAGTAATAAAAATCTATGCTACATGCACAAATAACTTTTAAACAAATGAGATAATTTAGTTAAGATTAATTAACTACCTCATAACATGTGATGTTCACCTTGCTTGCCATGGAAGTAACATTTGCATGGATGATGAACTTATGCATGAAATATTAGGGAAAGTAACATTTTTATGTGTAGTCACACTAATAGGAGCTGCAAGTGGAATTGGCATTTTAAAGTTGTAAAATGAGTTATAAATGAATTGATTTTTTTTAAATGGCATATTTTGAACAAATTTTAACACAAATCTTAGTATAATAGTACAATATATATATA
>Ga0116229_10010549_pt1 | contig 13832 bp, 10 predicted proteins | sample S1TSphgellanicum_3_FD_87313 | JGI IMG/M metagenome (GOLD analysis project Ga0116229, IMG submission 87313) | Host-associated microbial communities from peat moss isolated from Minnesota, USA - S1T2_Fc - Sphagnum magellanicum MG | ecosystem: Host-associated > Plants > Peat moss > Unclassified...
ATATGAATGTTCCCCTCAATAAACACTAAACCTGACCATGGGACACTCAGTAGATGAACCAATGTTGTTCCTTGGAACTTCAACATTGCAAAACTACAGCCGATCTTTGGGCCTCCATTTCCCAATTCCGATGCATGCACCGATGCACCTCAGCAGAGACGTCTGTTGACCGATGAACAATCGCACCAACTAGAAAGGGCTTTCTATCTTGCAAAATGTGCAGGATCACGGGTAAATTGTGCCCTACTTCATGTGACTTTTGTAATGTTTTTTTTCTGTAGGGAGATCTATAATGCAAGAGAAGAATGAGTGCTATTGGGTTTGGCATTGAATTGAGACAATGTCATTTCCAAGTCAATATGGTGTTACTGTACCCTTCAACTTTCAAGTTTGCATATCAGTTCTCAAACTGTCAGAGTTTGTCGGCCTGCGCATGATATTTTCCATACATGGTCACTAAACCTGCCTCACTCGTACAATACTTGTGACATGTTAGTGTCCCCCCACGGCATGGGATTGCATTGACCTAGGATTTGATGGCATGCAAGCACGAACAGCCGAAATTTGCTCCAACTAGTAATGCAGCTTGTGCCCGCGGGGAGGGGAGGGGCCGGGGGGAGAGGGTGTTAGAGTCTTGGGTAATGCAATGGGCTATCATGCACACAATAATTGTCCAAAAGTACTAGAACTACAGCTTAACTGGTACACCTTTGCTGAAGTGAGAGATAAAAATCAGCAGTTGAGCAGGTATGGTTAATACGAGGGTTGGGTGGGTATCAGACCCAGATATCATCTTTAAAACTCTTCTGATATCAAACTAGTGATATTCAAAATGATATCCTGATCCTCAGATCTCAAAAATATGAGATCCATTCACATTCAGTAAATATCTCGAATGGAATTTTTTAATAAATTTTTTAAAGTTTAGGTGGGATATCAAATTCTTTCTCGGATTTGGATTTCACAACTCATGGTAGGGCTAGGAGCTAAGACATTAGTTTGAGGGAAAAAAATGAAAACAGGGTTTGGAGGGCTAGGGCTTCAATTTGAGAAGAAAAAAACAGACAAACTATGTTTTGGTGGTGGCCACAGCCTCCAACCCTAAATCCAAAGGGTTGTACAAGGGGCCGGAGCTCCAATGTGGGCCCCACTCTGTTATTTTGCAATTTTTTGCTTTTTTTTTAAAACTTCTTCTTTCCCACCATGCTCTTCCTTCTCTCCCACCGCTGGTGGTCTGTACTCTTCTTTGCATTGTCGCTTCACTCTTTGGCCATACATGTGCCCTTCCTAATCGTACAACTGAACAACAACTCCATTATTATTTTCTTGCATGTATTGGGTTGCATGTTGTATGTGATAACTAATACACTTACATGGATGAGGTGAGGAGGAGCTGAATGGCAATTCCTTGGCAATAGCAGGGTAATTTTTTCATTTTTTTCATTTCTTTTTGCTTCTTTTTCTTGCTTTTGTATATGTTTTGTTTCACTTTCCCTTGTTTGTTGTTTCTTTTGTCATTATATATATATATAACTTTTTTTCTTTTTTTTTACGTATTTTGTTTCCTTGTTTTTCTGTTTTTTTCTGTTTTCTCTGTTCTTTTTTTTTTAATTCCTTAAATGTTTTTTTTCCATGTTTTTGTGATTTTTTTTCTGTTTTCTTTTGTTCATTTTTTTTCTTTTTTCTATTTTTTGTTTAATTTCCTTCCTTTTTTTGCCCTTACCTACGGTTTTCTTCTTGTTTCTATGTTCACTTTTTTAATAAAAATTTAGGTGTTTTTTCTCGATTTTCTTTTTCTTCATTATTATTTTTTATTTTTTTATTTTTTAAATTTATCTATTTTATTTTTTTGTGGTTGTTGTGTAGGGCTTATTATACAACTTTTTTTTTTAAACTACATTATACATTACACTAAAATTACATTGCAAATCACAATAAACCTTAAACCTTAAACCCACATAGCTTATATGTCTTCAATAGATTATTTTGCTAATGAATTTTTGCTTCATTTGTTTTTAAGTGTGCATAGTAGTCATAATATCTTTGGTAATTTTGTATGACATTTGTTTGCTTGAATTTTTTCCACCATTGGCCTTGCAAAGCACTTACTTGAAAAATGAAAGGATTAAGTGAAAATGAAAATCAAGGAATGCAAAATGAAAAAAATATTTTATTCATAAGTGAAACGAATATTGAAGGAAAAGTGCAAGGAATTGAATAGAACCCAAGTTCACAAATTGAGTCTAATAGAATTCTAGGAGTAAATGAAAAAAAATTACAAACTAAAAAAAAAAAAAACTAATCAAATTTTAGAACAATTGCATCTTCAAAGAAGAAAATGGCAACCACATAATAGGAATGTTTTATATTGGTTTTTCTATTGTGTTAATGGCAATGCAAAAGTCTCACTTGAAGCCCCTCATATCATGTATTGTATATTGTGTTATTCCAAATTTATTCTTTTTATAAATCTTTACTATATGAAAGGTCTAATGTTATATTATAAGACAAGTGGAATAACATGTTTGAAAAACCATGTTGATGTAGATCATTCAATAATTTTCAAAAACATTGAAGAGGTCAATAATTTAGTAAAAGGAAATTTGGAAAAGCAACCCACAAAAAAAAAAAACAAATGTCTCTAGTTCTTCCATTTCTAATTTTTTTGCTTCAAAAGATCTTTTCAAAAAGGATGTTGTAGAATAAAAAATGTTTGTGGAAGACCTTGCACTTCTGATAGTGAAAAACCACTTGCTTTTAAAGTTTGTGGAGAGTATATGGTTAATGCATATGGTATTTCATTTGTGTCCTCATGTTCAATTTCCTTCAAGAAATATTTTTTCACATGATGTTCTACCTAATTTCATGGAAAAAACTAAACAAACATATGTTATGCAAGCTTGTTATAGAAGAACGTTATTGTATTATTGCCAATTTTAATCTCTAGATGTCCAAGGGTGCACATCATGTGTTTGCTTTGGTTATATATTTTTTGGATTTGATTAGAGGCCGAAGCATGTAACTCTTGATCTATCTCAAGTTGTTCACACTACAAGACAATAATTGGTAACAAAGATAATTGATTTTCTAGATATATATGGCTTTAGGAATAGGATAATAGCGAATGTCAAATATAAGGGTTCAAATTTGAACACATTGACAAGTGCACTAAAATCTATTGTGAAATGTGAAGCTTGAAATTTGAAAAAAAACTTTCCGGGACTTGTTTCAAGTGTGTTTTTTCCAAAGCTTGCCAATATGTCACCACTGATGAAAAAGTTTGCAAAGGCCTCAAATATGCATTTATAAAATCTACCCACAAAGATTTATAAAAATGCATCACTTGGCCAAAAAAATTTGGCAAAGGTTAGTAGGAATGGAACAAGGCTTACATTGAAGCTAGTATAAGACTAGACAAAAATTGAACACTATAGTGAAAATTAAGTCAATGTTGTTTTCACAAAAAATTTGGGTTTTATATATTTCTACAAGGTCTTTTTATTTTGAAATTTTTAGATTGTGTTGTTGATTTTTATGTGTTTATGCAAGTTTGTAAGAAAAATCATATTATTCCAAGAAGTAATATTGTAATTTAGGGTAGCAATTGACTTTTATTATAATCGACAAATAATAATGAAAATTAATGGTTGTGTTCCTCCACCTTTAATTTGACAAATATTTCCAATCATTGTTAATGTTCTTTTTCCAATTGTGAGTGCTTATGTGTTGAACCAATTTTGTAATCATTGGTGTTTTTTTATGCATTGCATGCAATAATTACCATGACCTTAAATTTTAGAAAAAAATCTAGAACTTCACCTAGTATGGATAACTTGATGATGATGATTTGTTGTCGCTTTCAAAATGTCATTCCTTGTATTTAACATTAGAAAAGAAGTTGTGGGTTTTAGATGGTTTTCTTTCAATTTTAAAGAAATTTGAAAAAAATAAAATTTATAATATGTTGTCCTTGATGTTAGATCCAAATTTAAAATTCTCTTTGGTTTCATATGTTATTGACTTAAAACAGGAGGTTTCCATTGCGAAAGAATATGATAAACAATTTTTTTTTCCAATGCTTTTGAAATGTCACCAAATCCTACACATTATGGCAAAATTTGGATTTGTGGCAAACAACATATTGATGAAGATTCCTATCTTGATCTTTTTGAAATGTATGTTGGGACGAGTAAACCAACCAAGGAGTTGGTGAATATGGTATTACAAATGTTTAGGAGATATCAAGTAGATGCAATAGATATTAAATCATTATTATGAAGATTGTAATATGTAACCATTCAATTTGTGACTACATGTAATTATCTATCATTTTACAACTACTCACCATACTTTTTTAATTTTTATTATTTTTGACTATTTATTAAATATTAAATTGCACATTCTTCCCATATTGACTAATTTTTTCGATTTTTCATTCAAGAATAAACCCCTATGTTCATTTAGTCACAAAACTAATTACAATTTGGTTACTTCTTATGGTGTGCTTATACATTTAATGTACATTAAAATATCATGGTTCACATTAAAGATACATTTAGTTTGTATTCATGATATATCAAGATATTTAGTTTGTATTCAAGGTATATTATGCATATATTTGTTCCTATTATGAGCATATTAAAATGTTAAAAAATCATTTTGATTTTATATGGTTTGTCTTTCCATATAAAACATTCCATGTCTTTTAAGGTATGAATAAATAATAGTGGCAATGTCATATTAATATGATATGATCATCATATAAACAAACATTAATTATTGGTGAATTATTACCATTAACTAATTGATTGATTAATAAATAAACATGCAATAATATTAGTTAGTTAAATAAACCTTACTTAATATTTAATAGTTAATAATATAATTTATTTAATTAATTGCTATGAATTATTTAATTAGACTGAATAATTAGCAATTAATCTGAATTAATCAGTTTAATTCAGATAGTAGGTCAAATAATTTAAATTTCAGATAATTTAAATTCATATCAATTACTTTGATAATTCAATCTTTCAGTTAGACTCATTAATTGAAATTTAAAAATAAAATCTTCATTTCAAATCATTAATTCATATGTATAATTATCAAATAATTACCTACCTAGTTGTGTAATTTACAAAATTAAAAAAAACACTAAGCATGTGGGAGAATTTTATTTTAGTTGTAACCCAATTTGTTACTAAGGTGCAACTAAAAGATTTTACTCATGTTTTGTCCTTGAATCTCATCTCACAAACTATATGAAGGTGTTTTTTCTTGTGTTCTCACATTAACATACATGTGTCAATTTGGGATGAGCTCAAAAAAGCTTAACCCTAAAAGCAAAACATAAAATAATATTTAAAATTTTACATGATTACTTTTACTTCACCTGCCCCTTTACCTTCCTACCTACTTGTGTATTTAATGTAAGTAGATAGGTAATTAAGTATGTAGCCTAGGTAAGTAGGTAAGTATTTTCAAAAAAATTCCAAAATTCAATTGATATGCCATGTGGCAACTTTTGATTGGGTCATGTGTATCAATATTAAAACATCCATAATGCATGATGAAACCTATAACATTTTTTTTAATTTTCATTTTTTTGAAATTCAAAAATTGTGACATGTGACATGGTGTGATTGGTTAATTGGTTAATAAGGAGTTACACATTGTGATAATTAGTTGCAAAAAAGATGTCAAAGTATATGGTTGATCTTAATATACTTCATCCATGTGCATTGTGTTAATGTCATGCTTAAATCATATTTGCGATTACATGTTGAATGTGACTAAACTTATGAAACTAATAAGAAAATTAGTTACAAGAATCATTTACAACTAGATTTTAATTGCAAATATGAATTTTTCTACTAATGAATGTCCTTTGGGTGGGGAAACATGAGTCTTTGTTTCCAACTATTATGTTTTTTGCTTGTCAAATTCTTGGCATGATGGGATCCTAGATAAAAACTGAGAGGATATTTTCATTAGTTAAAGAATTTACAAATTTGAATAGATGTCACTTGCAATTAAAAAATTTGGATAAATTGATATTTGTTAATAAATATTGGTCCAATGATTCTAAGGTGGGTTGTACTTGACATTCTAGTTTGATATAATTGATTGAGTTTGATGTTGCCTTATAAAAAGAATTAAAGGAATACAAGGGGGAATTTGAAAAAGATGAAATTTTGAACTTGTAATTTTATCCTAATGAACTATTGGGTTGAAATTGTCATATTTTATTCTTCAAAAGTTTTGGATATCTTATAAATGTTATGTTACCTGATATTTCAAATATTGAAATCCAAGATTAGATTTTTAAAATTTTTAATATCCTTATAAGATACATTAATTGATTTTTTTTAAAAACTAAAAATAACGAATATTAATGAACAACATAATCAAAATTGGTGGATATTGACAAAATCTAATATCCGTCCACTATTGGTTAATATTTCCCACTAAAATTATAATAATTTCAAGCATACTTCAAGATAATTGTTGAATGAAAGTTTTTTACTAAAAGTGGTAAACTAAAAAACACCACAACAAAATAAAATCTATTTACATCATCCAACCTTTTTCTTTTTTCTTTTTCAAATTCGGGTTGTTGCCTAGGTGGTAAAACATTTAAACAACAAAAAAAACATGTTACGAAAATTAAAAAATGTTTCCAAAAATTGTTCCCAACAATACCATTTTTATAAAAGTGTCTTTAGGTGATTAAGTAAAAGGCCACATAATCCATGGTGGCAATGAACCCCATTGCTCTAGCTATATCTTTGGCTATTAAAACCCCAAATCCATCACTATTTTGATATGTATAGTGGATATTAGTAAACAATCTAGCAATAAGCCTAAATTTAGGAAATGTTATCAACAATAAGCAATTGAAAAGCAAGGCGCAAAATCACCAACAAAATTCAAACTTATGAACCTCAAGCATTTAATGGTTGAACATTAAACCACATTTCATAGGCAACCTTATATGGAAAGATGTCATGTGTGAAAAAGAAATTGTACATAGAAATAACCAATTGCAAAGATTACTTAGAAATTGCCCTTTTTTCAAGAAAACAATAGAATTGACACATTTTTCATCCTTAATAGGGTTAGGCACATGAATTATGGCAATTTCTACTACCTTTACATATTAGGAAAAACATGGGACAACAATTATGATGCATGGATCATTTGCCACATATGAGTGAAACCATTAATGACAAGTTTAGCCTTGTCAAATGCAAGGGCCATGACTTCAACCATGGCTTGAATTGCATTGGATTTCATGGTTAATTTAGAAACAAACCATATTGAACATCCAAATCTCACTTGAAAGAATGGTAGAACCATAGGGGTATATTTCCCCTCTTTGGCTTGTCCGTATGGATGTGTTAAAAACAAAAAGAAATACACAATTTGAAAAAGATTATATGAACTTGACAAACAAAGAACTCATCAATGAACAAAAAATAAATGACTTTATTATTTCAACAAGGTGTGATGCAAATTAAACATGAAATGAACTAAGAATACAAGGTCACAACTTGTGTTGACAAGATTGAGGGGTGATGCCTTCCAAACTTCTTCGTATATTATTTAATAATTATTTTTTAAAGATCGTCAACCTTTTAGAAAGTTCTAACAATTAATTTTTTAAATTTTCTACTAAATAACCTTTTAGAAACTTGTGTCAACTATTCTTTTGGAAGAAGTTTCTTCTAATTATATTTTCTAAAAACTTCTATTAGTTACTTTTTTCTATCAATTATTTTTTAATAAACTTATTCAATAAGCGTCAATTAGTTCTACATCTTCTAAAAACTTTTAAACATATTATTCATGGATCATTTTGGAAATGTTTAAAAACTTCCAAACATATTTCAAAGATCTTTTTGAAAATTTATAAAAACTTCCAAATGCATTTATAAAAGGAAAGAAGACCATGGGTCTAGCACCACAATCTATAAATCAAAGTTAAAATGAAAGGAAAATCATCATGGTTCAAATCTAGGAATTGCAAAACATAAGTAAAACAAAAAGAACACCCTCATGGTTCACCATTAGAATCTAAAAAACAAAGGTAAAATGGAAGGGAGACCATCATGGTTCAAATTTGGGAGTTATAAAATAGAGGTAAAACAATTTGAAACCTTCATGGTTCATCACCAAAATTTGCAAAACAAAAATAAAATGGCAAGGGTTCATCATGGTTCAATTTTGGATTTACAAAACAAAAGTAAAGCAAAAAAGAAAACCTTATTAGTTCATCACCAAAATTTACAAAACAAAAGTAAAGATAAAAAGACCCATCGTGGTTTAAATTTGCAAAATAAAGTTGAAAACATATAGAAAACCCTCATGGTTCACCACTAAAATCTACCCAAAAATAATAATAATAATAAATGGGAAGGAAAACCTAGTTTTGCTTATCAAAAGTACAAGGAAATTATAACTAGCATGTCAAGTTACCATTACAAAACCAAGTAGAACAAGATTCAAAAAGGGTCAAAAGTTTACCTTTACATTCAAGTTTCACAAGTTGTACCACAATTACAAATGCCATTTCTGATGCTAGCAACTTAACACCTATATTTGGGCAAACTACACCCTAATGAGCCCATATTTTCTCACCATTTATATCAAAGAAAAGACATTCAATGCAATTTGTATTGTATTCACCAATTTCATATGGATTTGATGGTGGTCACATTATAATCTACAGAAGCATTAGAACTCATCCCTTTGAAATGACACTAGGTGATATCATAATACATAATGTATAATTAGCCTTGGCATACTATCACCACAATTATGAATCATACATGAAGATATCAACCCTTCTAAGCAATTCATGAGGGATTGTATGTTTTCCATAAATGGCAAAACATAAACAAGCCTAAGGACCAAATGTATGTTGTATAAAAAGCCCAGATCGATTGACCACATACAACAAAAAAACAAAAAATGTCATTGAATATTGACAAAGTTTAGATTTCAAATAGAGTAACAATGTTTAAGGTTCATATTTAGGATTTGCAAAATAGAGGAAAAAGGATAGGGAGACCATCAAGGCTCATTTTTTGGATTTGGAAGACAAAATTAATGAGAAAGGAATACCATCAATAAGATATTATTTCAAAAGGTAAAAGGAAGGGAAGATCATCATGGTTCAATCCATAACTACATATCAAAGGCACAAAATAGTTTTTTTTTCTTGTGTAATTGTAATGTAATCAACTTGCATCACAACAAGCAAAGGGTCGTAATTTACCATGATGATTTTTAAAGGCTTGAACATGGACATCCATCTCATTTTCACATTCTTAAGGATTTTATTCCCTTTTGTCTCCATTGTCTAAATAGGTCTATGGAATTTTAAATGCCTTTTCAATGAATGGCTAAAATAGCCATAATGTTCAACATAAAAGTTTCAAACTTAGCAATGAAGGTCGAAACCCCTAGGGACTAGAGTATCAAATTAATGTGATGAACAACACCCATAAAAAATGGTGCCCAATTTATTTTTATTTGCTTCGTCATTCCAATTTTCCCCTTAAAACACATTCACTCCATCTGCCCCAAAACACAAGAGCTTCTTGGATAACTCCTCTTTGTTCAACCCCCCACCTTTCATCATAGAGTTCATAATCACTTCAATGAAGTTGTTAAAATTTAATCCATCAACAATTTGGTCAACACATACAAAAATTGGTATTTAGTCCAACTATCAACCACTTGTACATGAACAAACATCTAACAGTCATTACCAATGGTTATAACCTTGTCGTGGGAACAAACCAAGAACTAGGAAAATCGTATTGCATGGATAGTGGCCTTTTAGACTTGTTGGTACATAAACTTAATAGAGGTGCAACCAATAGAATTAAACTTCTACGTGGTTGGATTATTAAAGAACTTCAAGTTGACAAACAATAAATACATCATTTCATATTCCAATGTAAAGTAGTCATGTGTAAGAATGTGAAACAAAGATTTGAATTGAACCATCTCCTGATTCCCCTCTCCTTGGGAGCTTGTTAACATGTTACAAGACAAAATTTAGACACCTTTGGGCGCACAACGTCATGTTTTTCAAATGCACACAACCTCTTGCAGTTTACTCCCCCTTCTTTCTTCACCCCAAGTTATAACAAATCACAAATTGTAATCTTATGACCAACCTATTTTATTAACTTATCCCACTTACACTCAACAAATTTGTCATTGTTTTCAATCAAGGAATAGACCTTGCACCTCACACTATGGAAAACCCCACCTTTAGTCACTAAACCCTTTGGGCATGGTAACTTTGTTGCCTATTTTGCCAAGTGAACTTTCTATTGTTATCATATGATTTTTTCCCCTTCTTCCCATTGCCTTCTAGCCCAAGCTTCTATTTTTTCCTTGGGGGCTTTGAATGGGAGTTTGACCATTCCAAAATTTCCTCAAGTTTATAATAGTAGTAGGGATTTTAAGGAGGACTCCATGAATTGCAAAGTTGGAATTAGGGTTTGAAACCTCCATGGACTCAATTGATTCCACCAAATTGATGATAAACTATGGGGATTAAGGTCAAGCTTTAGTCAAAGGCAATTTTGACCACTAAAAGAGCTATACAACCTTGGGAACATACTAGGATCGGATATAAGGCATAGCAACATGGTGAGACTACAAATCTTGAAGGAATTGAAATATTTGGAAATAATAAAACATATGGTGATAATTTGGAAATGGGAAATTTGGAAACCAAGATAATATCAAGTAGAAAAAAACATAGTTCAATAAAACAAGAGTAGATGACAACATTGTGGAAGGGTTTGAAGCTCCACTAGATTTTAAACTTGTACAAAAAACCTAGAAAGGAGCTCTAGAACAATAATTGCAACTTGCAAGGTGTGAAGGAACTCACCTTGAGCTCAAGGGTAGATGCATGGTTGAGTGGACCAATTTTGGTGTCACATATGTTAATTTTGTAATGTGGTTGTGATTGCAATGCCCATATTGTTTTACAAATATTGAAATTTATGTTAAAGGACTTGGTTTGATGATATTAACTTGAATATTTGCATGATGTACCAAATCATTTTGCAAAATCTTAAAAATCAAAAGAGACATGGGCTTTTCAAGTCACAATTATGAATTGTGAGTTTGACTTTCATTCTTTATATGGACTTTGAAAAGGTCCATTGATTCATGGTGTGTGTGTTAAGGACTTAGAAATAATTAGATATCATATCAAGGAAGTTGAGGAAAAAAATTCATGATAGCAATTGCATGATTATACTAATGGACTTTTGAGGAAGTTGAAAAAAGGTTCTTTTAAAAAGTTCATATCATATTGGAAGAAGAGGTGATTTGTCTTGGATTTATGCACACATGCACACAATAGTGATATATAGTTAGGACCAAACATAAATAGAAAAAAAATGAAAATCAATTTGTTGTTGTTCCCCGACTATTTAATCATCCCAAAGTTTTTTTAAAGTACAAGGGAATGGCCTTACATAGGAATAAATCATGTGCAACATTTGGTCCACTCAATCAAGAAAACACCCTTCGTTTTACAAATTCAAACCCAAATCCCATCTATAGCCTTCCAAATTCACAATCTCACCATTATTCAAAGTTGAAATGATCACCCCCATTATTTTGCACAAATCCACAAGCACATAGATTATAATACAATTTTCACAATTACATAAATAACAAGCTTCACAAATATTCAACAAAACAAACAACCACCAAAAATTGGAATGCATTTGAACAAGACTTGGGAATGGTTGTTTTAACTTTTAAACATAGCAAAAATGTAAAATGTAAAATTTATTCTAGTGATATTTTTACATTGGGCCATAATGTAACATAATATAAGAGATACCAAAATCACTAGTTTAAAAATTTTAGTCTAGTGGAATATGAACACATGTAAAGGTCATATAGCAACACATATATGCAAAATCTCAACATGAACCACTTTATTTTCAATATGTGATGGGCTTTTGAAAAACAATCGATTTTTACCTCAAACAAAAGTCCATAACTCAATATTTTCATATGATATGATGCAAAAAAATTCATTATTATTTTTCATTATATTGTTTAAATAAAGCCAAGTCCCTAACAAGTTTAAAGTCAAACTATTAACTATAATCAGTGTCCATTGTTTTAAATTTTACCTACATAACATTTGTAATTTCAACTTCAAAAGTCCATAGCTTTTGTAATTTTAGTCATTTCCCATTAACAATCAATTGCATATGTACATCTTCAAGTCTATAACCTAAAAATGAGTCCCTATTGACAAATCTTAATATATAGAACAACATGTAGTAATTGTAATCACACCCATTGCACAAAAACTACCATTGTGACACCAAAAGTGATCCAATGCATGCACCCAACTACAAGTGAAATGGATCTTAGCAATCTACACTAAAGGAGCTTGACATTGGTATGGCAAAAAAGTTGTACTAATTGGATTCTCTCAAGAGCACTTAGAGATGCCAAGGGCAATTAGTGTTACTTTGATAGTGAACATGTGACAAACTAAAAACCTCGCTAACTATGAACACAAACTTTTTGACTATCCAAGTGCATCCAATTGATGTAAAGTAGCAATGTGCAAGTTCATCCAACAACTTCCATGGTGAAACACATCCTAGAAGCCCTATTAGCCCATCACATGAAGTTAGCAAAAGTCAAAATTTGGCGATAGATTGCTTGAAAAGAAAAGGCCAATTACATCAATTGTGACACATAATGGATGGAGCCATGGTTCATGACATAGTTGTGAGGTAAATGTTGTGGATTCATCCATTTCTATGTAAAATGTACATGGTGTTTACAATAGTTTGCCTCGAGCATAACATGCACCGGTACCACATTCAAGTGTGAAGACCTACTGTAGTAAGGAAACTCATGTTCTGATTTGTGTTTTTTCTTCTTCTTTTTCCTCAATTTTCTGATTTGTTCATCATTAGCCATCATCCCAATTGATTTAGCATTAATTGGCTATAAGTTTAGAGAAAGCTCTCAAAACTATAGTCAACTGGCCAAAAACTGCGCCAAAACTAAAAACTGTGAGGAATTGTGGCAAAATTTTCTTTTTCTAGAAAACTTGGAGAACTTTCATATGCTTAAAACAGGGAACCCTATTGTAGTGAAGTTATGGTGATCGCGGACTTAGCATATGCATAACAGCAATCCAAGCTACATTTGCCCAACAGGACAGTGGGCTCCACTAGATGTGAACAGCTTGCAGGTTGATGGCATGGATCAAGAATAGGAATCGACAAAGGACAGTGTTGCAAAATCATGTGAGCACTGTATGGTGAACCATAATACCCTCGTGACCAAATTAGAGATTAGATCCATGCACGTGGGCAAATCAAACTGGTGGCTGTTTCCTTCCGGATGTAAGACCCACACCTTGTTTCAACTTGGTAAATGTGGGAATATATATTTTATGCAGAAAGTATTGGTGGCTGCTACCTCCGCATTAAGGGCCAGTCTATATCTTGACTCAACCTTACTAAATATGGGAATTCAATGAAGCCATAAAGACCAGAATTCAATTTTGGTTGTTGATAGCCAGTTGCAGATACTGGCAAACTATGGGGGCACTGGATGCCTCCTCCATGTACTACTGGTGGAAAACATTTGTCGAACTTTGCTACAGAACCACCCAGGCACCCTGCAGGGGCTGCTTTGACCCCTGTGAAGTTCAAGGGAGGGGGGGGGGGGGTCACCCTTTGGGGGAGTGCCCACACACCCCCTTTGGTTTAAAATTCTTTCACAACACACCAACTTTCTGGGCCACCCCA
>Ga0116229_10010552_pt1 | contig 13832 bp, 12 predicted proteins | sample S1TSphgellanicum_3_FD_87313 | JGI IMG/M metagenome (GOLD analysis project Ga0116229, IMG submission 87313) | Host-associated microbial communities from peat moss isolated from Minnesota, USA - S1T2_Fc - Sphagnum magellanicum MG | ecosystem: Host-associated > Plants > Peat moss > Unclassified...
CGATGATTCTGCCGGCCGCCGACATCATCAAAGAGCTCTTCAAAATGGGCACGATGGCGACGATCAACCAGAACATCTCGTCGGATCAGGCGATCACCGTTGCGAAGAAATTCGGCTACAACGCGATCGTCAAGGAAGCCGGCGATGAAGTCGTCGTCGAGCAAGAAGAAGACAAGCCCGAGCTGCTCTCGGCGCGGCCGCCGGTCGTGACCGTGCTCGGCCACGTCGACCACGGCAAGACCTCGCTGCTCGACCGCATCCGTCACGCCAACGTCGCGAGCGGCGAGGCCGGCGGCATCACGCAGAAGATCGGCGCGTACACCGTCGAGCAGAACGATCGCAAGATCACCTTCATCGATACGCCCGGTCACGAAGCGTTCACCGAGATGCGCGCCCGCGGCGCGAAAGCCACCGACGTCGCGATCCTCGTGGTCGCCGCCGACGACGGCGTCATGCCGCAGACGAAAGAAGCGATCTCGCACGTCAAGGCGGCGGGCGTTCCGATCGTCGTGGCGATCAACAAGATGGACAAGGCCGATGCCAACCCCGATCGCGTGATGCAGCAACTCACCGAAGAAGGGCTGCAGCCCGTGCAATGGGGCGGCAAGGTCGAGATGGTCCCGGTCTCGGCGCGTAACGGCGACGGCATCGCGCAACTGCTCGAGACCGTCTTGCTCGAAGCCGATCTCAAAGAACTCAAGGCGAACAAGAACCGCCGCGCAACGGGCGTCGTCATCGAGTCCGCGCTCGATCGCGGCCGCGGTGCGGTGGCAACCGTGCTCGTGCAGAACGGCACGTTGCGCGTCGGCGACGTCGTCGTGGTCGGGCCGACGTACGGCAAGATCCGGGCGCTCGTCGACGACAAGGGCAAACAAGTGAAGAAGGCCGGGCCCTCGATCCCGGTCGAGATCATGGGCCTCTCCGACGTTCCATCGGCGGGCGATGCCCTGATGGTCGTCTCCGACGAACGCGCGGCGCGCGAAGCGGCGGCGAAACGTTCCACCAAGCGGCGCGACGTGCGCATCGCGGCAAGTTCGGGACCGCGCGTCTCGCTCGAGTCGTTCATGCTCATGCCGGCCGACGGCGGCAACAAGACGCTCAACTTGATCATCAAAGCTGACGGTCAAGGTTCGGTCGAAGCGCTGCGCAATCGCGTCGAAGGTATCTCGAACGCGGAGGTCGACATCCGCGTCATCCTGGCCGGCGTCGGCGGCATCACGCCCAACGACGTCAACCTGGCCGCGGCTTCGAACGCCGTGCTGATCGGCTTCAATATCCGCCCCGACGAGACGGTCAAACGCCTCGCCGAGAACGAGCAAGTCGATCTGCGCTTCTACCAGGTCATCTACGACGTCGAAAACGACCTCAAGAAGGCGATCGTCGGGATGCTGGCGCCGAAGTTCCGCGAGATCGTGCTCGGTCGCGCCGAAGTCCGCGAGATCTTCAAGGTCTCCAAGGTCGGTACGATCGCGGGGTGCTACGTGCAGTCCGGCAAGATCACGCGCAACGCCAAGGTGCGCGTCATCCGCGATTCCGCGGTCGTCTTCGACGGCGAGATCGAATCGCTGCGCCGCTTCAAGGACGACGTCCGCGAAGTCGCCGAGAACTTCGAATGCGGCATCCAAGTCGCGAAGTACGGCGACCTCAAACCGGGCGACGTCATCGAAGCCTGGACTTCGGAGCTCGTAGCTCCGGAGCTCCAGCCGGCGTAGGGTTGGGTTGAAGAAAGAGCGGCAGGGGCGGATCGATCACGAGATCCAGCGCGCCCTCTCGAAAATTATCTCGCAGGATGTGAAAGATCCGCGTCTCGGTTTTACGACCGTGACGCGGTGCGAGATCACACAGGACATGATGTTCTGCAAGGTGTTCGTCTCGATCATCGGCGATCGCCACACGGCGGCGCAGACGATGCTGGCACTTGAGTCCGCGGGCGGCTATATCCGCGGCGAACTCGGTGCGGCGGTCGAACTGCGGCACACGCCCGAGCTGATCTTCGTGGAAGACCGGACCACCGAACGCGCGATTGCGCTTTCGAAGACCTTGGAGAAAGCGCAGGTCATCGATGAGTAAGACCATGGAACGTTCCTCGACAACGGAGGAGGTGGTCGCCGAACTGCGGCGCCGTTCGTCGTTCATGTTCGTCTCGCACGTCAAGCCGGACGGTGACACGCTCGGGGCGGGTCTGGCGCTCGGCCTCGCGCTCAAGACGATGGGCAAACGCGTCGGCTACTTTCAGCAAGACCCCGTGCCGCGCAATCTGCGCTTCTTGCCGGATGCCGAATTCGTGGCGCGTGAGGTGCCGGCCGATTTGCCGGCGGACACCCTTTGGGTCTTCTGCGACATGAGCGATTTCTCGCGCGCCGGTGAGTATCTGCCGCCGATGCAGACCGAGAACATGCTCGACATCGACCATCATCTCGGCAACTCGCACTTCGGCGCCCTCAACTACGTCTTGCCGAAAGAAGCCTCCACGGGCACGTGCGTGATGCGGCTCTTGCGTGCGATGGACGTCCCGATCACCAAAGAGATCGCGACCAACATCCTCACGACGATCATGACCGACACCGGCGCCTTCATGCACTCCAACACGACCTCCGAGGTGCTGCGGCTCTCCGCCGAACTGATGGATGCGGGCGCGGACAAGCACCAGATCACCGAAGAGATCTTCGCCAACAAGCGTCTGGCCGCGACAAAATTGCTGGGTATGGCGCTCGATCGTGCCAAAGTCGAAGACGACGGCCGCTATTGCTGGACGTACGTCGATGAAGCGATGCTGCATGCGTGTAGCGCCGACGGTGAAGACACCGAAGAAATCATTCAGCACCTGCGTCAGATCGAGAACGTCGAAGCCGCCGCGCTCTTCAAGGATTTTGACGGCGCGGTTCGCGTGAGCTTACGGTCGAGCGGCCGGATCAACGTGCAACTCGCGGCGGCGTCGCTCGGCGGGGGCGGCCATTTCATGGCGTCCGGCCTGACGTTTCCGGGCGATCTGCAAGCCGCGATCGCCGGCGTTCACGCCGCCCTCAAAGCCCAAGGATTGTAACCGGCACCGCCGGACGGCGTCATGCTCGGGTTCGTGAACCTGTTCAAGCCGGCGGGACCGACGTCGACCCAGTTTGGCGCGCGGCTACGCCGCATCTATCCGGCCGATGACGGCGGGAAACTTGCGGTCGGCCATCTCGGGACGCTCGATCCGCAGGCCGCGGGCGTCTTACCGGTCGCGCTCGGCAAGGCAACGCGCCTCTTACCGCTGATCGAAGATCGCCGCAAGGCGTACGTCTGTACGCTCGTTCTCGGACGGTCGACCACGACCGGCGACGGCGCGGGCGAGACGCTCACCGAGGCCGCCGTTCCCGTCGATGCGCGCGCGCGGCTCGAAGCACTCTTGCCCGCCTTCATCGGCGCGATCGAGCAGACGCCGCCGATGTTCTCGGCCGTGCACCATAACGGCCAGCGGCTCTATGACATCGCGCGCACCGGCGCGACGGTCGCGCGCGCGAAGCGCAAGGTGACGATCTACGGCCTGACCCTGCTCGGCGCAGAAGACGGGACGTTCCGGCTGCGCGTCGCCTGCAGCGAAGGGACGTACATTCGTACGCTGTGCGAAGACCTCGCCGCCGGTTGCGGCACGGTCGGCCACATGGGCGCGCTCTTACGCGAAGCGTCGGGGCCGTTCGTGCTTTATGAGGCGAAGACGCTCGATGAAGTCAGCGCCGATCCCGGCGGTGCGCTCGTGCCGCCCGAGCGCGTGATTCCGATCCCGACGATCGTCCTCGACGGCCGCAAAGCAACGGACTTTCGCGCCGGCCGGATGGTTGCGCTGGCAAACTTACCACCGGAGAAGCACGTCTTCGTGCGCGATTCTGGCCGCGCGCTCGTCGGCGTCGGCGAAACCGTCGGCACGCTGCTCGCCCCGCGCAAAGTTTTCTTGTGAAAGTTCACCATCAGCTCCCCGAGCTGACCGCGGCCTATCGCGAGCAGCGCCGCGCGCACCCGCTCGTCGTTGCGATCGGCGTCTTCGACGGCTTTCATCTTGGGCATCGCTCGATCGTGCGCGAAGCGATCCGTGCGCGGCGCCCCGGCGAGCGCGTCGCGGTGCTGACGTTCCGCGATCATCCGACGACGTTTCTGCGACCCGGCTCGGAGCCGCCGATGATCTTCACGCTCGAAGAGCGGATCAACGCCTTCGCGCTCGCCGGGGTCGACGAAGCGTTCGTGCTGCCGTTCGACGCATCCGTCGCGACACTGGAGCCCGCGCGGTTCCTCGATGCGATGCTCCTCGAGCGCATCGGCGCGCGCGCGATGGTCGTCGGCGAAAATTTCCGGTTCGGCGCGAAGCGGGCGGGCGACGTCGGCTTCGCGCGCGATCACCTCGTCGCGCAGGGCTTCACGTGCATCGCCGTCCCGAACATGCTCGTCGACGGCGAGCGCGTGTCGAGCACACGCATCCGCGCTGCGATCGCGAATGCGGATCTGGCCCTCGCCGACCGGCTGTTGGGCGAGTCGTACACGCTGCGCGGCACCGTCGCGCTCGGCTTCGGGCGCGGTCACGATCTCGGCTTCCCGACCGCTAACCTGGCGGTTCCCGCACACAAACTGATCCCGCCCGACGGCGTCTACCGGATCACGGCCCGCCACGACGGTCGCGACTATCCCGGTCTCGTCTCGATCGGCACGAACCCGACCTTCGACGGTACGGCACGGACGGTCGAAGCATGGCTGCTCGACTTCAACGGTTCGCTCTACGGTCAGGACGTCGCATTGCGCGAGTTCCGCTTCGTGCGCGCGCAGCAACGATTCGATTCGATCGACGGGTTACTCGAACAAATGCATGCCGATGCGGCAACCGTCCGCTTCCCGTCGTTCAGTTAGGAGTCCGATGATCCGTTCGTTTGCCGCCGCTTTGCTCGCGCTCGCCGCGTTCGCACCGAGCCCCGTGTTTGCCGCCGTACGCGCCGGCGACCCCGAACCCGCGCTGACCTTTCCGACCGCGACGGGCAAAACGCTCGCGCTTGCGTCGTACAAGGGCAAGCCGGTCTATCTGAATTTCTTCGCGACGTGGTGCCCGCCGTGTAACAGTGAAGCACCCTCCGTCGGTAAGTTAGCGAGCGCATATGCGAAACGCGGGCTTGCAGTGATCGGCGTCGACGAGCTCGAGAGCGGACCGAAAGCGCAGAGTTTCATCACGCAGTACCACCTCTCATATCCGGCCGTCCTCGATTCGGACGGCAGCGCGCTGCGCGCGTTCGGCGGCTTCGGTCTTCCTGTTCATGTCTTCATTTCGCGCAACGGCACCGTGAAACTCGTTCACATCGGTGAGATGAGTCCGGCGGAGATCGAAGCGGCGGTCAAGTCGATTCTCTGAGCGGCGAAGGGCCCGGGAATCCCCCGCGGACGGCGCCTGCCGGCCGGTTCCGGCTTGCGCTGCTCAGTTTCCTGATGTTGTTTCTCGAGCTGGCGTTGATCCGCTGGATCGGATCCGACGTCATCTACCTCTCGTATTTCTCGAACTTCGTGTTGCTCGGAAGCTTCCTCGGCATCGGCGTCGGCTTCTTGCGCGCGAACGCGCGCACGGATCTGTTTGCGCTCGCGCCGGCGATCCTGACGGTGCTCGTTGCGTTCGTGCTGTTCTTTCCCGTGACCGTCGCGTGCGGGGGCGGGCAGATTATTTTCTTTGGTTGCCGGCCCAGCGGGCTGCCGATGTGGCTCGTGCTCCCGGTGCTCTTTTGTGCCGTCACGGCGGTGATGGCGGCGATCGGCGAGGGTGTCGCGCGCGCCTTTGCCGGCTTCGAACCGCTCGAGGCCTATCGGCTGGACATCCTCGGGAGCCTCGCCGGCATCGTCGCAATTACGCTGCTGGCGCTTTGTAATGCCCCGCCGCTTGCGTGGGCAAGCGTCGTCGCGCTTGCGTTTGCGCTGCTGTTCGGCCGCGCGGTCACGCCGCTGCAGCTGTTTTTTCTTGCATCGCTCGTCATCTTGCTCGGCGCGGAATCGTTCAGTACGGGCGCGCGCTGGTCGCCGTATTACAAGATCACCGTGGTCAGCCCGAAGGCCGGAATGAGCCTGCTCTCGGTGAACGGGATTCCGCATCAGGTCATCGAGTCGGTCGCGATGCGGCGCGCGGACGAGCCGCTGTACTTCGTGCCCTACCGCCGGCTGGCCGGCAATCCACTCGCGAACGTCCTCATCGTCGGTGCGGGAAACGGCAGCGATGTTGCAATCGCCCTGGCCGGCGGCGCGAAGCACATCGATGCAGTTGAGATCGATCCGCAGATCGCCGCGCTCGGGCGCGAGCTCAATCCCGACCAGCCGTATGCAAATCCGGCGGTGAGTCTGCACATCGACGACGGCCGTGCGTTCCTGCAGAACGCGCATATCCGCTACGATCTCATCATCTTCGCGTTGCCGGATTCGCTCTCGCTCGTCTCGGGCCAATCGTCGCTGCGGCTGGAGAGTTATCTCTTCACGAGCGAAGCGATGGCCGCCGCGCGCGCCCACCTGATGCCGGGCGGTGCCTTCGTCATGTACAATTATTATCGCCAGCCGTGGCTGCTCGACCGCCTCGCGCGCACGCTCGCGCTCGCGTACGGCCATGCGCCGTGCAGCGACTCCGTCGTCGGCGGCAACGGCGACCGCTTCTCGCTCCTCACGATCGGGTTGCGCGCGAGTGCCGTGCGCTGCGCCGGCGTCTGGACCGCCGGCGACCGCGCCATCCCTGCACCGGCCGATGACGACCATCCGTTTCTGTATCTGCAGACGCGTTCGATTCCGGCGTTGTATACGATCTCGCTGGCGATCGTTGCGCTGCTGGCGCTTGCGATCGTGCGCGTCGCGGGCGGACCATTGCGGCCGATGGGCGCGTATCTGGATCTGTTTTTCATGGGTGCGGCGTTCTTGCTGCTGGAAACGAAGAACGTGGTTCAGTTCGCGCTGCTGTTCGGCACGACGTGGCTGGTCAATGCGCTCGTTTTCGCGGGCGTCCTCGCGTGCGTGCTGCTTGCGATCGAGATCGCGCGACGGGTTCGCTTTGCGCGGCCCGAAGGGTTGTACGTCGCGCTCTTCGCCGCGTTGGCGCTGGCCTGGGCCGTGCCGCCGCAGGCGCTGCTCGCGTTCGATGCGCCGCTGCGCTTCGTGCTTGCGGTGGCCCTCGCGTTCGCGCCGATCGTGCTCGCGAACCTCATCTTCGCGCAGCGCTTTCGCGACACGGCCGCCTCGACGGTCGCCTTCGGCGCAAACCTGCTCGGCGCGATGGCCGGCGGCATGGCCGAATACGCATCGCTGGTCATCGGGTATCGCGCCCTGCTCCCGGTCGTGGCGCTGCTTTATGTCCTCGCCTTCATCGCCAACCGGAGATCAGCCACGTCATCCTGAGCCCCCACGTGCCACCGTGAGCCCCCACGGTGCCATCGTGAGCCGCCACGGTGTCATCGTGAGCTGCCACGGTGTCATCCTGAGCTGCCACCGTGTCATCCTGAGGTTCTCGAAGGATGGGCTCGAGATAACGCTGAGCGGCACGCCCATCCTTCGAGAGCCTCAGGATGACATGGTGAGCCGGCGGACTACAACGTAACGGGTTGGGATGAGCCGCCGGCGCAGGCGTTGATCGTTGCGATCGAGGCGTTGCGGGCATCGATTGGATGGTGTGCGGCGAGCGCGGCTTGCGCGCTTGCGAACGATTGTTGCGCGCCGGTCAAAGCGGTGCCGGTTGCTGCGCAGGTGCCGAGTGTATCGCGGGCGAGGCCGAGGAACGATTCCGCATCCACGGTGGGCGTATCCGTCCAGGTGAACGGGTTCGCCGTTGCGTGAACGATCAGCGCGGGTGCCGGTGTTGCGGAATAGACGTCGACAAGTGAAGGGACCGCGGCTTCCGCGATCGCTTGCGCCGCAGCGGCACGTGCACCGGGAGCGTCACTCGCGAGATACCGTCCGATCGCTTGGGTGTACGTGGCGGCGGCGGTCGTCGCCGCATCCGGGTTGGTGACTTGCGCCCGCTCGACGGCGTTGAGCGCGTCGATCAAGAGGTCTGGCGTCGGATACGGATTGCCGGTCGATGGTGGATTGGGCAGAATCATCGGTGGCGGCGTCGGCAACGCGACGCCGGGCGTGGATGTTGTCGATGTCGTCGAGTAGCCGGCCTGTGTATCCTTGACCGTTTGCTCGGTCGGGACTTTGCCGCTCGTCGACGGCCCCGGAGGGATGGTCGGAGTTGGTCCGGGAGCCGGACTCGCTTGCGCATCCGCCGCGAGCGGAAACAGAGCAAGCGTGACGATGAAAAGGGTGGAGGCAAGGCGGCGCATGCAGCGCTTATGCCCTCGCTCGCCGCTCGCGAATCAGGCGGCGCGAACGATGACCGCGCCCTGATCCATATCGACGTGCGCGGTCGCGCCGTCCGCGATCTCGCCGCGCAGGATCGCGGCCGAAAGCGGCGTCGTGACGTGGCGTGCGATCGTGCGCGCCACGTAGCGCGCGCCATTGCCGGCATCGATGCTCTGCAGGGTGAGGAACGTGCGCGCCGCCGGCGTGAGCACGAGCGCAACCGATCGCGCCCCGAGCCGGGCGCCGAGCGCGCCGAGTTGTAATTCGACGATTTGCTCGATTTCGGCCGGTCCGAGTTCGCTGAAGACCACCACGTCGTCGATCCGGTCGAGCAGTTCCGGACGCAGCGAACCCTCGAGTTCGCCCGGATCGAGATTGCTCGTGAGGATCACGATCGCGTGCCGGAAATCGATCGTGCGGCCTTTCGCGTCGGTGACGCGGCCGTCATCGAGGATCTGCAGCAAGATCGCCGCGACGTCGGCGTGCGCCTTTTCGATCTCATCGAAGAGGATGACGGAATAGGGACGGCGCCGGACGGGCTCGGTGAGTTGACCCGGTTCGTCGTGACCGGCGTAGCCGGGCGGTGCGCCGAGCAGGCGCGAGATCGTGTGCGACTCCGTGTACTCGGAGAGATCGAGCCGCACGAGGGCATCTTCGGTTCCGAACAGCGCGTGCGCGAGCGAGCGCGCAAGCTCGGTCTTCCCGACGCCGCTCGGTCCGACGAAGAGGAAGCCGCCGACGGGCTTGCGCGGGTCTTTGAGCCCCGCGCGCGCGCGCCGGATCGCTTCCGCGACCGTCTGCACGGCGGCGCTCTGCCCGACGACGCGCTCTTCGAGTTGGGATTCGAGCGCGAGCAGGCCGGCGCGCTGCGCGTCGCTGAGCGTGCCTTGCGGGATGCCGGTCCAGCGCGAGATGACGCCGGCGATGCGCTCGGCGTCGACGCTCGTAGCGCCCGCCATCGCCGCGTTCGCGGCGGCTTCGTCGATCACGTCGATCGCCTTGTCCGGCAAGAACCGGTCGGCGATGAAGCGGGCCGAGAGCGTGGCGGCGGCTTCGAGCGCGGCGTCGGGGATCTCGATCTTGTGATGGGCGGCGTATTTTCCGCGCAGGCCGCGCAGGATCGCGACCGTCTGCTCGATCGTGGGCTCGGCGACCATCACGGGCTGGAAGCGGCGTTCGAGCGCGGCGTCGGACTCGATGTACTTGCGGTATTCATCGAACGTCGTCGCGCCGATGCATTGCAGCTCGCCGCGCGCGAGTTCGGGCTTGATCATTGAGGACAGATCGAGCGAGCCTTCGGCGGCGCCGGCGCCGACGAGCGTGTGCAGTTCGTCGATGAAGAGGATCACGTCGCGCGCCGCGCGCTTCACCTCGTCGAGGATGCGCTTGACGCGGCCTTCGAACTCACCGCGGTATTTCGTCCCCGCGACGAGCGGACCAAGCGAGAGCGAGAGCACGCGTTTGTCGCGCAAGATCTGCGGAACGTTGCCGCCGGCGATGCGCTGGGCGAGCCCTTCGACGATCGCGGTTTTGCCGACGCCGGGTTCGCCGATGAGGACGGGGTTGTTCTTGCTGCGCCGCGCGAGGATCGAGATCACGCGCTCGACTTCGTCGTCGCGCCCGATCACCGGATCGAGCGTCCCGGCGCGCGCCATCGCGGTGAGATCACGGGAGAACTGCGCGAGCGTCGGCGTCCCGCCGCGAAGAAGCCGGCTCAAATCTTGCGCGGGATTCGCTTTCTCCGGACTCGTCCCCGGCGAGCCCGACCCGCCGCGGTTCGCGGCAAGCCGTTCGATCGCGACGGCCGCGCCCGCAAAGAGCGCCACGGCGCCGACCGCCGCGCCGGCGTAGGGGAGGATCGCTCGGCGTCGCGCGCGCGCGCACGCATCGCAGACCAGCGCAGCCGTCCAGCGCCCGCCGCGCAACGCGTAATCGTTCACGCTGGCCGGACGCTGCCGGCAAACCTCACACGTTTGGTCCATACATCCTCGCTACCCCGCCGCCGCCGGGGAGGTTTCGCTCGACTCCTCCAGGGGCATCCTTCGTGAGGTACTTTCCGGCTTCATCATCATCTATACATGGAGGAATCGAAAAAAAATATGGGACTGCTCTCGTTTCTGATCGTCGGCCTTATCGCGGGGTTTCTCGCGAAATATGTCGTGCCCGGTGACGGCCCCGGCGGCATCATCGGCGACCTCATCATCGGCTGCATCGGTGCCTTCATCGGCGGCTGGCTCTTCAATGAATTCGGTCACATGGACGCGACCGGGCTCAATCTTTACAGCATCCTCGTGGCCTTCGTCGGCGCGGTTGTCCTGCTGTTCATCCTGCGCCTGTTCAGCGGCCGCCGCGTGGCATAAGGCCGGAAAAACCCGGGCGGGGCCGACTTTTTCGGCAAGGACCCCCGCCCGGTGCGGCTAATTGGCGCGGTATGGCGTATGTCATTACCGAGCCGTGCATCGGCACCAAAGATAAATCGTGCGTGGACGTGTGCCCGGTCGACTGCATTCACGGCAGTGACGACGGCGAGCAGCTGTTCATCGATCCGGAAGTGTGCATCGATTGCGGCGCTTGCGTCTCCGCTTGCCCGGTCGAAGCGATCTACGCGGACTCGGACGTCCCGGAGAAGTGGAAGAACTTCATCGGGATCAACGCGGAGTACTATAAGAAGTAATCCGGCGTTCGCGCGTCCGCGCGAACGATATTGGCCCGTCAGCCGTCCATAGGGTGATGGAACCCTGTGTCGTCGTTCGCGACGTTCGCAAAACGTATAGCGGCGGCGATGAAACCGTGCGCGCCTTGGACGGCGTTTCCTTTGCCGTCGTCCCCGGCGAGATGGTCGCCCTGATGGGACCGAGCGGCTGCGGGAAAAGCACGCTGCTCAACCTGATGGGCTGCGTCGATTTGCCGACCTCCGGCGACGTCCTCGTCGACGGACGGCGGACCTCCGATCTCGGCGACGACGCGCTTACGCTCTTGCGGCGCGACCGGGTCGGGACGATCTTCCAATTTTTCAACCTACTGCCGGCGCTGACCGCGCACGAGAACGTGGCGCTGCCGCTCGTGTTGCAGAAACGCCCGCGGGCCGAGATCGCGCAGCGCGTCGACGAAGCGCTCGTGTCGGTCGGCTTGAGGGGGAAGGCGCGCGCGTACCCCTCGCAACTCTCGGGCGGTCAATCGCAGCGCATCGCGATCGCGCGGGCGATCGTGCATCGCCCCGCGATTCTGCTTGCTGACGAGCCGACCGGGAATCTTGATTCGGTCAGCGGCGATTCGGTGCTTGCGCTCCTGCGGTCGTTCGCCGATGCCGGGCAAGCGATCGTGATGGCGACGCATTCGTCCGCGGCAGCGGGCGTTTGCGACCGCACACTGCGCATGTCCGACGGCCGGTTCGTTTCCTGATGCTCGTCCGCGCGCTCGTCTTCGGTCACGTTCGCGGCAACGGCTTGCGCGCCGCCGTGACGGTGATCGCCGTCGCGCTCGGCGTTGCGATCGCGCTCGCGATCGATCTTGCCAACGCGACGGCGGTGGCCTCGTTCGCTTCGAGCGTGAACGTGGTTGCGCGCCAGACGAACCTGCAGGTGCTCGGGATCGGTCGCGGTTTTTCCGACCGCACGATCTTGCGCGTGCAAGATATCCCGGGCGTGAGTTATGCAAGTCCGACGATCGAAGATTCTCTGGTCGTCGGTGCGCGCCCGGGCGAGCCGCTCTCGGGCGACGTCCTTCGCGTACTCGGCATCGATTTGTTGCGGCCGTTGCCCGCAAGCGACGCGCAGGCGCCCTCTGCCGGAGCCTTCGCCCCCGATCCGGATGTGCTCGTCAACGGCCGCGGTGCGCTCGTGAGCGAGCGGGTCGCGCAGCGGCAGCATTGGCGGCGCGGTCAACTCGTGCGCGGCCTCGCCGGCGATCGTGAGGTGACGCTGCGCATCGCGGGCATTCTCCCGGCCGGCTTACCGGGCGTCGATTCGAGCGTCGTGTTCGTCGACATCGCGACGGCGCAGGAGATCTTCCAGAAGGTCGGGCTGCTCGACCGGATTGATTGCGTCGTGGATCCGGCGCATCTGGCTGCCGTGCAGGCGGCGATTTCGCGCGTGATTCCGCCCGGGACGCGCGCGATCGAACCGGCCGTTCGCACGAACGAGATTCGGCGCATGCTGCAGAGCTTTCAGCTCAATCTCTCGGCGCTCTCGTACGTCGCGCTGCTCGTCGGGATGTACCTGATCTACAATACCGTCGCGATCTCGGTCGTGCAGCGGCGGCCGGAGGTCGGCACGCTGCGGGCGCTTGGCGCAACGCGCCGGTCGATTTTTGCAACCTTCCTTGCGGAGGGCGCGCTCTTCGGCGTCGCCGGCGCCCTCATCGGCCTCGTGCTGGGTGCCGTGCTCGCGCAACTCTCGGTCGGCGCCGTCTCGCGCACCGTCGATACGCTCTATGTGGCCTCGCACGCGGACGGCGTCGTCTTCGCGCCGCTCGTTTTCGTGAAGGCGTTCGTCATCGGCGTTGCCACGGCGATGCTCTCCGCGTTCATCCCGGCGATCGACGCGGCGGGGACGCTCCCCGCCTCGACGATGCGCGCTGCCGGATTCGAACGCCGCGTCCCGCGCTTCGCCCTGCGCGCGTTCGGCGGTGCCCTCGCGCTCTTCGCGATCGCGTATGCGTGTACGCGTGTCCCCGCGATCGACGGCATCCCCGTTTTCGGCTACGCGGCCGGCCTCGCGCTCATAGGCGGGGGCTCGCTGCTCGCGCCCGGCGCGCTGGCCCTCACCGTGATTGCCGCGCGGCGTCTGTTCTCGGATCGTTCACCCGCCGGGCGGCTTGCCGCCGGCGATCTCGGCAGCTCGCCGGTGCGCACCAGCGTCGCGATCGCCTCGCTGATGACGGCGATCGCGATGATGGTGAGCATTGCGATTTTGATCGGCTCGTTTCGCACGACCGTCGTCGCCTGGGCCAACGACACGCTCAAGGCCGATCTGTTCGTGAAGCCGCTGGGTTTAGCCGACGCGTCATTCGACGCGCGCTTCTCGCCGAGCGTCGCGCGGACCATCGCGCGCTTGCGGGGCGTCGCGGCCGTCGACACGTATCGCGCGATCGATATCCCGTTTCGGGGGCGCATCACGACGCTCGCCTCGACCGATTTCTCCGTCCTCGAAGTTCATAACAATCTGCGCTTCCTCGACGTGCGCGATTCGGCGGCGCTCGCGCGCACGTTACCGGGAACGCTCGGCGTGCTGATTTCCGAGCCGTTCGCGACGCGGTTCGGGATCGGGCAGGGCGATGAATTTACGATTCCCTCGCCGAGCGGACCGCTGCATGTGCGGGTGGCGGCGATCTACAACGATTATTCCTCGGATGCCGGGATCGTGCTGATGGACCGGCGCACGTACGTGCGCGAATTCCACGACGATTCGATCAACTCGGTCGCCGTGTACGCGCGTCCCGGCGCGGATCTCCTGGCACTGCGGTCGGCCGTCGTGCGATCGGTGCGTCCGCTGCGGATCGACGCCGAGACGACGCGC
>Ga0116229_10010553_pt1 | contig 13832 bp, 9 predicted proteins | sample S1TSphgellanicum_3_FD_87313 | JGI IMG/M metagenome (GOLD analysis project Ga0116229, IMG submission 87313) | Host-associated microbial communities from peat moss isolated from Minnesota, USA - S1T2_Fc - Sphagnum magellanicum MG | ecosystem: Host-associated > Plants > Peat moss > Unclassified...
AAAAAATAACAACCCTCAAGTTATGTTTAAATATGTTTGGTGATGGGAGAGGAATAATACATTTTCATACATATAGCTGAAAACAAATAAGGTGAAAAACATTGTAATCAAGTTTTGAGCGTTTAATTATGGGTGTGTTTTGAAACAATTTAAGAAAAATGCAAGTGATTTCTTCGAAAGCAATGTTGGGTTTACGGGTGGCGTTGAACTCATTTTCACAAAATAACACTAACAAATTCAAAGATGGTGTTTGGTTATGGGGGTTTGTTTGTTGCATTAAAAAGCATGCAATTGCTCATAAATCAACCTTAAACCTTAACAATGGTATAAAGAACCAAAATCACCAAAGAACATCAAATCTTTGAGTCCTCCAAAAAAAAAACATGTATATTAGTGTTAGATACATATTTATATGTTGTAGTTTACTAGTTTGTACTTAGTCTTTCACAATCATGAAAGGACATGCCTCCATTCGATCCTTAAATATTGAACATCATGTTCCTTCGATTCATACATAAGAAAAACTTTCATATCAATATAATTCAATCCATCTTCCTTTACTTCACTTTTCCAACATGGTATTAAAGCTTGAGTGTAGAAAGTGATAAAAATAAATAAAATCTTGCAAGTTAAATTATGTTTAGTTACTTTTCTCTCCTCCTTCAATTATAAAGTAAAAGAATTTCTTTGTGATGCAAATTTGGTGTGACATTTCCTAGTCTAGACCAAAATAGCTATGGGAACAATTGGTGTTGAATTTTTTTGGCACATACAACACATTAATCAAAGAAGATAATTTTTTTACAACATTTGTCAAAAGTTCCAATGAATTTAATATGTTTCAAATAAATCATTTTGGGAAAATTAAATTGAAGTTTGAATGCCATAATTGAAAATTAATAATTTTAAGCCTCAAGAATTTGTCAAAGATGTCAATCCAATCTACAATTAACATAAGTCATATTCTAAAATTCAATGGAACTTATTTTAGCATATGGAAACAAAATTTAACTTTGTTATTTAATTAAGAAAATTTATGGCCTATAGTTAATGGTATGTAGGCTAAATTCATTCCAATTATTGTTACTCAAATTGCCAGAAAAGTTGCAACCTTACCAACCATTAAAGCAAGTAGTTTAGTTGAATGGGATGACAAGGATGCATTAACAATTCGAGTCATTGATAATTGCTTAAATAACAATGTTGTTTCCAATGTACAATAAAAAAATTACGTCACATGATGTTTAGCAAAAATTAATTATAAAATTTGAAAGTTAAGATGTAATCACCATAATGTTTTTAAGAGACAATTTACAAATTTAAAAAATGAATGAGTGTGAAAGCAGGGCAAAATACATTCAATCCTTAAGGTCACAATTAAAACAATTGTCAATCACAAGAATTGTAGTGGCTAATGATGATGTCATTTTATCATTGATGAAATCTATGCCTTTATCATATAAGACATTTATGACCTCTATGAAGAGCTAGCCCAATATCACTTGACAATCCTTCATGATCACCATTGATCTTCTTAAAGAAGAAGTGTTAATGAAAGTTTTAAATAATACAATAGAGTGCATGTTAATTTTATATGTTGGCAAAAGGCCATATTACACAAAAAATAAGGCCCAAAGAGTTGAACCACCTTTCTTCTAGCGGTCCTACAAAAGAAAGGACAATTTCTATCCCATTATACCTACCAACCCAAAATTTGAAACACCAAGAAGCAAAGTAAGGTGTTTTAGATGTAAGAAAATGGGTCGTGGAATTACATATTGTAGAGTACACATTGCCGAAGAGAAGGCTAGTACAATGCAATGTAGCTACAAAACATAACAAATTATATGCGGCAACTTTGATAGTTATAGATGGAGGTGATAACACTTGGTAGTTAAACACCAACGTAATGTATCACATGACCCATGACATCAATTCATTTGTGTCATATGCTAAATGGGAGAATGGCCAATATGCATACTTGGGGGATAATTGAACACATGAAATATTAGACAAGGGGATGTTTCAATTCAATTAAACGATGGTGAATTTTTTAATTAAAAATGTGTTGCATGTGTTGGGAATCTGAAAAAACCTTTTTTTAGCTAAGCAATTTGATCAAGTTGGTTGTGAAATAATCATCAAAATAATTTTTTTTAATATAAATAAAAATGGTCATAAAATTTCCAAATGCATTTTAAAAAACCTTTATATGCTAGGTGTCACATATAAACAAGAAGATGAAATAAAAACATTGAATGTAACACATTTCAACATAACAAATATATGGCATATGAAGCTAGGTCATATAAATCAACAAAGACTAAAAAAAATCTAGTTTATATCCAAGGATTGGGCTCATTTTATGAGATTTTTTTTTTCTATATGTCCATCTTGTATAAAAGGCAAACACTATGGTATTATATTTCTAAAGGAACATCAAAAGTTTAAGAAATTTTGGAACTTACATAGTGATGTATGTGGCCTTTTAAGAATTCTTTTTTTTTTAAAGATGTAATTATTTTGTTACATTCATAGATGATAGGTTTTGAGAGATTGAAGTTTTTTGTAAAAAAATTAAAGTTGAAGTATTTTTCCAATTTTTGATTTTATGAAACAAAAGTTGAAAACCAAATTGAAAAAAAGATACAAATGTTAAGAAGTGATCATGGTGAATAATATAAGTCCAATTAGTTCAATATCTTTTGTCCGGATCATGGTATTAGGCACCAATTTACAAAACCCTGTGCCTCTCAACAAAATGGTGTTTGTGAAAGGAATAATTGCACACTAATAAGGGCAATCATAACTATGTTCTTCCATTGTCTCTTGCTAAAATCAAGTATTAGGGTGAAACAATATTGAGTACAAATTATATTTCCAAAATAGAAGTTGAACTAAAGCCTTATCAAGAAATAAGAACCCTTATGAACTATGGATAGGAATTTCCCCTACTTTACACATTTAGAAATCTTTAGATGCACAACCTATGTTTTAATTCTTAAAGAATCTAAACACAAATTAGAATTCCATTCCAATGAGTGTATTTTTCTTGGATACAATGAACAATCTAAAGCATATAAACTTTAAGTTAAATTTACAAAACTAATTATTATATGTAAGGATGTTACTTTTAATGAAACTTCTATATTTGCACTAAAAGGATATATTGTTGAAATGGTCAACCAAACTAATGAACTCCTTTTGAATCAAACTTTTCTCAAAAGTTTCAGATGGCCCCCTCATCCTACAAGTTCAAACGTTGTTCCAAATGCACTTTTTCAAAATCAATCAATCATGTCGTCCATTACTAGATCAACACCCAACATTATCGAAACTAACAAAAACGCACACATGAAAACATGCACACAAATTCACAAGTGTTGTGTGTTGTTGCTTTGAACTTGGATTCCTATAATTTGCAAGTGTGTTTTCTTGAAACATGAAAATTGAGACTCCATAACCACACTATGGGGATAAATCCCCCCAAACACAAAAAAACTAGAACCCCAATTACATTGCATAGGGTTTCAACCACACATGGCAAACTACATAAATTAAATGTCATGTAGTAAATACTTAACAATCCCTATAATTCAATCTATTTGTTTTATTGGCCAATTGATTAGAAATAATAATGTACCAACATCGACTAACTCATTAATCAATGATGTTAATTCCCCAAATCTAAATAATCGTGTACTTAACCCAAATCTTAGTATCATTGAAGAATTTTATAAGTAAAATGTTCATGATAATGATGACCATAATGAAGTTTAATCTATGCCAAAAAATTTAGCAATGTGTGGAAGAACTCATTTGAAACAAACCATGCAAATTTTTAAACAAGCACTAAAAGTCATTAAAAAACCCAGCAGATGCAGGGAAAAATTGAAGGAAAATCAAGCCAAGTCCTAGTAAATGTCCTAAAGCCTTATTTCATCAAATTTTTTTAATTCCAAAACCTACCACATATATTGAGCCCTTATTGGGTCCAATGCTTCATATTGTAAAAATGCCCATGATAAAGAACTTGTTTCGAACAAATGGGTTTTCAAAATAAATATAAACCATATGGTAGTATAAACGTATATAAAGCATGCCTGTGGCAAAAGGGTTTACACAAGTTGCAAGTTGAGACTTTGGAGAGACCTTTTCCATAGTAGTTAAAGTAAATTGCATACATATAATATTAACATTAGCAAAACACTTTGATCTTGAAATTCACCAATTTGATATCAAACTAACTTTCTTGTGTGGCATTTTACATGAAAAGATATATATGAAAATTCATAAGGTTTAAAAAACCCAAAACTTGAACTTCAACAAGTTTGCAAATTACAAAACTCCATATATGATGCACAACAATCTTCTAGAGCCTAGTATGAAAGGTAAGATACCTTCTTTCATCACATCAAATTTAGATAAATAGAAGGAGATATTGCCATATATGTTCAAATTCATGAAAATGATAATTAGCCATTTATGTGGATGATGGGATAATGGTCATTCCTAATTTGGCACTTAGAAAAAATTTGAAGATTCTATTAAAAAATGAATTTGATATGACCTATGAAATCAATTTTCTTTCAATTGTTGGCCTTCAAATCATTTATAATCAAATCAAAAAGTAATTATTCATTTTACAAGACCATTATTTACATGGTGTGTTACATTGATGCAACATGTTCAAATCCAATGTTATTTCCAACCCACTTGCAAGTGGAAATAAACTTTCAAGAGATGATTGCCCTTAATCTCAAGAAGAATAAAAATTAATGGCCTTTATACATCATTCCCAAGCAACGGGTGTATATACAAAATGAGACACCATATACACCATCAATTTTTTAACCTAATTTTTTCCCAATATAGGACCTTGGCATTGGCAAGTAATAAAACAAACTTTGAGATACATTAAAAGCACTACCATTGTAGGCATGCAATATCAACATCAAACTAACAAGGCTACCTTTCACGAGCACCCTTTCACATTGACAAATGGTGTTCATTCACATGGATGTTCATCCATGATTCATAATTAAATTTTAGTTCATTATTAGTTAACCCTTATTTCACTTTTAGTAAATTTTTAGTTCAATTTTAATAAACTTCTAGTTCATTTCTAATTAAATTTTAATTAACTTTTAGTTCATTCCAAGTTCTTTTAATGCACTCTTAGTTGATTTTATAAATAACTTTTAATTAAATTTCAGTTAATTCATTGTTCACTTATAATTAATAAGCATTTTTAAAAACTTCCTTGGTTGATGGGCACATGGAAACTTCCTTAAGCAAAATCCCCATAAGGATATAAATAAAGGCAGGAACCCCACTATTTTGACTTTTTTCAACACTAAACCGAAGTATGATATTGTTCCATAGCCTTGTTATGTTCCTTTTGTGTTTACATTTTCATATTTGATCACAATAAATATTTGTTTGCACTTTTGTAAATTACACATTTTATGTTATTGCCTTTAGCCTCTTTTGGGTGGTTTATTTTGTTTTTTTCAATGCAAATTGGGCTAGTAAATCAAAATATATAGTTTTATCCAAAGCCATAATTGAAGCCATTTAAATTCATAAGTTTTTTTTTGAAATTGGATTTCTTCAAAATAAACTAACTAGTGAATTCTACATAGTGGTCTTTCACAACTTCAATATGGATTTGGGTGATGTGGATGTGCATAAAATCCTTTTATGTTTTATAAATCAAGGGTATAGGTTGTGACACAATATGTTTATGATTTTAAAATGATTGTTTGAATGTTTAATGACTTGGTAATTAGGGTACATTTTCATTGTTATCACACCCATTCTTTTTATTGCCCCTATTAAGTTTGCTAGGGCTTTCATGATTTTTTTTGACACACCCACCCATTTTTCTAATAGATGTTTCATTAATACTATAGTACCTTGGTAGCTTCAACATTAATTATATTATTTTCAAAAATGTTCTAATTTGAAAAAAAAAATTCACACAATGTTTTTAACTAATTTATTTTTCAACATGGAACTTTCAAAATAAAATAATGATTTGACATTGAAATGTGGAATTTGCCATGTTATAATATTTTAGTTGGTGCCCCCCAACTTTAAAGCCAAAGATTCCCATTAGACTTACAAATTGTGAGTAACTTGAATATCCAAATCAACTATGTAAGAGAAAAATTAATGGGTTGGTTTCTAGTCATATTTAAATGTCTACACCTACAATTGTCAAATGTTGGTTCTTTTCTATTGGGTTAAGTGGTAGTGAGAACATAAAACATTTTTGCCATCATTCCATTGAATTAATTTAGTTAAATAGTGGGTGAACACCATTCATGGAAATGCACCTTAAGTAGCCTTTCATCATTTTTGAAAATTCTAAGGTCTTTCTTTCATCTTTTAATAATGAATCCCACTTTTAGAAGGAAGGTTTTTTTTCATATCTAGATGTTTTTTTTTAATGTTACATGCACAAATTTTACTATTATTATGTAAGGAGTTTATCATGGCATGGTTAGTTCAAGGTTTGGTTTTTAACTTATTGTTAAATTGACTTTGAACAAAAACAATTTGCATGCCATGTCTTTGGTGTATTAGAACTAGAAGTTGGCAATAAAACCCCATTTTCAAATGTAAGAGTTTGCATCTTAGGGAAAATTTAAAAATCTTTTGAGTTTTAAAAAAAAATCATTTTCATCAAAAAGATTCACAACCTTGGTCTCTTTATGGAAAATGCATTTCACTCCTTGATCAACACCTTTGGCACTCCATTTATTTTAGTAGTACCAATAAATAAATAATCACAATATTCATACCAAAGTCAATTTGAAGGTGGAGCACATGTGACATTATTTTTTTTCTTATCATCATACTTGTCCTTATTTTGTTGAATTTGTTTTTACACTACCCCCATGTATGTCACCTTCCTACCAAACTCCCAATAATTACTTTTTAAATTTGTCAAACAAAAATGCAAATGTTACCTTGTTCTCCTTATGGAGTTTCATTTTTTTATGACTTCTTTTTCACACATACTAGCCTCATGATTATTTGCATCAAATAACACTTGTAGAAAGCTAAGATAACCTTGTCAAATAGTTTAGGTACCTCTTCTTCAAATCCCCCCATGGTTATAAAACTTCATTACATGACCTTAAACTTGTTTGCAAATGTGGAGAATCCAAAGATGATGAGAAAGTCAAGTGCATGTTGGGTTTTTCTAGAAATCACCATCATCATAAGTGGAATTCATTGATGAAAATAAGTGAGGGCAAACTAAATGAAGGAAGAAGTTCACATGCTTACTTATGTGCAAGTTGCTTTACTAGTTGTCAATGGGATCCTTGCCATAGGCTATTAGCTAGCTTAACATGGTTCATGAACCCCAAAAAACATGCATAAGTGCCTAGGGTTAATATGTTGTAATCACAACCTAATGGAAAGCCATTAAAATGGAGCCTTTTTCTTGTTGCACATGAACAAATGCTTTCCATTATAAATTGTAAGTAGCCTAAAACCTTATAAGTAAACAATGTTGAAAACATTGGTTCCCACAAAAGATAGTGACTAATGTCACCTTCTAATGATTTACAAGTTGATTCGCAAATGGTTCTTAACTCACACAACTTTGCATTTGGTCAATGATTGGCTTGTAAAATTGCAAGGTGAATGTGGGCATGGCTAGATGGAAGAAATTTAATGGAAAGCTCATGTTGGGGCAAAATATGTGGCCACAACTAGTTAATAAGGAAAGTCATTTGTTTGTTTTGTTTTGTTTTGAACCATGTTGAGATATCCCAAACAATTAGCCATCAATTGTGTTCTTGGTATTGTTGAATTTTTTTTTGGCTTTGTTTATTATACTATAAGAAATTAGCCTTCAATAGGCCCTCAATGATGAGGCATGCATGAAGGTGATTTTGTAATGTTTAGATTTGTAATTTTGAATATTTTCATAAAAGAAAATTCAATAGAGTTCAAATTTTTAATTTAAACAATTGGGGTTGTGTTCAAATGATTATGGATGCACTAATCTATACCTTTCCATATTTTGTCACATGTTTTTGAAATCTTTCAAGATTGAAATATTTGAGCTATCAATTTTCAATTGGTTGCATTTCTCCAATTTTAACTCCATTTCAGCTTTGCTTTAATTTGAATTTCACCCATGTGAGTTGGCAATTGAGTGAAATGCACGTGAGGAATGAAAATTTATTTTGGAGATAACTTTTATTTTCAAAAACTTACATTGACATTATACTAGGTGTTTTTCAAGTTGGGTATTTCAAAACTAACCATTATGCATAACATGTGAGTATTGTCAAAAAATGAAACCTAGGAAATTGGTAACTAAAGGTGTTTTGATAAGTCTCAATTTATTTTTTTCAAAATCTAGAGTGGGACTCAAAAAGAAACTCAACAAAGACCTTGTCCCATCAATTATGAAAAAATGGAAAAACAAGCTAACATTAATATAAAGCACATGTGTATATGGGTAAAAGACATAATCACCTAATAAAACAATTATAGAATTTTCAAGAACTGCGTTTCTTTATAGACATTGAAGTAAAATTGGGTTAAAATTAAATTATGTAATAAAAATATGTTTGACCCAACACCCATCAATGCACCATCCTTTTGAAACCCACTATGGGGTGAATGCACACCTTATAAGGTGGTTCATTTTTTGTCCTTTTCTAGACTTTTTGCAAAGTGTATTCTATTCAGATGCCACAAACACATTGTAAAATTATCAATTTGACAAAAATATTTAGGAATTAAGATTGCCAACTTGAATAAGAATATTTATTTAGGGATGAAATTCAATAAACACACACCAATCATATAGTCATGGACTTTTAAAATGAACATATGGACTATGGTTTGGGTTTTGCATTAGCATTAAAATGCATTTTTGTTATGATTTCGTCTCAATATTTTTATAGGGACTCAATTTATGATACTTGATGAAAAAAAAAATGGATAAAACTAAATTACAACAAAATATTTTACCAACAAATAATTATGGACTTTTGAATGACCAAATTTAAACCTTATTTTCTTAAGTCCCTATCTTGGTCATTTTTTATTGGATTGATATTTTTTCCCCCTTAACATGTATGTCAAAGAATTGTCTAAATGGGCAACCTTTCATATGGACTTTATTAATTTATAAATCACCACATAAAGCCCATTCAAAATTGGTTTTAAACTATTTTTTCCATTCTACTATTAAAATATGGACTTTTGGGATTGGGACTATTGTCGCTTTTGAATTACCCTAACTTGCATCTACCCTATGACGTAATTGTGGATGAACCACAATTGAATTATCAAAGTTCCACCTACATAAACTATGGTAACCCTTATTTTGTAAACTTTCATATTTCCTCCTAACACTACTTAGGTAACTATCAATGTAAGTAGGTGAATGTCATAAGTATGTGTTACTATGTAGGTAAGTCAATAAAAAAAATAATCACTATTAAGAAATGTGGGTGAGTTCACCATGTGATCCATTAGATTTTTTGTGAACTTGGACAAATTAATTGTAAGAGATTTAGCCAATCCCTTAATGAATGGAACTAGTTAAATATGGATTAAAAAATCGGACAATTGTTTTTTCTTTGTGAAATATGACCATATGGTGCATCCAATGATGGTAGCCATGTGTCATCCATCATCATAGGGCCACATATCATTTGTATTTTAGAAAGTGTACATATATGTTTGTTGATGTATACATGTATACATACACATACACATACATGCACACATACAAGCTTGTGTATGTACATGTGTGTTATAATACATGCTTGTTCAAGTTTGTATTAACAACCTCATGAAATGTTTTTGAACATTTTAATCAACAAGGCACACAAGCTCTTTTAAGTACAAATGAGCAAATTTTGAGTTTAAAATGTTCAATGAAAAACATGCTGGAAATCCAAACTTTGACATGCATTTTCTTTATTCACATGTATTCAAATGAAACAAATAAATGCATGATTTTGAAACTTATTCAAAGATCTACTAAATTTTTTTTCATAACTTTTGAATATTTAGATGACAATTTCATGTTTTTTACAAGTTGTGCCATTCTATCACATTTAGTTGGTAAATTAAGTATTTCTCAATTGTTTGTTCATTTTCATACTAGCCCACTATTACAGTAGTAACAAATATTATAGGTGAGAATGAAAGCATATGTTATTTTCTCATTTGTTTTTAGTATGTGAAAAATGATTCACTATGTTAAAACAAATCCAAATGAAATTGAAAACCCAAAGGGGGTGAAAATCAATTTAATCATTTGAAGTTCACAAACTATAGATTTTTTTGTTCAATTTGCTCAAACATGGATTTTTATATGTCAATACATTAGCTTTGAACTTTCAACCAATTTTCATATTCACAAAGAAATGTTCTTCACAAGCTAAAATATGAAATTTGATTTTTTAAAAATGAAACATAGTTGCACATTAACAAAGGGAAATTTGTGAAGATCAAAGATAACCATTTGTAAAACTTGCAACATGTGTTCTCCATGTTAAAAATTAAAATTACCAATTTTGTGAACTTTATAGGTTTGCAACCAAAGCGCATGCAAATCAACAATTTGTTTAAAATTAAACAAAAGGTTTTATGAAAAATAAAAAATAAACTCAATACATGAAAAATGCAAAAAGGTGTGAAACATTCATCCATACAACAAAATAAGTATGTGAGAATAGAAGGGAAACACTTCAAAAGGTCCCAACATGTATTTGAATTTTGAGAATTGGACCTCCATAAGAGTCCCAAATCTTCAAAGTGATGTTTGAAAAGTCAATTAAATATTGTTTAAATCGAGTGAGCTTGCTTTGATTTTGAAAATTTCAATGAAGGAAGTTGGGTTGTCACACCCAATTTTTAAAATTTTCTTGGCAGTTATGAATGTTTGAAAATCATGGACATAAATTGCCAAAAACAATTATGACCATTATATATGCTAGAAAATCATGTCCAAAGCAAAAGTTTCATATCATGTTGGAAAAGCTCTTGATATGGCCAATAAAGTAATGACCTTGCACATCCCAATTGGTTGTGTATATTAAGAAAAAATAGTTTTCAAAAGTGCGAAACCCTAAGATGTTGTAATTTGAAAACAAGATGTTCAAAAGTTCAAAACATTGTCATTTCTAGGAGAGGCCATGGAGATTTGCATGAATAACCATAAAGAAAATAATACATCCTATTAAGGTTTCATTCATGGTGAATCCATGATGATTTAAAATGAGTAAGGTTTCCAACTTTGCTCAAACCACACTTGGTATTTCATTCCCTTACTTGGTGCTTGGAGTGTGAAGGTTTGTGATGTAGTATGCCCTCAAATTATTGCCTATGTAAAAGTAAATAAGTGGATGCTTGTCCCACCTAGGAAAACATCTATAAAAGTGCCTAAATATGACATAAATTGGTTACAATTAAACAAAACTCACATTTCCAAGCAAGGATAATAATAAAAGACTACAACTAAAATGTTATTTAATCATCACATATGGTAGTTGTTTTCCATCAATTCACATTTTGTTTGGATGCTCTAACCAAACAATTCATTATTGTAATGATCCCATTGCACACACAAAACCAAGCACATGGTGAACAAAGTTGGACTTGTACCAAGAGGAACACAATAACATAATAAACAACATGATATTTCTATTCATAATGATTCACTAGTATGGCTTGTGCCGTTGGCCCAAGTGTGAACCCATTTCAAAATAAGGGAAATGCAACATATGATTTTTTATTTTATTTTTGCGGGGGTAAGGTTTATGATTTAGGGTTAAATTAAACCTTAAACCCTAAACCCTATATCCAATTTTTGAAGAGTTAATTAAATATGACCTGCTAGTGTGACCACATTTGAACTGAATTTTCCTTTCAAAACCTGGTTTTTGTAATTTATTTGAATTTGCACAGATGAAAATCATTTAAAAATTTGATATTTCCCACATCCTATGCCCAAAACTTACAAAATAAATTCCATTAAATCCTGCTCATTGAGATCTTTCCAAAAATACCAAAGGCACATTTCCATTCTTCATACTTGAATTTAATGCTAGACCTTCAAGTATGATCATGTTTTCAACTGATTTTTCTTTCCAAAACATGGTTTTTTTGGGTGATTTATTTGACTTTTCAGTGAAAAAAATTGCTTAAAATTCAATATCTTAGCCTAAATCCAAATCATACAAAATGTATTCCATTAAATCTTGCTCCTCAAGATCTTTCCAATAACACCACCACAGGCACATCCCAATTCCTCTGAAAATTTTAAATTATGATTTAATTGAATTTTCAATGAAAAAAACATTCAATATTCAAAAACATTTATTATATATATATTTGATGTGTAATAGGCACAATACCTATTTCACCTAAGACAAAAAAAAAATCAAGAAAATCCTAGGACACTTCATGTTCATTGTCTTTGAAATTACATTAAAATGACGAATGTATGTCGATATTTAATGTCTATGCCAATGATTTGATGTTTGATGTCAAAATGCCAAACATGACTAAATCTAAAGGATCAAATGAACACAAATTATATTTGAATAAAAATAACAAAAAACAAAAAAAACATTATTTGTTTTGAAAAATCTTTTAATCTTAATTCATGCAAAATTCAAATTTTTTTTGGAATGCATGAGGAGTTCAACATCAACTCACATTATGCTCATGGGGATCATTTTTCATGTGCTTTTTTTATACAATGAATTGTGTAATATTTCCAAACCATTGAAACTAAAATTATCCTTTAGTTTATTAGATCAATTTTAAAAATAAAACTTGTAAAAACCCCCCCCCCAAAAAATCAAAAATTCACCTTTTGAGATAAGAAAAAGATGAAATGAACGTTGCAAAAATTGTCAAAGGCAAAAAAGCTTTTTCAAAATATTAAAATAATCGACACTTATTTTGTGCACTCACACAACAAATATGGCTAAAACTCAAAGACTTCTTGGCTCTAGAACACCTTATTAATTATAGAAAAATGGCACCTTATACACAAGGTTGCATGTCAACTTGATAAAGTTTATTTCCAAATGGATGGTGTAGATTAATTGTCAATGTAATCCCGATTGATCTAGACCATCAATTTGGAAAGAATTTTTTTGATTTAAGTCCATAGTCTTTCTCAAAATCGGCGGCTTGCAATGTTAAAAAGTTCTAAAAATTTGTTTGAAATTGCCCAAAAGCGTGGTCCCATGCCTAATGATCTACCTACCTACCTACCTACTTACCTACCTACCTATGATTAGGTTCACGTTAACCTATGCCCCTTTACTTTACCATGGGTAGGTGCGAAACAATCCCAAAATGCAAGGTCGGATTAGGTTCATGATAATCTTAGCCTTTAGCTTTCCGATAGGTGGTAAAGCCCCAAGGCGGGGACCGGGAAAGTCCGGAAATTTAGGGTTGGACTTGGCGATTGGCCTTGTCCTATACCGACCCTAATAGTATAGGACCTTGGACATAACTAAGTTGTGGGGATCTTATTATTCCGTGTGTTTTTGTGTGTTTTCTTCTTAAGTGAAACCAATGGGTTTTCTAGGGTTTAGCCTTAGAAAACCCATTGTCGCCTTATTGGCAAATTGCTTGCTCGCCTTATTGGGGTGCCATATTCCGATGCGGAATTGGCATGTAATGTGAAAAGACTTAACCAAAACTTTCTTTCTTTCTTTCTTTTAATTTAACGTCAATACTCGGACCAGAGAGATCCATTTGACGACAATTACAAAGTTGACTTGATCAAAACACTCCTGTTGTCTAGGCAAGAAACTAAGTAC
>Ga0116229_10010554_pt1 | contig 13831 bp, 4 predicted proteins | sample S1TSphgellanicum_3_FD_87313 | JGI IMG/M metagenome (GOLD analysis project Ga0116229, IMG submission 87313) | Host-associated microbial communities from peat moss isolated from Minnesota, USA - S1T2_Fc - Sphagnum magellanicum MG | ecosystem: Host-associated > Plants > Peat moss > Unclassified...
AAATATTTTTACTTGTGTTCAACTAGTACATGTTTGAATTTTACCTCTCCTTAAACATGGGATTATTTTGAGGTGATAAAAAAGGTATATGCAAAAATCATTCTCTAGATTTTATGTTGCAATCATTGCCTTGATGTTGTGACACAAAAGGAAATGTGAAATCAAGCCAAAAATATAGTTGCAAACTTAACTTAAACATCAAGGCTTCAAGCATAATTTTATAATGTTAATTAAGGCATTGACCCCATTTTAAATGTGGGATATTGTCATAACACTAGTCTTGGACTTGCAACCAAGGTTGTGTAAAACAAGGGGTTGTGAGTCAAGATTGATGTGAAGGCATGGCTTGACTCAAATGCATTTTCAAGGTGAGTTGGAAATGTGTGAGAATGAAAGGGAGGACTCCTAACATTCACAAGTGCATTTTCATATTAGGAGTTGGATTCTCAAGTGAAAATCTCAAATATAAATGGGGCATAGTTTGGAACAACAAATCTTGTTTGGATTGACTCGCCATATTATTGAAATCTTTTGACAATGCCTACAATAAGATGGGTTCATGTGCCCAAAATTGGATCATTTTGTAACATAAAAAAGTGTTTGAAAAATCATGACAAAAATGTTTTGAATGTTTCCACGTGTCTATAAATGTCCTAGCAAACTCAAGGTCATGACCCTAGGTTTGGGCTTATGGCCAAGGCTAGGGCATTAGAAGGGAAGTAATCCAAAAGAATATTTTGGGATTCAAGCATACCCTCACAAGTGTGACAAAATGCAAAGAAGTGAATCCCAACATTTTTAAATGATTTCCCATTTTGGGAATTGGAGTTCCATAAGTGTCCCAAATCTTTGAAACAAAACTATAGATAGTAAACAATGTTCAAATTGGGCCCTCAACATACCATTGGAAATATATTTAAATCGAAAGATCAAAAATTGGCTCACATTCTCCACTTGGAGCTGTGAGTTAAGAATTATGGCCAAAAGGGTGGTCAAAAGTCAAATTGGCAATTTGACTCCCAAACAACAAAACCCAAGAAACATGGGTCAAATGACCTCCAAATTGAGTTTGTAATACGTTATTGGAAAAGTCTTTTTAAAGTCTACAATTTTTTTCTTGTTATTCTTGCAACCCAATTATGTATGTGGGAGTCATAAACTTGCAAAATCATGGGACTCTTAAATAACTTAAGAAAATGAGAATTTTAAAAACTCTTGAAAGTCCTAAAAAATTTTGCCACTACAATATAATCCTCATGACAATTTACATAATATAACATAGGAAAATAAGTGGTGGCACTTCTCCAAGTCCAAATTGTGATGAATGTTATTAGACTTTGTTGCATGTGGCTCATATGTGCACCCTTTTGGCTCCAACTTGCATAAACAATCTTATTTCTTAATTTGTGTAGGTTGACTTCACTTTGAACTCAAAGTTGAAACATATATGGCATGAAGAAGAATTTATTGGTCACATCAACTTTGTACAATTAATGTGCAATTTTTTTATAAAACATTATCCATCTAGTGATGTACTTTCTAATAACATAATATGTTGTAAAAGGTGGGTCCAACACTTCCACTTGTGATTAAAAAGGTTGTTTTGCAATTGACAATAAAATTAAGATATTTGATTTAGAAAAAAACCATGTAGTATATACAATTGAAATGTATGTTCATATCAAGGTAAAATGTTTGTATTACCAAAAAACAAGAATTATGAATTATAGTGCAACAAAATGTAATTTGTAATTGAAAATTTTTTGAGGACATGGTTTTCCATGAATTTATTTGTGCCAATAAACTAGTTTTATAAAAGTTGTTTCAATGGTTACGTGGGAAAATTGGTCTTTGGGAATGACAAGCATTAAAGATTTTTGTGGTTCCCTTGAGTCCATGGTGCAATCAATTGCACACAAATTCACATTTAGAAACTTATGGGTGTATCTATTGCAAATAATATCTTGATTACAAATTGAAACCTCATAACATGCAATAACATATATGGTCAACCAACATAATCACTTTTGAGTTGTCTTTTTTAGCATATCGAGATATATGAAGGTGTGTTTTAGTTAAAACAAGCAAAAAATGCCCACTTGACTAAATATTTATAAGGAATGGGTAGTCTAATCAAAGTGATGTGGCCAAATATGATTGGTCATTCTCTTTACTTAAAATTATAGGTTGGAATTTGGTAAGATGTAACATTATGGGACCTTATTGATATTCTATCTAATCCAATTTTGATGAATCATCGTCACTAAAACACTAGAAGAAATTTTCTTCATGTTCAAACCATGTGTTTGCGATTAGGGTGTGATTATTGTCCTAATCAATTCATTTTGTGACAACATATGTAGTAGTCCTACATGTCATTAAGTTGCAAATGTTAATAGTTACATATGCGATTATAAGACAAATGGATTTAAATTATAGTCATAAATGCAACTATAATTTGTGATTACATGGGGTACTAGTTTAGATAAAAATTTGATGAAAAGTCAACATATGTTATCAATTATTGTTAAATTATATTGTTGGATGTAAACAAAATCAATTTTGTAATTGCTTAAACATATTTTGTGAACAATACATAGATGATTAGAGCACATGTTGCATCAAATTTGTGATTGCAATTGATTGTCAAAGTTTATAAAATTATATTTAATCTTAACATTGGTGGTAATACAATTCTACATTATCGTAGCCTACACTAACATACTTATTAAACAATAATAGTTAGCCTAACCTAAATTTATCTATTGGGTAATGATTTAGCTTATCCAAGCCTACCTATGAGATCTAGTAGGTAGGTTATGATATATAGGTTATTATAAACTAACAACTAGATTAGGATTTAGGGTTACACAAAGATAAAATATTATTACTTATAATTAATAATTAATAGTCCATGCTAATTAATAGTTAAGCTAAGATAGGATAGGGTAACTATTATTACCTATATATAGGTTATAGGTTAGATTTGTTAGTAATTAGGTTAGGTAGACTAGATATAGAAGTAATGGCATCGTACATAATATAAATTATATTCACATTTATTTGATATATATTATATTATATTAACATTAAAATAGTATATGCATAAAACATATAAAATTCCACAAATTTATAAATTATATAAAATTATCTAATAAAATATTTTACAAACACAATTTACATGTCAACCCAAGAATATGTTACATTATATTATTATACATAATGGTTTTTTTTAAATCCCATAAATATGTCATGGATGTTTTTTTGAAGGTCTTCAATGAATCCATTAATTGGCAAAAGCATATGTTACACACATTTAGATGTGTTTGTGGGTATTCCATATTTGTTATATCCATTTCAAACTTTTCTAAATGTTTTCATAATACATTAAAAATAATGTTGTGGAAGTTCATTCAAAAAATTTAACACTAGTTTAATTTATGAATTGGAAAAAATAAAATGTTATGCATGGAATATTTGTTCATTTTAACAAAAATGCACCCATGAATGATCCAAAAAAACAACTTATGATGGGTTGTTCCCCTTGAACATGAATTTCAACAAGGAATTTGCCAATACATCTTAAAGGGTACAAGCTTTCCACTTATCGAATTCATGAAAATGTTGTTGGGATAGTGAAAAAAATGTTAAAATATTTTTTTCTTATTCATCATTGGTTCCTTTTTAATTGAAATTTTTAGAAGGCTAATTAGTGAAGTCATGATGTTGATTTTTATGAAGGTGTGTCACATTGCAATGTTAAGATTGTTAATTTTCACCATATTTGGTTCATTTTATGAGTTTTTTTATCTCCTTCCTTCAACTGTTTCAAATGTTGCTTAAAGGTTTATTCTTGTTAATGTTCAATTAAATTGAGTTAATTCAATATTATATCAATAATAACCTTGTTTTTTTGTCTATAGCTTTATTGACTAGCATGAATGACCAAGTTTTTGTGATTGAATCCCTAATTAATACATTGAGTCTCAAGTTGCCAAACCTTTTGGTTTCCCTTGGGAACATGATTATTTGTGTAATTATTACATAAAAGAGTTATTAAAATGTGCAAAGGAATGTTTTTCTTTCTCTTATTTCAACTTCACATGAATTCCATTTCCATCTAATTGCAAGCCCCTCATGGGTGCAAACACATACCATAGAAAATGTAATTAATGTTTAGTTTTTCATGTTTTAGTGTAAATAAAACTAATTAAAAAATTCTTGAATGTGTTTATATGCCAAGATTTCAAATATATTATTGGAACATGTGAAAATTTTGAAATAAATCTAGTAAAATATAATGTATCAAAAACACTTTTAAAGTAGTGTAGCCAATGTTTTCATTGCCAAGGGGGACATTCTTCTTTGAATTTAGAAAATACACAAATAAAAATATAAGGTCCCATGTATTAGTTGTTGAGTAAAAACTATCATTTAATTAGTTATACAATAGATTTATGTTTATTTTGAAAACCAAAATATAATTAATATGGGGTATACAATAATTATTTATGGTATTAAGATTTTTTTTTAAAGTAACATATGTATTAAACAATTTAGGTATTAGTCGTTAATAAGTTCAACTAGTAGAATAAAAGTTCTTACCTCATGAGCTAGATTGTATTGTTTGGCATTTGTTGGTTAAATCATGCATCTTCTACTTATTATCAATGGAAGCCTTGTCTAATTGTTGATTATTTCCTTGGAAAACAAGTTTGTTCAACCTTGTTTTAGGATGATAACCATACTAAATGATTCATGTGTGCTTTCTTTTTTCATTTTCATCTTTTGTTCATGATTAGATATGGCCTTTTACTGCATTTGATTATTAATTTCTTATATCTTCGTAAACTATTTCTTACAATTTGCAAGACAATGGTATTGGGTTGGTTATAAGGATTCATCAACAACATCAACATGACATGCAAAATTAAGAACATTGTAAAAAAAATTCGACCCATCATATGTAATGGATTAAAAGTAAATAATTTATGTTTTATTGTGAATATAAAGGTGGATCACATGCACAATGAATTGGGACATGCAAGAATAGTTTTTTTTTTTAAATGAATAGATGGTATTGAAATCGGATGTGAACAAAACATTATAATTTAATGTAAGGTAGTTAAAATATGTGCACATTAGAAAAACATGTATTAAAAGGGTGGGGGAAAAAATCCCTCACCTAAATAATACCATCCCTCCCCCCCCTAGTCCTTGTTTGAGACAAATAGTTTAAAATGTTGACACTTAGTGTTCCCCTTGGGTTTCATTTTTTATGTAAGCCTATTTTTCAATTACTTGAAATGTCTTTAAAATGACATAATCATGAACAATAAATTATATACACCCTTACATAACAATATGTTGTGACTTTTTTTATCATAGGTATTTTTGGTCATTTTAAAATTAATGGAATTTTAATGCATCATCTTCTATAACTAATCCCAATGTGCCCTATCATCCCAACCAACCAACTCACTATTTTTTAAATATCCAATTAAGTGGGCAAGTGTGGCACCCTCACATGCAATGGAAATTGAAGTTTTTCTCCCCTTGGAAAACCTCAATATCATTGTACAATTCTTCATTGAAATGACATGGTCAATGAAATTTATTTGCTCTTTTGTTACCATGTTTCAATAGGAGGTGTTGTGTGTAATATCTTTATGGTAGTTAAAGATTGTCTTGTAGTCATCATCGATGCATTTCAACATATGTTTACACATCATGTTGTTTCATGGTGTCTTTGATTATCAAATTGTTCATTGACCACAACTTGTACACTTGTTTTCAATTGATAGTTCAAGAGGATGATGAAGAAAAGTTGATCACAAGGTTTTTTCTTTTGTATTTTTTTATATTAAACTTCTTGAAAAAATGTCAAATTACATTAAGAATATTAATAGGGGTTTTAAAGTAATATAGTAATGAGTTAGGTGCTACCAACACGTTTACAAGGGATCATATATCTTGATGTGAGCAAACTATAGAGTATGGATCCAACAAGCAAAAAAGAACCCAATCAACTTCAAATTGTGCATATGTTCTAGAATTGTTTTGAATCCCCCTATAATACTTGTTCATTATCCAAAAAAAATGTTCAATGTTTAATTTCATTAGTGCAAAACATTGCAAGAACTTTTGAATTTCAATATTGTGAAAAAGATCAACTAGGGGTTGAATTTTGCAACTAACGCAAGATTAATTGCATGATGAAATTATCTTCTTATTAGAAATGTTCCTCTTTTTTTGTTGGAATACATTACATTTTTTAAATTCAATTTTTGCCATTCCTCATCCTTTGCAACCTTTGCTCATTTGCTAAACCACTAGCAATTCTATTTTCCATCAATAGAATCTACATATTGAAGTGAAATATTTTAATTGGGAAATTTGACAAGGGGTTTTCTTGTTCATAGGTTCTAGAAAGGTGCTCAATTTTTTAGAATATTGGGATAACACAAGAATTATTCTATGGGTTCTCAAATGGGGCCACCTTATTATTTTTGTTTATGGGTTAAATACTCATTTCAAGTTTAAAAAGTGTTGTTAAAACACAAACATGAAAAGGGTTCAAACATAAGGTTGTGAACCAATAGCTACAAATGTAATAGCCTACCTAACAACTTTGTAGCCTTTTTCCTTTAATAAAAATTTCAAGCCTAACACTACAAACACAAAACCGAAATCTAGAAAAATAAAGAGAAATGTTATCTAATGATTTTAATTTCATAAACATAATATCTTCAAATTTGTGAATCACTAGCAAAGAGGATCACATATTGAACCCAAAACTCTCCATCACCTATTTGCACATGATGAGAAAAAAATTATAACTTCCAAAACAATTAGGGGTTTAAGAAGCCACTTTTCTATGTGTGAAAGGAGGTAGTTAAAATGTTTACGATTTTGTTGTATGCAAAATAACACTATAGATAATGGTCATTATGACAAGCTAGTTGAGCAACAAATTGCTACTAGCCAAGTCTATCCTACATATATTATTTCACATGGTTGGCACATGAGAAAAATTCTATCACATAATTGGGAACTTTGTAGGCTATTTGCTAGACCTCATAATGTCCTTTGTGCCAATTGCATGCATTTGAAATAATAGTTGACCTTAGGAAGCTTAAGCTGAATGGTGGAATTTTTATTACATGACACTTACTTATTTGAGTGTAGGTATGGAATTTGGATGGAGCAAATTTGGGTATCAATACAAGAACTAAGTTATTGTTCACCAACTAATGAAAACAATATTGTGACTCATTGAGCTTGATTATTAATTTGTGAACAATAACCACCAGAAGTTTGTTTGTTTAAGTAGATGGAGTCACTCACACTTAGTTCAATTTCATTTAAGCCTCCAAAATTAACAAGAATTTTCACAATCATGGTTGTTAATTAATGGATCCATAATTTTTCAAGGTGTGAAAATTGGGGTCACCTTGACACATCCCTAAGTCTCAAGGCATTGGGAATAAATCCCAAAATGATAACAACCAAAAAAAGGGAAAATAAAGAGAAATTAAGGGCATGTTTTTAACCTCTTCACATTAGGAAAAAAGGGGTGTGCAAGAGATTTAAAATGGGGTTGAAATTGTGATAATCACAAGACAAACAAATCACCTACACGAATAAAATAATGCATATGGTAAGTGCAAATGGAACCAACTAAGGCCACCACCCTCCTCCCTATAGTATACTTTGTGATTGACAACAAAGGCTACATTGAAATGACTAAAATGCTCAAAACTACCAAGTGAGAGTCCTAAAATTCTTTAAGTTATGAATATAATGATTTCACAAACTCATAACTTTTTCATATAAATTATGATTGATGAGCTTCAAATTACAAAGTTCTAGCCCTTAATGAAATATTTCAAAATCCTTGTAACAAGATTTCGATGTAGGTCATTTGAACTATATTTCTTGGTATCTAATGCTTGGGAACCAAAGTACCAGTTTGATTCATATCCTTTATTTTGACCATAACTCCTTGTTCATAGCTCCAAATGGAGAATGTCAACTCACTTTCAATATCTACAATTTGATTCTTTCCAATAATATATTATGGGGCCGAATTCGAACCATGTTTATTACTTGCAATTTTGTCCCAAATATTCAAGACTCCCATAAGACTACAATTTTTAAAATGTTTATCATTTCAATAATAGATTTTTTTTAAAAATTTCAATTACCCACAATTTTCAACTATGTTTCAACTCTGAATTATTTAATATTTAATTAGAAATGAGGTGGTTACCAAGTAAATCATGCCACTTGCTAATTTGGATAATAATTGAAAATGATGTTTGCTTAAAGTGTTATTTGTAGAATATTCTTGGAATCAAATAACTTCACAATTAACCTATTATGACTTGTCAACTAAAAATATGATGTCATCAAATGTCATGTTATTGTAAGTTTTTTGTTCGACTATTTTGGTAATCTCATTTAGGGATGGATGAAAATTAATCAAATTGGATGAATGAAACATTGTCATTAGCTAATGTGATTATGTCACAAGTCATTTATTTAACTATTTTGGTAATGTTAATTTTGGATCAACATTGCTTTTTGTGGTGAATTTTCACAACTTGGTGATAAAAAAAAGGTTGGAAAATCCAACAATGGGTTTTTTGGGATTAAAATTTTTTTTTGCCATATCTTGGAAAAAAAAACCTAAAAGTCACCAAAGTTAGATAATGTGTTCTTGTAGGTTGCCATAATTATGCATGATTCCAAAAAAGATCTATTTGTCCATTAGGATAGTCGCCATTTATTGTTGATTAATTATGAGGATCCTAACTAGTGCACCTATTTGAAGAATTTGAAAAAAAAACCATGTTGTGAATGGATGAAAAAATACAAATCTAGATGCATCAAACATTGTGTATGTTCACAAATTGGAATGTTTAGGGATTATTATCAATGTTTAAGTCTAAATTTATAATTATTAATGAATTGTAGTATTTTATATTAATTAACATGGTAATTATTATAATGTACTAATAATTACTAAATAATTATTTTCAACAACAACAATAATAATAAGTATTATTATTATTATTTTAGTAACATGATTTTTTAATAATATTTTTATAGTTATTTTATTAATTTATTATTATTTATATTAATTATTACAATAATTATTATGTTTAATAATAATAATTTTCATCATTATTATTCTTGTAGATAGTAGCTAACTTAGGCTACATATTTTGTTATTATTAATCTTATTATTATTTCACTTGTTATAATTAAATATTAACAATAATAATAATATATTACAAATCATAATTTCAATAGGTATAATAATCTTTTAATAATTGTGACATAATTATAATTAAGTAATTTATTTAACCTAGGCCAATTAATAGTTAGGCTAGTTGGTAAATTAATTATTTTCTTATTCAATGTAATTATTATCATAGTTGAACCTAAGTTAAATAAATTATTCTTTTAGGTTTAAGCTTAGTTATTTCATGGACACCACCATCACTCATCGTTTGCATCATCATTTGCACCAACATAATCACCTGCATCATTGCCATCATCATCACTTACATCATCACTTGCATTAACATAGTTGCCTACATCATCGTTTGCATCATTGTTTGCACCAACATGATCACTTGCATCATTGTTCACTATTAGTTAGAAAGCTTCCTTAGTTAATGCACTCATGAAAGCCTTTATGGAAGTTTCTTTGAACTAACTCCCCAATAAGGTATAAATAGGGGTAGGACCTCCCATTACCTTCAGTTTGTTCAACATCAATTTGAATACACTTTCTTGTCATAACTTTTGTTTCCATACGTTATCAAAATAAAATTATGATTGAATCACCTTCTAGCATATATCATATTCTTGCCTTGTGTTTTTATGTTTCTAGTCTTGAATTAAACTTAGGCTTGCATTTTTTATGATTTGTTTTCTTGTTGCATCATTGGCTTAATTCTTGTTCTTGTAATTTTTCATGTCTGTGACAAATTAAGTTTAAACTAAGTTGTAATTGAGTTGCAACTAGGTTGCAACTATGTTACAACTAAGTTATAATTAGGTTGCAATAGGGTTACAACTAGGTTACAAACTAATTAGGTTGTAATTAAGTTGCAACTACAATGTTTATCCCATATTATATTCCATTTCAAATAATCCAAACTATGTAAGGAAGTGCATTAAAGATGTTGGAAAAACAAAAAAAATGAAAATGTAATAGCCATTTGGGATGAATTAATAAAAAATATTCAACCCTAAAGGCTCAACCCAAAATGAAATATATATTTTTTAACTAAATGCCACATGGCTTAAGTTTAGGCATAACTTGGATGTCATGTGGCCTAGGTCTAGGCCTAACCTAGGGGCCACATTGGCTTAGCCTACCGCAGGTGTGACATAATTTAACCTAGGTGGCCTATGTGTAGGCCTAACTTAAGTGTCAATGTTTAAACCTAATTTATGTGCTTATATGTAGGCCTGGTTTAAGTTAGGTGTCAATGTTTAGACCTAACTTAGGTGCCTATGTCCAAACATAGCCTAATTTAAGCTAGATGGCTTATGTTGACGTGCCATATGGCATAAACTAGTTTAATGTTGAGGTGGCCTAACCTATGGATGTGGATGTGTTGCATGTCATTTAACCACTAATCGACCTTTTGCAAAATTGATTTGCAACATAGTTGAACTTGAAACTATATGTTTGAGGATGTCAAGCATGTCAACACATGGATCCCATCTAGTAGTTGAAAATGGCCTTTGATTATTACGGTAAATGGAAGTTGTTATGCAACATCAGAAGATGGAGTTCATTCACACATGGATCATAATAAAAAATGACCTTCAACTATAATGATGAATATGCTTACAACTAAATTGGTCAATGTCCATGGTGTTGACATGTGTCTATTGTTTTCAATTATAATGCCACTTTTAACTTGTCATTGTCAACTCTTTTGGTATGTAGTTGTGAAAAATATGTTATAGTTGCAAAAAACATCTTGCAATTGTATATGTTGTTTTAAACTTTAATTAGTAGTTAAAATCAAGTTGAAAACATAGTTGCAAATGGGGGGTATTTCTCCTAATGCTTAGGAATGCTTTGAATTTACTTCCTTGCATTATCCCACACTTATGAGAATGTGCTTGAGTCTGAAAACACTTTCTCAACTTGAATTCTTTCATGCCCCAACATGTTGCAAGCCCAAAATAAGGTTGTGACACACCATGTAACTCAAGCAATTTAACATGTTATATATATAAGTGATGTTGTAATACATGGTGCATTACACAAACCTATTTATTCAAACATTGAGTTTTTTAAGGTTGGTATGAAAGATCAAAGTTTCCTTGCTATCATGTGCAATTATTTGATTCATAGTCTTAAATGACATCTTGAGTTGTGTAAATTGGTTGAATTGCTAGAAGCCAAAGGCTTGTTCCTAAATAATATCAAAACATGTTGGACATTGAAATGTTATCACCAATGAAAAAAGTCTTGACTGTTGTGAATATATCCAACATGTTGGGTTAATCTAGGGTTTAGTTGTACTTTTTTATGATCTTGACCCACATTGATATCCTTTTGTTGGAATTGACACAAAAAATGGATAATGGAACAATGAAATAACGTTTTAAAACAAAAGGTCATGATCTTTAAGTAGAAAAGTTGATTTTTCTAGAAAGTTGACAAGCATGGTGAACTTTATAATTAAATAATTAGTTGTTGAGCTTTGAACCTATATATAACCATGTTTTACTTTTTTGTAAAATTGTGTACATGCATAAAATATTTACATCGGGGAATGTGTACATGGAATTAAACCCAATTCTTTTAACCAAGGGGTATTCGTAAACTACACTATCCATTTTTGGACGTTAAAAGGCAAAAAAAATACCTCTTGCTATGGCAATTTTTCCTAACTCCAATTAACAAAGAAATGTATTAAAAGGTATCATATCTATAAGATATGTTGTTATAGGATGGTAATACAAAAATAAAAACCAAATAACTATCTTTTCATCTTTGAAGGATTTTCAAACTTATGTTTCATCCCATGTCAAAGTCCATACACATTTTTAATGGATTCATAACTCTTGGAATATTAAATCAAATGTTTTATGGTACTCTACCATAAGTTGTATGACTGAAATGAAAACAAAAAATCTTATTAAAGATGTGATTGAAAATGGGAATTGCATTTAAATACTTTTTAGAGCCCAATTTTTTTTGGAATTCATTAAGTGATTTCCAATGTGAAAAAACTATATTTGATGGAATTTTTTTCATTCAAAGTGTTCAATAATGTATTAGGAAGGGAGGGCAAAATATATTTCTTGCAAAAAAAAAGATTTTTTGGTAAACTTGTGTATTGTGAAGTTGTTGATAACATTAAAAACTATACAAAAATGGACTCCTATCATGCCACTTTTGGTCCACCTTAGCTTGTAATTGCCCTAGGCTTGGAGGTTATTGAATTTGAAAAATGTGCTAAAATTAAAATTGAAAGGCTTGTAAATTAAAAGAACTAGGTTCAAAACCTTCACTTGGAAAACCTCCAAATAAATTTTACAATGTTAAAACCAAGATCAAAGGTTGTCCTAAAAAGGAAGAACCACACAACATTGATTTTGACTTTTGAGTGAGTATTAACATTTGGTTGTTAAGATGGCTACCAACAATGCCACCATTGACAATGAAACAAACACTAAGCTTCTTTCTATGATGTGGAGATGTTAGTAGGTTTGGAATGTGTGCTATCACTATTGAAAACAATGTAAAGGTTCAAGTTTGCATAAGGGCATGATACATTCATGCCTTTGTGATTTATTTTTTGTTATCAAGTTTTGTGAAGCATGATTATTTATTATGTACTATGACATCGACAAGAGATATTCATCATATCATTTCTCTTGGTTCTTTGAACTTGTTGACCACATCAATGATGCATTGTGCTTGACTTGGTGGAAAGAATTTGCCTAAATCAAATATGTTTCCTTCTTGACATGAGATTAACCTTATATGTTCCATGTTACAAATTCCACTAGGGTTCTAGGCCTAAACAAGGAGGCTTGGGTTGCATCTACATATTATATGAAAAAATAATATTTAACAACTACTACAAATCTAATAGTTGAATTTGCGAAGTAATGTTTTTACACATGAATTGTTAATGCCATTGGGATGATCTACCTTTAGTATTAGCTTTCACCGAAGGTTGAAACTACATTTCTAGGGCACATGGCCATTATTCAAACACACTTTGGGCACCCAAAGGCTTGGGTTCATATGAAACCTTTGTGAGCCCACTTTGGACCCTATCCTTCTTGATTAATAGTCATGAAACTGACAATGCATAATCAAAGTCAAACTACCATGTTGCCTTCCAATCATTGCAACCCAACCACAAATTTATGCCATGAGAGGTTCAAATCAAATACCATTTAAAACCACGATATCTCTAAGTGGTTTAAATTAGTGAATCTATGCATGGTTATGATTTTGAGTAGTGTGGAAGATGAGTCAACATCTTCCAACCTTGCCTTAACGAAAAACAAGATTTGAAATTGCTTAACTACTCATCTAGACCTTAATGTAAGGATGTATTTGTAAACCTTTTATTCATTGGAAACATTCCTTTCTACATGTGAGCTCTACTGACATGGCCATGGCTAGTAGTCTCAATATTTAAAAATTGGGTTAGGAATATGTGAATGTGCTGAAGTTATTAGGGGGGTTTAACAACTTTGTGTTAGAATAGGGGTTGATGAGTGTGCACAAGGTGTGAGGGGGGGGGGGTTTAGTTGTCTGAAATACGATATT
>Ga0116229_10010557_pt1 | contig 13828 bp, 13 predicted proteins | sample S1TSphgellanicum_3_FD_87313 | JGI IMG/M metagenome (GOLD analysis project Ga0116229, IMG submission 87313) | Host-associated microbial communities from peat moss isolated from Minnesota, USA - S1T2_Fc - Sphagnum magellanicum MG | ecosystem: Host-associated > Plants > Peat moss > Unclassified...
GCCGCCCCGCACGAACGTCGTCAGCACCAGACCGCCGTACGCGATCCCTTCGTGCCGCACGCGAAAGAGTGCGACGGTGAGCGTGTCGTCGGTGCTGCGCGATGCGCCGAGGATGGCGGGTGCGCTACCGAAGGTGGCGCGCACGTCGTCGAGGCCGGCGCGCAGCAGCGCCGACGCGGAGGCTGCGGTCGCCGTGCCGAGCAGCACGTGTCCGGCTGCCGGACTGGGGAGGTCTTGCATGCCGGGCGGCGCCGCAACGGCGCACGCGCAAAATACAACGAGGGCGGGGGAGAGCCGCCGGAAGATTCGCATCATCACGGCCCGAGCGTAGCCGCCGGCCGACGCGCGATGCTATGGGTGGAAACCCTACCACCGCGATGGTAGGGTTTCCACCCATGTACGATCGGTGGGAGCGATGGCTAGTGTTGGGGCCATGCGCTCCCACAACGTTGCCTCTCTTCGCATCGGCGGCGCTCTCGCCGTGCTTGCTTGCGCCTTTGCTGCTTGCGGCGGCGGGAGCACCCCGACGCCGCTCGCTTCGGCGACGCCGAGCACGGACATCACCGCCGCGACGAGTACGTTTTGCGTGACGCCGTCGACGTCGGCGCAGGTCGTGAACATTCCCAATACGGGCGGGTTTACGGGCACGCTGAACATCGGTGCAGCGGCGTCGGCGGCATCGAGTTGTGACGTGAGCGCGGCCGTGGCATCGGGAAGCGATGCGCCGGCGCCGGGCGGCGTGACCGCATCGGCCGTGCGGCGCATCGCCGCGACGAATCCGGCGAACGGCCCGATCTGGAGCATCTCGCTTTCCAACGCCTACGTGGGTGGCGTCGAGGTGACGGGCGCGACGCTGAACACGCCACCGAACAACAATTTTCCGGACGGCACGTATTATGCCGTCGTTACCGACGGCACGCTCCCACCAACGGTGCTGCAGTTCACGGCGAAAAACGGCGTGCTCACGTTGGCGAGCACCGGCTTACCGATGACGATTCTGCCGGGCTCGACCCTCACGCTGTATCTCTACGCGCACGGCGTCGTACCCAACGATACGAACATCCCGACGGCGACGCCGAGCCCTGCCCCATCAGCATCCGCATCGGCATCCGCGGCGCCGACCGCATCGGCAAGCGCGACCGCATCGCCGAGCGCGACGCCGGTTCCGACGCCGACACCGATCGCATCGCCGACCGCCGTTCCGACGTACGCCGCGGTCATCACGCTCTCGCCCACCGGCTGCATGGCCTTCGGCACCGGAGGCGGCACGCAAACCTATACGGCCTTGATGACGACCACCGCACCGGCGGGAACGCCGTTGTACTACGTATGGAGCAACCCGATCGCCGCCGGGCTCACGTACACGTTTCCCTCGACACCCGTCAGCATCGGTATGAATCTCAACAACGGCATCGCAACCACGACGAACACGGTGACCATCACGGTTCCGGCCTTCCCGCCGGGATCGGAACCGGCCGGCGAACTCACCAGCTTCAACGTCCAGGGCGCCTACTACGACGCGTCCGAACAGACGAGCCACTTCTTCACCAACGCCACGGCCTATGCACTCGCCACCGTCGCGGAAGGTATCACCAACTGCCCGATGTAGCGATGCGGTGAGTCCTGCGCCGCGTTCACATCACGCCGGTCGCATGAGGTGCGCCGCATCCCTTGCGAAGGTCTGCCGGCCGCGCTTGTAGCCCGCAAGCGCCGGCGCGATCTCCGCGACGGCGTGCGCCTCCGACGTGCAATCCAACACGACGACGTCGGCTGGGCGGCCGGGAGCGATGCCGTAGTCATCCAGCCGCATGAGCCGCGCCGGCTGCGCGGTGATCATGTCGAAGCACGACGCCATGTCGGCCCGCGTTCCGATTTGGACGATGTTGGCGTAGAGATTCGCGATGCGGATCAGCGAGCAGTCGCCGTACGGGGTGAACGGGTTGAGCACGTTGTTCGTCGAGAGCGAGCAGACGACGCCGTGCGCGAGCAGCTTGTGCGCCGGCGTCACGCCGCGGGGAACGTCGTGATCGCGGTCGCGTCCCATGAGGAACAAGTCGGTCGAGGGAAGCACGGTGAGCGCGACGCCCGCCGATGCGAGCAGATCGGCGATAACGTCCAGTCGCGCGGGCGGCAGCGACGAGAGTTTCGTCACGTGGCCGATCGTCACGCGACCGCCCCAGCCGTGGGCGATGGTGCGGCGACAGACTTCCTCGACGTCGAGGTGTGCCGGATCGAGGCTGAAATCGAGATGCAGGTCGATGTCGACGTCGAAGCGCCGCGCGAGCTCGAAGATCGTCGCGATGTGTGCGTGTGAATCGCGATCCATGTACGGGGCGCCGCCGAGTACTGTTGCGCCCGCTTCGAGCGCACCGATCAGCACGTCCTCGCAGCCCGGGTCGTCGATCAGGCCTTCTTGCGGAAAGGCGCACAATTCGAGGTCGATCGCCCACGCGTAGTCGCGCTGCAGCCGCTTCAGCGCGTGCACGCTCGTCAATCCGACGCGCGGATCGACTTCGACGTGCGTGCGCATGCGCGTCGTGCCGTGGAGGATCGACTTCTCGAGCGTCGTCGACGCCCGCGCATACACGTCGTCTTCGGTGAAGCCGCGCTTCGCGAGCGCGACCTGCTCTACGGCCTCGGCCAAGCCGCCGTGATGAATGCGGCACACGTCGAGCAGATCGGATTTGTCGAGGTGGATGTGCGTTTCGATGAAGCCGGGCACCACGAGGCGGCCGCCGGCATCGTGACGGCGTCCGCTCGTTGCGATGCCGGGCTGCACGACGGCGATGCGCCCGTCGACGACGCCGATGTCGGTGACGGCGCCGCCGCTGCCCGCGATCCGTGCGTTGGCGATGACCAGGTCGAGGTCCACGTCAGCGCGCGGCGGTGATGGCGGTGCGCCGCAGCGTGTCGAGCATCAGGCGGACGAACGTGGCCCGGTCGGCGCTGAACGCGAAGTGGCAATTCGGCGCGCCGGTGCCGCGAAAGTGCGTGTCGACGACCGTGCGTCCGACGTTGAGCGTGCCCTGCGTTTCCACCGCGACGTGCAGGTGTCGCGTGGTGATCACGCTCGGCTCGACGAGATACGCGACGCACACGGCGTCGTGTACCGGCGCCGCGCCACGCTGCGCCATCGGATTGTTGGCGTCGTAGCCCGCGATCCGCAGCTTCACGAATCGCGCCGCCGCCGTGCCCGCGGGCGTGCCCATCGCTTCCATCTCGGCGACGTCGGCCAACGACACGAGCGCTTGATGCGTCGCATCGAGCGGCACGCAGGTCAACTTGCGGAAGCCGGCCGCGAACACCGACGCGGCCGCCTCGGGATCCGCCCAGATGTTCATCTCGGCACTCGGCGTCACGTTGCCGTGATCGTGCGCGCCGCCCATCAGCACGACCTCGGGCACCCGATCGACGAAGCCCGGATCGAGCGCCACGCACGCGGCGATGTTGCTGAGCGGGCCTGTCGGAACGAGCGTGATCTCGTCGGTCGCGGCGCGATACGTCTCGATGAGGAATTCGACCGCCGCCTTCGATTGCTTGCGGCTCACCGCCGGCGGCACGTCGAGTTCGAGCCCGTGCACGCCGGCCGATCGTTTGAGCGCGCGCGGGATCGGAAAATCGTCGCGCACCAGCGGCCGGTTCAGTCCCTCGTACACCGGGATGTCGCCGCGGCCGATGAAGTCGAGCACGCGCAGCGAGTTGTCGGTGCAATGCTCGACCACGACGTTGCCGTTCACGGTGGTGACGCCGACGAGTTCGAGATCCGGATGCAGCGCCGCCATCATGATGGCGATCGCGTCATCGGTTCCGGTGTCGACGTCCAGGATCAGCTTCCGTGCGATGTGGATCTCCCTCGAGAAGTGCGATGCCGGACGACGCGTTTCGCGAATGGCCAAAGGCCAACCCGCGCGCGCTGCGTAGAGAGCCGGGATGATGCTGCGGCGCGCGTTCGTGCTCGGAGGTACGGCGTTGCTCGGCGCCGCTGCGACGGCATGCAGCCACCCCAAGGGCATCGCCGAGGGCGGCAACCTACGCCTCGCGATGGTCACCGATGTGGGCGGGCTCGGCGATCGCTCCTTCAACGACGGCGCCTACAGCGGCTTACTCGAGGCAAAGCGCAAGCTGCGAGCCGACATCGCGGTGCTGCAGTCGCGTTCGGTGGCCGACTATCAACCCAATCTCACCGTGCTCGCGAACAAAGAATACGATCTGATCATCGCCGCCGGAAACGAGATGGCACGCGATCTCGACGAGGTCGCATCGCTCTTTCCGCTTCGCCATTTCGCGATCATCGATGCGGTCGTCGCGCAGCCCAACGTCGCCTCGGTGACGTTTCGCGAGGAGGAAGGTTCGTTTCTGGCCGGCGCCGCCGCGGCGATGGTGAGCACGACCAAGACGATCGGCTTCATGGGCGGCGTCGACATTCCGTTGATCCGCAAATTCGAAGCCGGTTACGCCGCCGGTGCGCGCCAGATCGACCCGGCGATCACCGTGCTCGTGAAATTCGTCGGAGCATTCGACGACCCGGCGGCGGGCAAAGAGATCGCCGGCGTGCTCCTCGACGAACGGGCCGACGTGATCTACTCGGCCGCGAGTAAGTCGGGCCTCGGCGCGATCCAGGCGGTCGAGGGGCGCCCCGGCACCTACGCGATCGGGGTCGACATCGATCAAGACGGATTGGCCCCCGGCCGCGTGCTCACGAGCATGCTCAAGCGCGTCGACGCAAGTGTGCTCACCCTCGCCGAACTCACCGCCGGCGGGCACACGCCGACCGGGCACCTCGAGCTCGGGCTCAAACAGGGCGCCGTCGGCTTGACCGCATTCCGCTACACGCGCCACGCCTTGACCCCCGAGCAGTTCCACGAGCTCGACGTGCTGCGCACCGCCGTGATCGCGGAGAAGATCGTCGTCCCCTCGACCCCCGACGCGCTCGCCGCGTACCGGCCGGTCAGCCTGTAGCCGCCCCGGAGAAATTGTCCGGGTCGGGTGTACGGGTGTCCGTGTTCCCGGATCGGCCGCTGCGCGAGAATGGGCGCATGAAAGCCCTCACCGCCAACGACTTCCGCCTTCGCTCGATCGGCATCGCCCAGGCGCTCCTGCCGGCCGGTGGCAGCATCATGACGGCCATCGGCAACCTCTGCACCCTCGGTTCGGGCGCCGTGCATGGGTCGAGCGTCACCGCGCTCAGCGTCCACGTCATCGCGGTCGCGCTCATCGCCCCGATCGGCGACAAGAAAGCCGGGATCTGAGATGATCTACGACGTGCGCCTGGCGGTCGTCGCGCACGAAGCCCGCCACCTCGACGCTCTCGCCGCCGCACTGAAGAAGGGAGCGGCGAGCACACGAGTCGGGATACCCGAGAACGGCGCGGGGCACGAGACGCCGTTGTGCGCCGCTTGGACATGTGATGACGAGGGCCGGCTAACGCTCCGCTGGCACCCTGAGGCGACGAGGTAGCGCGAGCGCGGAATCGACAAGCTTGCTTGGAAGGCCCGGCTCCATTCGCGAATTACTCCCGGGTGATATGTCCATGACCCACGGGCCGTCCGACGGTGGGGCTGTTACCAATGCGCACGGCGAGGGGATCGAGACGAAGCCGACGCCATCCGTGCGCTCGGAGGATCCCGGTTCGGTCAGCGTGATCGAGCGTGACGGAACCCGTCCCGTCGCGACGACGGACGAAGCGGCGCGCCTGCTCGTCGATCACCTCTTCGCGCAGAACAATGTCGTCATTCCCGGCATCTCGTACGCGGTCACGTACCGCCTCGCCGACGGCCCGACCGGCGGCGACATCGTCGACGTCTACCAATTCGACAACGGCGCCACGGCGTTCTCGATCGCCGACATCTCCGGGAAAGGTCCGCTCGCCGCGGTCAATGCCGCGCTCATCAAGTTCGGCTTGCGGGCCTACTCCTCCGAAGGCCTGACGCCCGAGCGCGTGATTCGCGCGATGGACCGGTTGTATCTCGAAAACAACGCCTTCGAGCGGGTCGAGTCGTTCGCGAGCGTATTCTTCGCGATCGTCGACCCGACGCGCCGGCTGATGACGTACTCGAACGCCGGTCACGAGCCGGTCGCGCTCATCTTCCCCGACGGCGAGGTGAACATTCTCGAGCCGACCGCGCCGCTCGTCGGCGTCTTCGACGATCAGCATCACCTCTTCAAACAGGACTTCGCCGATCTTCCGCCCGGCACGCTCTTCATCGGCGCGACCGACGGCGTCACCGAAGCGCGCGATGCCGGCGGCGAATTCTTCGGCATGGATCGCTTCGTCGCCATCGCCGCGGCCGCACGTGCGCTCCCCGAAACCAACATCGTGCAAACGATCATGGACGAGGTGAAGGCGTTCTGCAACGACCGTCTGCACGACGACATCGCGATCGCCGCCGTCCGATTCGTCTAGCGGTGGTCGACGGCGATGCGGACGATCGGGATCGGCGGCTCGAGCGTTTGCCCGTGCGCGTGGGCGGCGTGGATCGCGCGGACCACGTCCATGCCGCGCGTCACCCGGCCGAACGCCGCGAAGCCGCGCCGGTCGGCGGACCGCTTCCCGCCGTCGTCGAGCGACGGCTGATCGCCGATGCAGACGAAGAAGTCGGTCTGCGCGGTGTCGAGCCCGGGATCGCGCGCCATCGAGATCGTGCCGTCGAGGTGGTGGATACCGGTACGGCTGGTCGGCTCGAACGCGACCGGCGGGCGCAGCCGATGATCCCAGCCCGGCGCGTTCGTCGCCTGAATCACGTCGATCTTCACCGCGTTGTGCGGCTGGTTGTCGGGCCGCGTCGTGACCGTGCGATGGAAGCGTCCGCCGTCGAAGGCGCCGTGCCGCACGTACCACAGAAAATTCGCCACGGTCTTCGGCGCGCGCGCATCGTCGAGCGCGACGTGAATCGACCCCAACGTCGTCAGGATCGTCACCATGATCGTGGCGATGGCGATCACTGCGTCAGTTCCCATAGGTGCGCTGTGCCATCATCGCGAGGTGTTCGGCCGGCGTCGTCGGCGGATACTTCGCGGGTTCGTCCTCGGAGCTGCAGCCGGGCAAGCACGCGACTTCGTGATCGAGCCGGCCCATGTAGAAGAACGGCACCGAGATGCGGTCGCGCCCCGACCGGTTGACCACGCGATGTTGCGTGGAGCGATAGCGGTCGTTCGTCCAGCGCGCCATCATGTCGCCGACGTTCACGACGAACGTCCCCGCGATCGGCACCGCTTCGATCCAGCCCTCGGCCTGATCCCAGACCTCCAATCCGCCCGCGTCGTCTTGCAGCAGCAGCGTGAACGCGCCCCAATCGGTGTGCGCGCCGCAGCCCTTTTCGCCCGGCAACGGATTCGCCGGTTGCGGCGGATAGTGCACGAGGCGAACGATGCCGCTGGCATCGGTGCAGAACGCGGCGAACGCATCGTCGGGCAAATCGAGGGAGAGCGCGAGCCCGCGCGCCATGGTCTCGCCGAGATCGTTCATCGCGCGTTGGTACGCTTCGAGCGTTTCGCGCCAGCCGGGCAGATTCGGCGGCCACTGATTGGGCCCGCAGCCGAAGCGGCGCGCGACGACGTCGGGATCGTCGAGCGGCAGATCGCGATCGATCGAGAAGCCTTCCTTGAGATCGGGCGGCATCCCGGCCTCGAGCGTTTGCGCCTTGAGCGGCTCGTACCCGCGATAGCAGAACGACTTCGCAACGTCGATCACGAGTTTGTCGGCGAGCGGCTGCGCGAAGAAGCGCCGCGCCGCAGCGATGATCCCGGCCAGCAGTTCGTCGGGCACGCCGTGGCCGCTGATGTAGAAGAAGCCGCTCTCGACGCACGCAGCGCGAATCCGGCGCGCGACGTCGCGCCGCGCGGCCGCGTCGCCGCATCGCAGTGCGGTGATGTCGATGATCGGCAGCGTCGCGCTGTCCACCGTTTTCGCGTGAGTCGACGTCATGAATCCCCCGGAGGAACCGTTTCTCTGCGCTTCCGCGAGCCGTGCCGGCGACATTCGGCCAAAGGGATAAGGTGCCGTCGACGGCCCATTCTGGCGAACATGGATCGTCACGTTTGTCGTTTCGCCGTCGCGTTGGTTCTGCTCGCCGCGTTCGCATCGTCGCGCTTACCCGAGGCGACGGCGCAGGTGACGGCGCCGCCGTCGAGCGCACCGGAGAAGATCGTCATCGATACCGACATCGGCATCGACATCGACGACGCGTTCGCGATCGGCCTCGCGCTCTCGAGCCCCGAGGTGCAGGTGCTCGGCTTCACCACCGTCTCGGGCGACGCCGGCGTACGCGCCCGGCTCGTCGACCGGATGTTGCACGAGACGGGCATGTCCGCCATTCCGGTCGCCGCCGGGCCGAACGTGCCGGGTCCGTTCGATGAGGCGGGCAAACCGATCGCGTTCACGCAGGCGCGGTGGGCCGTCGCATCGCCGTGGCCGGCGCGCGACTGGCCGGCGGCCGAACCGTTTCTGCGCGAACTCATCGAGCGGTATCCGGGTCAGATCACGCTCGTGTGCCTCGGCCCGCTCACCAATGTCGCGGCGCTCGCCGAGCGCGATCCGGCGACGTTCCACCGGCTGAAACGGATCGTGATGATGGGCGGCGCGATCGACGTCGGCTATGCGATGGGCGGCCATCCCCCCGCGCCGCCGGCGGTCGCCGAATACAACGTCGCGGTCGATGCGAAGGCCGCGGCGACGGTGTTCGCCGCCGGCGTGCCGATCGTGATGCTGCCGTTGGATTCGACGCAAGTCACGCTCGACCAACGGCGACTCGACCTGCTCGCGGCGCAGGGCACCGCGCTGACGGACGCCGTGACGCTGCTCTACGACGAATGGGCCGAGCTCAATCCGTGGGGCCGCGTGCCGACGCTCTACGACGCGGTCGCGATGGCCGAAGTAATCGATCCCGCGATCTGCCCGACGCAGCCCCTGCACGTGATCGTCGACGCCGCGGGCTTCACGCGCCGTGCGCCCGGAGCACCGAACGCTGCCGTCTGTCTGCACGAGCACGCCGATCCGTTCCTCGACCTCGTGATGACGCGGTTGTTGAACCAGCGTCTGCACCGCTGAGCGCTGCCGCCGGACGCTTCGTCGAAAGCGAGCAAGGGCACGCAGGAGCAGCCCGGCGGCAAACCGGATGAGCGTAACCACCGGATCACCGGTCGGGAGCGCCATGGGCATCGAGGACATCCTCCGGAAAAACGATGAGAAACGCGCGCACGGCGGCGACGTTCGGCAGGGCGCCTACGAACGCGGGCTGCAGGCGCGATTCGTCTTCTCGGAAACCGTCGCGGCCGCGCTGCTCGCCGCGGTCGTGGCGTTGCGCGATCGCGCGGTCGGTGAACCGGTACGCTTGCCGATCGCTGCGAAACCGAGTGAGACCGGCGTGTTCATCGAATGCGAGGGCCTCGTGCGCTTGACGCTGCACTGCGTCGTGCGCGCTGATCCGAACGGCATCGCCTACTGCTCCTCGATCGACCTGAACATGTCGCGCGGCGGCCGCATCGTTCGGGGAACCTTCGAGCCGATTCGCGGCAACACGGGCCTGCGCGCCAACCGGCTCGGCTATACCGAGAAGCAGTTCGCGATCGATCAGCCCAAATTTCACAAGGCCATCGAGGCGCTCGCACACCAGCTCTGAGGTTTCTGCGCGAACGGACGGGGAAGAGGGAAACGTGTCCACTCCCACCGCTCCGCCGTGCACGATGGTCCTTTTCGGTGCCGCCGGCGACCTTGCCCAACGCCTGCTCATGCCGGCGATCTACGATCTTTCCGCCGCCGGCCTGCTCGATCCGGGCTTGAAGATCATCGGCGCCGATCACAACGATCGCGACGCCGCAGGCTGGCGTACGGAGATCGGCGACGCGCTCCATGCGTTCGCCGCCGAGCCGGGCTCGGAATTTCACGCGGCATCGATCGATGAGAAGGCGTGGTCGTTCGTCGCCGACCGGATGGACTACGTGCGCTTCGACTTCACGCAAGACGCCGATTACGATGCGCTCGCGAAGCGGCTCGCCGACGCGGAAAACGCGCTGTTCTACTGCGCCGTCTCGCCGCGCTTCTTCGAGACGATCGCCGCCGGATTGGCGCGTTCCGGTTTGCTCGAGGAAAAGGAGGGACGCTTCCGCCGGTTGATCATCGAGAAACCATTCGGTCGCGATCTTGCCTCCGCCCGAGAGCTCAACGCGAAGCTCACCTCGCTCGCGAAGGAGACGCAGCTCTACCGCATCGATCACTTCCTCGGCAAGGATGCGGTGCAAGGGATCACCGCGTTGCGCTTCGCCAGTCGCGCGTTCGAACCGTTGCTTGGGCGCGATGCGGTCGCGAGCGTGCAGATCACGGCCGCGGAGACGGTCGGCGTCGAAGAACGCGGCTCGTTCTACGAGACGATCGGCGCCTTGCGCGACATGGTACCGAACCATCTCTTCAGCCTGCTGACGCTCGTCGCAATGGACAAGCCGTACTCATTCGACGCCGAGGACGTGCGCAACGCAAAGGTGGCGTTGCTCGACGCGATCCGGCCCATTTCCGCGCGCGATGCGGTTCGCGGGCAGTACGCCGCCGGAACGATCGCGGGCAAGGCCGTGCGCGCGTATCGCGACGAGGACAAGGTCGCGCACGATAGCCGCACGGAGACGTACGCCGCCATCGAGGTTCGCATCGACAACGATCGTTGGCGCGACGTGCCGTTCTACATCCGCACCGGCAAGTGCATGAGCGCGCACGTGACGACGATCGCGCTGACACTGCGCCTGCCGTCGGGTCCGCTCGACGCGGCGACGACCGATCCGCATCTCTTGGTGTTCGGGATCGATCCGCAACGCGGGCTCGTGCAGCGATTCGCGGCGAAGCGTCCCGGTGTCGACATGCGACTCGGTGCGGCCGGTGCGAGCTTCCGCTACGACACCACGTTCGACGAACCGCCGAACGTCGGCTACGAGACGTTGCTCTATCACGCGATGTGCGGCGACGCGACGCTCTTCCAGCGCGACGACATGATCGAACGCGAGTGGGCCGCGCTGCAACCGGTGCTCGCTGCATGGGGCGGCCCCGACGGCGAGCCGGCGTTCTATGCCGCCGGCACCGACGGTCCGCACGAAGCCGAAGCGCTGCTCGCGCGCAACGGCGATTGCTGGCTTCCGGTCGCGCCGCTCGAAGCGCTCGGGGCGTCTCAGCCGCCGAAATGACGCGCGAGCCGCCCGCTTGAGCGGCGGCCGGATAAGGGTGTTTTTCCCTTTGTGCGCAGGGGGAACGGTCACCCATCATGCGAGTGTTGGGTGTCAATGCGGTCTTTCACGATCCGGCGGTTGCGCTGGTCGTCGACGGACGCATCGTCGCAGCGACGGAAGAAGAACGCTTCAGCCGGCGGAAGCACGGCAAGCCGTGCGTGCCGTTCTCGACGTGGGAGCTGCCGGAAGAAGCCGCGCGGTGGGCGCTCGAGTACGCCGGCGTACAGCCCGATCAGCTCGACGCGATCGCGTATTCCTACGATCCCGATCTCGCGCCGGCGCACGACGGAGAACTGCACGAGAACGAGTACGAGGCGTTGCGCACGTACTTCGTGCGCCGCGCGCCGAGCTTCATGGCGAGCGCGTTACCGGGCCTCGACGTCGCCAACGTGCGCTACGTGCCGCATCACATCGCGCACGCCGCGTCGGCCTATCTCGCGGGACCCTATCGCGACTGCGCGGTGATGGTGATGGACGGGCGCGGCGAACAGACGTCGTATCTGGCCGGCGTCGTGCGCGGCGGGCGTCTCGAGGTGCTGCGTCGCGTGGCATTGCCGCATTCGCTCGGCCTGCGCTACGAAGAGCTGACGATGCACCTCGGCTTCGCGCGCAGTTCGGATGAGTACAAGGTGATGGCGCTCGCGTCGTACGGCACGCCGCGCTGGCTGCGCGAGATTCGCGCAACGATGACGCACGACGGCGACGGCGGCTTCGTCGCGTTGCCGCTCGACCTCGCGGCCTTCGTGCCGCCGCGTCGCCCGGACGAACCGTTTTCCGCCGCGCATGCCGATCTGGCGGCGAGTGTGCAGGCGGCGTTGCAAGCGACGATGCTCGATCTCGCGCGCTGGCTCTACGAGCGCACGCGCATGGACGCGCTCGTGCTCGCCGGCGGCGTCGCGCTCAACGTGGTCGCCAACTCGTACCTCGCCGAACGCGGACCGTTCGCACACGTCTGGGTGCAGCCGGCCGCCGGCGATAGCGGCACCGCGCTCGGCGCGGCGCTCTACGTCGCGCGCGAACTCGGCGACGCGGTCGAGCCGATGCATTCGGCCGCTCTCGGCCGCGAGTGGAGCGAGGCCGAGATCCAAGCGCAGCTCGACGTCGCGAACGTCGCGTACACGCGTCCGCCCGACATCGCCGCGGCGGTGGCCGACGTGATCGCGCGCGAGGGCATCGTCGCGTGGTTCCAGGGACGCAGCGAGTTCGGTCCGCGCGCGCTCGGCCATCGCTCGCTCTTGGCGAACCCGCGCCGCACCGAAACGCTCGAGCGCGTGAACGACGTGAAGGGCCGCGAGCAGTTTCGTCCGGTCGCGCCGATGACGCTGCTCGAAGCGGCGCCGCTGATGTTCGATGGACCATTCCCCTCGCCGTATATGCTCTTCGTCCACCACGTGCGCCCGGGCTGGAAAGAACGATTGCAAGCGGTCGTGCACGTCGACGGCACCGCGCGCGTGCAGACCGTCGATCGCAACGAGCAACCGCTGGTCGCGCATATGCTCGACGAAGTGGGCCGTTTGACGGGCGCGCCGGTCGTGGTGAACACGTCGCTGAACACGGCGGGTCGACCGATGGTCGACAGCCCGCGCGACGCGCTGGAATGCTTCGGATCGGCGCCGCTCGACGCGCTGGCGATCGGACCGTTTCTCCTCCGCCGCGAGGTGGTACGCCGCAGCGCGGCATCGCTCCGCAGCGCATGATCGATCTGGTGGTGCCGACGATCGGGCGGCCGTCGCTCGCGACGCTGCTGGCGTCGATCGCGCGTTCGCGTGGGCCGCGGCCGGCGGCGATCATCGTCGTCGACGATCGCCGCGCGCCGGGCGATCCGCTCGACCTCGGTTCGCTCGATGCGGACCTCCGGGCGCGGCTGCGCGTCGTACGCGGCCCGGGTCGCGGCCCCGCTGCGGCGCGCAACGCGGGTTGGCGCGCTTCACGCGCGCGCTGGATCGCCTTCGTCGACGACGACGTGGTGGCCGGCGATACGTGGCTCGACGATCTCGCGCGCGACCTCACGGCGCTGCCGGTCGACGTCGCGGGCAGCACCGGGAACGTGCGCGTGCCGCTGCCGCCCGATCGGCGGCCCGTCGATTGGGAACGCAACGTCGCGGGCCTAGCGACGGCGCGCTGGATCACCGCCGATTGCGCGTACCGGCGCGCGGATCTGCTCGCCGTCGGCGGCTTCGACGAACGCTTCGAGCGCGCGTTTCGCGAGGATGCCGACATCGCACTGCGGATGATCGCGCGCGGCCAGCGGATCCTGACGGGAACGCGGCGCGTCGAGCACCCGGTGCGCCCGGCGCCGTGGTACATCAGCGTTCCGCTGCAGGCCGGCAATGCGGACGACGTGTTGATGGACGCCCTGCACGGCGCGGATTGGTACGAGCGGGCGGGTGCGCCGCGCGGTGCGTACCGGATGCACGTCGTGACGGTCGCGGCGGCGGCGATCGCGCTACTCGCCGGCAGTGCATGGGCGCTCGCCTACGCGCGATTCGTCTGGCAGCGCATCGCACCCGGCCCGCGCACGGCGCGCGAGATCGCCGGCCTCGCGGTGACGTCGGCCGCGATCCCATTCGCCGCGGTTGCGCATCGCGTTCGCGGCCGCCGGCGCCTGGCGCAACGCTTGAAC
>Ga0116229_10010558_pt1 | contig 13827 bp, 8 predicted proteins | sample S1TSphgellanicum_3_FD_87313 | JGI IMG/M metagenome (GOLD analysis project Ga0116229, IMG submission 87313) | Host-associated microbial communities from peat moss isolated from Minnesota, USA - S1T2_Fc - Sphagnum magellanicum MG | ecosystem: Host-associated > Plants > Peat moss > Unclassified...
ATATTACAAAATTACAACTACAAACTACATTTCCAAAACCTCTCTATATACCACATTGCTAGGTTCTTTTTGGGGGAATTTATTTTCATTGTTTCAACCTGAAATTTATTTTTTCTACACATTTTAACATTTTTTGTGAAAAGGAATGGCCCTAATCGTCAAATTTAGAAAAAAATAATTTAAATTCGACAAATACATAAAGCATAAATATTCTTAAATTTTTTATTCACTGTCATTAATATGGTCTAGAGCCTAATTTGGCTAAATCCTCTTTGTGGGATAACTAATCACAAAAATTGAAAGAAAGCAAACCCTCTATAATAGGGATTTTTTTTTTCAAATTCCTTAGGTAGGTGCAATGGCAAGGATCCCCAGCTTTAATTTACATTGAATGGCGACTGTCCTAAGCGGACAGTAGAGTTTTTTCTACAATCCTGCCTAAATCTAGGCGAGCCACACGGACTCACTGTCTAAATCTGGTTTGAGTATCCGTCGTGTCTGTACTCCACTGTTTTCTCCACCTCGTCGGAGTAAACAGACCATGATGGGACGGATGACGGGATGGCCGACCGGACGAATTCAGGGGAAGCTTCATTTCATCCTGACGTCCTTTACAATATATGATGATATGGTATATTAGAGTTATGGATAAAGTCTCGCAATTAGGGGGTGAGAACAACTAGTTTCAGCATAATAGGGCATCAAACATGTAACTAGGAATGAAAATTTAACAAAGCGAAATAACTGGGACCCAAACTAGCTTTTCCCACCAATTTTTGTGGTAAACTGAGTTTCATCCTGTCTTTCATTTTTCTTGGGCGCCCCTATTGCTGCTACATATATTTTCACTACTCCTATTTGTACAACTACTATAATTACTCTCCAACCTTGTGCATTAAATGCTGAGTTTCAGCATTTCATACTGAGATTTAATAAAATTTCCCTACTTTGCGGATACCACTGAAAAGAAGGGATATGTGGTGAAACCAGGTCCAAAGATAGGGTGACTTTAGGGATAACTCTGGGACCACACACATGAACCGTGGTGGTGGCGGCGAATGCCAGCATCTTTTTTTTTTAATACGTTTCTGATGCTGGGATAGCAGTGACGATCGTGTAAGTCACGCACATGCAGTAGCCAACAGCAAACGCTGGATTGTTGCCCTCCGCCTGCCCAGGTTTTCTCCCAACATCTACCCAACCAGCATGCAATTTTTTTTCAGATTTTAAAAATATTAAATGATTTAAAAATTAACATTTCATGGGTGGTATATACAATTTTATCAAATTAAATTTTTTTTTCAAAATTACCAAGCAACAAGAAATTTTTTTAAATATCTTGAGAATATTTTATTTTCATGGTGGAATGTTGAAAATTAATCAATAGTGGAATATTTGCACTATAGCTACAAAAATATTTGGAAAATATTGGAAATCTTTGTTCTTTATTTGAATAAAATTAACTCAGAAAAAAAAATTGGGAGAATTGGTTCTTTTAGTTTTAATCTGAAAAATAAATTTCAAAAAGTTTAGAAAACTTCACTACATAAAGTTTTGAAACCACCAGATTGAAAATAAAAAACACTTGACGAAATCATCCTTCAATTTTTTTAAATGCATTTTGGTCCAATCCTTGCTTTCATCTTTTGGCCTTTTTTATTTTAGTTTTTTTTAGTCTACTAGGGTGAATTTGAGACAAAAAAAGTCTAAGTGCCATTTTAAAAATTTAGTTAAAACGTTTTTTTTTGAAATTTTTAAGTTTTTAATTGATTTGGAAAATATTAGAAATTTTTGTTCTTTATTTGAATAAAATTAAACCAACGTTTTTTGGGGAGAATTGATTCTTTTAGTGTTAATTTCAAAAAATAATTTTCAAATTTTCTTAAAAACTTCACTACCTAAAGTTTTGAAACCACCAAATTGGAGAAAAAAATGCTTGTTGAAATCATCACTAAATTTTTTTAAATGTATTTTTTTTCAATCCTTGCTTTCATTTTTTGACCTTTTTTCTTTTAGTTTCCTCTGTTCTACCAGGATTATAACTTACACCTATAAAATGGCAGCTTATTGGAAATGAGGATTGTGAAATTAATTGAGATTTTAAAAAATTAGTGGATGATTAAAAAGTTAGTTGAGGCTAAAAAGTCTACGTGGCATTTACAAATTTAATTAAAGCGTTTTTTTTTTGAAGTTTTTAAAAAAAATTGATTTGATAATAAGCGAAGTAAAAAAGAAAAAAAATGAGAAAAAAAAGGGAAAAGGGTAAGAGGGCAGGGAAAGATTGGAGGGGTGGAGGGGAGGATTTCGGGCCGGGCGGAGGAATAAGAGGAGGAGTGGCAGACACACTCTGCTGGCGAAGGCAAAGTAGAATTTTTCTCTTTCATGGTTCGCCAGCAAATAGGACTTATGGTGGTGATTTGTGTGGTGAGTCTTGGCGAAAACAAAGGTGTACGCCTTCATATGTGTGGGCCTTCTATTGTATGAGAAATCCAATATGTATGTGTTTGATATGTTTCCATACCATAAAAGCTTTTTAACCAATCCAACATATTGCATGTTGAAAAAGTAATGCAAATGTTTGACATTAATATGACCTACAACATTAAATGGAATTAGTTTTATAACTACTATTTACATTTTTTTGGTATACTATATGTTTTCATACAAAACAAGGATATGACCTTTTTATCACATTGTGTAACAATTGAGAAAATCATTAATTTTTTTATAAAAGACATTTGAAATTAGAAATTTGTATAAATCACCTAACGTATTTTGAAATTGTCAAAAATGGTAAAACAATATTGTTGTCTTGTAGCATATGGATAAAGAGTTGCATTGAGTTTGAAGCATTTCAATTCAGAGCCATTCTAATCTTGTTGAAAGGGTAAAAGTGTAGTTAGGAGGATTATTTGGATTGTCATAGGTGAAGTTTTTTTTGAATAATAAATGACCTAAGAATCTAAAATCATATTCAAAATAGTATTATTAAATTTGTAGTTATTCATGTTGCAATAAACTTTAATAAATGTCATGTTCAAAATATGGATGAATTTTAAGAAGAAAGAACTCATAATAGACTTTGAAATGATAACATTACATTTGTCACATATGTAAAAAAATTTAAATGTGGACTCAAAAAATATGGCATAGTAATGTCAAATAAAATTTTAAAAATAGAAGATCATCAAATGAATAATAAAATAATATAATGCATTGAAATTTTCTCAAGATGAAATATTTTGATTTAAATTTTTTTTAAATGCCATGGTTTTCTTCATCTTTTATCATTTATAATTTATTTCACATTAAAACTATTCAAGTTTGCACATGAAGCTTTCAACCAATCGCATGTTTGATGACATATAGAGGGTGTTCTATCAATAATATTTTACAAGAAAACATAAAAGATAATTATAATATTTATAATTTAATAATTGTTATAACTGTAAAAATTGTAGTTAGTGTAAAATGTGAAAATTTCAAAATGTCAAAAATATGTCACTTAAATATGCTTTTACCCTAAATGAAGATTGAAAAAACAATGGAAGTTAATGAAGATGATGGGAGTGGGCCACTGGGGACAATAGAAAACATGACAAGGACAAGAAAAAAAGGTGAAAACAAAAAATGAAAATGATAGGGATCAAAGGTTTTTTTGGGTGCAAAAGTTTGCCAAAATGTGAAAAAATAAAAATAAATAATCTATCACAATTTATTTTTCCAAAAAAAGCCAAATTTTGAAATAAAATGAAAAAAATTCACCACATTTGGACATTGATTTTAATTTGGTGGCATTTTTAACTTTTTTTTTTATACTATTTAGATAGCTTTTAAAAATGTGTTGCCATTTAATGCTAAATCACTCTTGGGATGCTAGTCAATGATGCAAAATCACAAGATTGTTTTGAGGGCCATAAGGAATGACAAACATGATGGTTGAGTCAAGCAACGTATGAATGATCTATTTTATTTTTATTTTTTTGATCAGTTGCCCAAAATATGTTGATAGATGGTCGGATGATGACAAGAGAATCCATGAGTTAGAGAGCAAAATTATGACATCATGATGGGAAGAGCATTAGGATGATCACAACCTTTTAATTGAAAGGCATGGTAGGTTTGGAAGGGGGCAAAATGACAAGGCAACCTTTTAAAATTTGTATTACCTAGAAAACATATTTTACAATAAAACCCTAAACACAATAAGAGAGATGCAATAGACTTGCCTTCACAAAAATGAGTCTCTCATCCCCTTAAGAAGGTAATAGTTCAAAACCAAATATCTCAAAATTATTCAAAGCCTACTAATTCATTAGGCCATGTCAATAATAATAGAGTTCTTATGCACTATCATATCGAGGTGTTTGCATCCATGGCTGTCTACAACAAAACACATTACAAATTAATCTACTTTTTTAATTTAAAATTTATCAAAAATGAACAAAAGCATTGAAAGGTGATGAAGCATGGCAGTTTTCTTTTTGAAAATAGATATAGGGTCAGGAATGAGGATGCCAAACGATATCTTCACACCTTAAATATTTTTGAGAAATAATCCAGTATGAAATTAGACCATCGTCATCGCATTACAAATAGTTGGAGCCACATTGAAAATTGACAATGAAGAAATTTAGAGTTATAGTTGGATAATCCAAACTTGGTAAATCAATATTCTTAAAAAAATAATTACTTCATTAGACTTATATAACCCTAGAACACCCCAAAGATCATTTGAACCTCACAATTTTCAGCAGTTGTGATAGTGTCCTACGCAAAAGTAACATCCTAAATGACAACCTTAAACTAAAAGCAAAATAAAACAAAATAAAACAAGACAAAATAAAAATAAAATAAAATAAAATAAAAATAAAAGATTAGATGGACCTAAAATTTGTAGGCTTTCATCTAATCTTATAATGAGACATTGTGCTTAGACCCACTTTTAACTAATTAGATCAATCTTTCAAGTTTCCATAATCCACCCACACCTCCTAATTGGGCCTCATAATCACATTTTTTTCTAAGCAAACTAACACACTATGATGTCTCTTTGCAAAATGTCAAGTGAGTACAAATCTTTCTATCATTTGGGGTTATTCAAATGGTTATTATTTCCACTAATGGGGATCACATTTACAAGAGGAGTTTGAGCTTTGAAGGTTCTGGATTTCAATATATGTAATAGAAAGTTACGCATTTTCTACATCATCCAGTGCTCAATTTGAAGGCAGAGAATTGAATTGGGTGCTCGAATCTGGAAAAGTGGCAGTTCCATTTTTGATCTGGAAAAAGAGTTAGAAGAAAAGTGATTGGTACATTTTTTCGTCATAATTCAAATGTGCTGAATCCCTTGCTCAAATTTGTGGCAGAGAATTGAATTGGGTGTTCGAATTCTGGAAAAACGTTGGGAAGCAAAAAGAAATGACACATTTTCATCATCATCATCATCATCATCTTGTGGTCAATCAGATGCTCAATTTGTGGGACAGAATTGAATTGGATATTGGAATTCTGGAACAGAAGTGGCACATTTTCATCATCATCATCATCATCATCATCTTGTGGTCAATCTGATGCTCAATTTGTGGGAGAGAATTGAATTGGGTGTTTGAATCTGGGACAAACACTAGCACCAACTTCTTCTTCTTCTTCTTCTTCTTCCTCAATTGGAGATCACAATTGTGGTTTGGGTGGTATGATAGTCAATTGTTTGTGGCCATGGAACGATCGATTGCACAGTTAGTAAGGCGAAATTCAGTCCTTCCAGTAGGTCTTGTAGTGGAATCTTGTGCTTGTCATATTGTGCCAGCTGCTGCTACTGCTTCTTCATCTATCGAGTTTCGAGCCTGCTTACCCAAGCTGATCTCCAGCTTCCGTGTGTGTGAGACACCATGGTTAACAAGTAGCACAACAACTGTTTGGCAGAAAAATCGGATCCGGAGGAGAGTTTGTTTTGTACAAGCTCAAGCCAGAAAAGGCTCTGGAGATAAGCGCTCTTCAAGGTGTACACCCAAAATCTCCTCTTACCTATTCTTTGTTTGCTAGGGTTTGCAAAGTACCATTACAGCCAAGAAGATTACGGATCCCAAAATTTCATACTAAGAAGTTCCACATATTCTCTCTCTTTTGTTGGTCTCCTGCTTCTTTGTGATTTTCCAGTCATGTTTTTCATCATCCTCTTTCCATACTGGTACAGATTTACAGCCAGGAATTCAAGAATTTCATGCAGCTTATTCTGAGTTTGGCAGTGAGACAAAAGACCTAAACCTGTGTAGTATAGTAACATCCTAAACTAGTCCTTATGTCTCTCTGCCTCATGCTGTGTACCTATTTGTTTGATTTTCTATAGACACCCTAAAAAATTGTTTTCCAGGCATGATCCACTGTTTGCAGGAGGTGGAGGAGGCATGCTCTCTGATTGTCCAGTGCCCTGGGAGCAGCAACCAGTCAATGAGTACCAAAGCTTGGTTGAGATGGGACTGTTTTCCTGGGCAACAGATGATGATGTGTGGGCTTATATTGGAAAACTTACAGCTGTGGGGATTGCAGTTTCCCTCTTGGTTGCTTGGCCAGTTGTGGCATTGAGTATTAATCCACAGCAAGAGCTTGTCAAATGTTGTGTAGGAGCACTGTCAGGTGGTGTTCTGGCATCAACAATGATATCATTGCGCCTTTACCTGGGTTGGGCATACATTGGGAACCGTCTCTTCAGTGCTACAGTAGAATGTGAGTTCTCTGATCTAAAAACCAGATCAAGACATTCTGCATTGTGGTTTCATTGTTCTGGAAGGTCATTCACTCAAGCACCTCCTCCTCTTGGATTCTTAATTGGGTAGTTGCAGCAAGTGTCAGTCCTGCTTGATTAAGCTTCTTTTCAACAGTCCTTCAGTTACTGAATCAGATGAGGTGCATTAGAGCAACTCCAGTGGTGCTCAGTATGTGACCTGCAAATTAAAATTTGATGCAAAAAAGTCAAAACAGGCCAGTTTGGCTCAACAAAATGGTTTTGGCCCAGCATTTTTGCACAATTTGCTGGGGCTGGTAAATGTCACAGCAAAGCCTAACACCTGTTGTTGATTGGCTAGATAGTTTGATTGGCCCAGGTGGGATGCTATTCTTATTTTCCCACCTATTTGCAGTCCCAGTTTTAGTTTTATGGCCGGGGTTGGAAAAAGTAAATTACTAAACTTGGATGCGAGAAATATTTTTGCAGGGTCAGATACTGAGCACATACTGTACTGAATGCATTTCTGGTTCTTTTGAGCTGAGTTCAGATATAAGAACATGCAGCTTTAAACTTGGTCATGCTTTACTCAGCAAAAAGTCCTTGGTACACTAATTTCAAAGATCTGTTTTGGTTTTGAAAATACCTCTAATGGCAAAATCTGAGAGGTTTGGGATTCTCTTGTCCACTGCAGATGAGGAGACAGGATGGTATGATGGTCAGGTCAGTTCTCTTCGACAGAAGTTTATTCCTAAAATAGATATTGTTGCACACAAAAATGGGCTTTTCTTTCGGTTGTTAGTTAAAGCTCAAGGCTATGATGGAAGAAAGTGACAACACAAACTTGAGTACAGATGTTTGAACTGTGGCTTTGATGAATCTATGGTGAATTCAGGTTTGGGTGAAATCTCCTGAGGTATTGGCTCGAGATCGGTTACTTGGCTCATTTAAGGTGGGTTCAAAAAACCTGAGGTTGCTACTACTGTTTATACCCTTGCAAGAGTCATCCCACTTTCTTTGAATGTTGGCTTGCAAGAGTGGGGTTTTGAAACATAACAATTTTTGCTTCTGATACTACTGCTGCAGGTGAAACCTACTCTGACCAGACTGAAACTCACACTGGTTGGGCTTGGAATCTCCTTGACTGCATGCACTGCCATTCTTTGGGCAATTCATGGCCCTGAGCGTAACATGGACACTCCTCTTATTGCACAAGAACAAGAACAAGAAGAAAGCATCAGTGGAACAGCTCGACTTGCTTACAGTGAAGTATCAGCTCATCGGTTTGAACCCAATGCTTTTGCAGGGGAAGAGGATTCCAACTCTCACACCAGTCCTTCGTTGTATGATTATTGCCAACAAACCTCCTCTTTCTAGTATTGGGAGATTTGGGATTTTCCCAAATCTTGATGGACAATGTAAGTTACCCATCTTTGTATGTACACCTACCTCTCATCTGCAACTCTCTTCAGGTTGGTTTCAAGTCTCTATATAGCAGCAAATGCTCAATTTCTATTCCCTGAAACAATCCTATATGTTAACCTCCTCATAGCAAGCAAGAGGTCAACTCTAGTATCACACGCACTCCTCAATGGTTGGCTTGCTGCTCTTACCATTGATTCAAAGCATATACCCTCTCTTCGGATCAATGGTAAGAGCAGCAAGCCAGTTTGGTGTTGGTCATCCCTTAGCGAATACTTAGTTCCACAAGCAACTTAGGGTGATGACATTCCCTGAAAGGGGCTTCAGCAATTTTAGCCATAGCTGAAGATCACAAACATCAACCCCTCATGCAACGTTAGTGCAACCTTTAATAATGCCTAGTTGTTTAATGCAACAAGCTAATTGTTGCAAAGCATCCATTGACAGACCTTCTGTCAATGGTCGGTACAATAAACAACTCATAACTGCTAGAAGATGATGCCGGGATTGATGTTACCCAAACAAACCTCGCTTCTATCCCAAAACCTAGGCACTACATGCTCTAAATTAGCACAATAAGAATATGCCATGTTGAACAGATTGAGTAGAGCAAAACTTACCTGAGCAAAACTCTTCACATCATTGTTACACAGCACTTTGTCTCACATTGCAAAGCCCACAAATAAGAGTATAATGGAACTTTAGAGACATGAAACTCTCATCACATGGGTAGGTCAATACTCAATGTTAGCTACTAGCCACGCATCTCAAATTTTGAAGCTATAGGTTCCTTGTATGAGTAAGTGGGGATGGAGGGGCACCACCTTGCCTAGACTTTTAAGAGTTAAACAGAAATCAGCAAACCATAAGTGGATTAGGCATAATAAGTGCTGCCCACTTTCCCTCCCCAAAATGTAATTGCAAACTTGCTGCAACTACTGTCTTTCACTCAATCGGGTTCTTGTTTCTTTCAAGCAAAACAGAGCCCCATCGCATGTCCCCCATTGAAAGATTGTTGCATGCCTTATTTACATTGAACCACTCTCATAAATTGATGTGCGTTTACCCAGTCGACATGTCATGACAGCACTGCACATGGCATCAAAAAAATATTTTGAATAAAAAAATCAATTTTTTGTTAGGTACATTGATTTGAATCCTTGAAAAGAGCCATTTTTGGTTTGTCAAGCATTTAAGGTTTAACAAAGAATAGTACTTGATTTCTTTTTAAATTTTTCTTTATGCAACTAGGTAGGTCTCTATGTGAACGTTTTGATGTTCAAAGATCTTGAAGCTTAGATTGTTCATTTTACAATACAGGATTTTGAAATATAATCTAAAACATATAACATCAAAGATAGCCACAATTTGCATGTTATATTTGTGACTTTGGATAGCAAAAAATTTATTTTGAATGCAACATCATAAAACTATGCAATTGAGATAGGAATGGGAAGATAAATGCAATAAATGTTTGTGAGCTTTGAAGGCTTGTCTTAAAAATTAAGAGAATTTTGTTCTTATGACATTTCTCTATTGCACCTCTTGCCATTGTAGCTCCTCCATTACACTTATCACCATTGCAACTTGCCCAATTCAAGCATTGAAAACAAAATCTATCAAAAAACCAGAAAAAAAAAAAAAACAAAATCTCATCTATTATAATATTAAACCTTGAATGTCCTAAATTGATATTGATAGTGAAGCTTGTTTCTAAAATTTTGTAAATGTTAATGATGAGAGGCACACTTGGAAGAGTGGATTGGCAATGGAGACCCATTGTAAATCATATTTTTGGCATCCAATAAAAAGAGTTGCCCAATGTGTGCAATGCATGATCAAAATTGTTGGTCGACAAGATGGCTACTTCATCTATTCATATTATTGCATTACGACGAGTTTTTTAAGATCCTTAGTGGTTGCAAGATAACGTGGACCAATTTTGACAAATGAAAAGTTCATAAAAAGTTCATTCAATAATGTTCAAATTATATTTTATTGTGATGTCATTGCTTAAATAGGAGATAAAAGTGGTTAATGAACTAATAAAAATTATGTGAATAAAAATCCAACTATATGACTCTTTAACATACAAGTTAAAGCAAAAAGAACATTAAAATTTATCAATAAATGATTATGATATGATTTTTAAAAATAAGGTTCATATTAAAACATTCAAAAGTCCTTAAATATTTAAGCTTAATTTTTTTTAATTTTTTATTTACAATATTTCTCTTATAATATGTCATATATTGGACTCTATAAAATATCTCAAAAGAAATTCATAAAAAATAATAATTTATGTAAAATCATACACAAAATTAATATCATATTTTTCAATTTCAAAAGTTCACTATTATATTTTTTAATATATTTATTATTTCATTTCATTTCATTTTTATTTAAGTTGAGAATTTTAATTCAATAAAAAATTTGATGTAATGATGATTTTATAACATGTTAATGACATAATAATGCATGACGCTTAACAAAAACCAAAAGCTATCCATCATATCTTACAACTACCTTCATATAACTCAAAATCGTGAAGCCCATTCCCCAAGCAATGTTTCTCTCACCATGTGAGAAAAACTTGCCATGGAAAAAACATCAATACAAAGTCACCGCATTGTAGGGAAGTTTTTTTGAAATCAAGATATTCAAACAATAGGTTTAACATGTTCTCAAAATACACCTAGTATCAATTCATAAACTTTTTTATCTCCGTCTTTGACTTCTACCAAAATTTGGCTAAGTCCTCTTGTGGATGATTGCCAACCCATCTACCTCATAAATTTGGGGAAAATTTCTCTTATCCTAATATGGGTTTTTTTCTTTTCCCATACTAGGCTTGTGCTCATATGGGGTTCCTTTGAAAAACTATAATACTAGTTCAACCTAATATTGGTCCCAAGACAAAAAATTTGCTGGTATGGGCCATGTATATAAATATCAAAGTTGGCACTCTCCCTAGTTTGGAGTGTCAAACTTGGGGTTCAAGTTTTTATAACCTTGACCTCAACCAAAATCTCTTTGGTGGAACTAGCACAAGATCCAAATCATGAATTAAGATTTTGTTAGATTTGAAATTGAACATAAAATTTTAAAAGAAAATAATAAACAAGTTGAACTTTTTAAATCCATGCCTAGATAATTTAACCCAAAAAATTTAATGTCACAACCAAGACCAAAGGTTCTTTTTAAAAACAAAATTGACCAATATCGATATATACATGGTATTGAGATTGATATAAAGAGGTACAAGGTTAGTATCACCTCAAATCCCTAGCAAGCTATTACTAGTATAAGGTTGGTGTTGCTTCAACTCATAATAGACTAGTATGGTGCTTGTTACTGATGTTAACAATTAATACCAAGTGCAAGCCTGTATATATCAACCAACATTGATACTAGAACCTTCAAAGTTTAGATTAATCCAATCCAAGTTTAATTAATGTCAATTCAAAAAAATTATAGTTACATATAATTCATTTTTTAAATAATTTTTTTTATATTTCACTTGTATTAGCTTTTTACTTTCATTTTATACATCTAAGATTTATATTTTTTTTTAAGAAAAAGAGGTAATTAGAAAAAAGAACTTTGAATTTGACCATGACAAGGTAAAAAAATAATTATTAATTAATGATTTGATAAATTATATTTTGGACACTTTTACGATGGAAAATAATGTAATGTAAGGAAGGAAAGTTTTCAAAAGGAATGTGAGAAAGAGATAAAATTAATGATAAAATTAATGTGTGTTCTTGTATCCATGTGGGTTGGTAGGGGAAAGGAATGAGGTTGGTAGGCCGGATAACATTCATGAATGGCGAACAGTACAATTAGTTGCACTTGTGATAGAATATATTAATTTTGGGTATGATCAGATCATATGTTGCAAAGCGGAGCACAACTTGGGAGTTGGGTTGCCAAAAGGTGATGACAAAGTCCACTCAAAAAATGTAGAAGTTTGTCATCTCAAAAAATTGTAGCATGGGATGAACTTTTAAATGCATATGAAGTCTGGTTTCTCTCCTTATTTGGTGTAGGAAAGAAACAAAGCAACTAACTCATCATGGAATGACTCTGCCCTTATGGCAAGTTCAAACCAGCAATAGGAGTGAAATTATGAAACAATCCATGAAATTCCGACAAAAAAACTTTCATGGTAAAACACCTTGTGAACATTCCTCAAAACAAGGGAGGGTGGGTTTAGGGGTTTAAGGTTTAGGGTTTACGAGCAAGCACCTGCACTGGTACCAGGTACCTTCTTCATATCCTTGAGCGAGGGCTACTAGAGACCCAACTATTTCTCGACGATGGCATGAAAGAAGGTTGAGTCTTAGTCCTTTTTTATTAAAGTTCACAAGTTCCATAGATTCATTCCTTCCTTGAAATAGATTGTTGATTTAAGCGTAGAAGCTAATTTAACAAAAACATTGAGAAGAAGATCTATAAAAACTTGCTCCTAAAAACTGGCTTACCTAAGACTATTTCCCTCTTCAATGGGAATTTTGCCGTGTAGTGTGTACCATAGTTAATAGGTGGGAATTTTGACTTTGTGTGTAGCATGTAGAACCATAGTTAACACGTTTTCATATGTCCCGTGTATGAAAAAGCCTAACTTGGAGGCTGAAATATATTTGGCAAAGAAGTGTCTAATTGCTTGGCCTTGTAGGATTTGTGTGTAGCACATGACCCAATTTACTTTGACTATTGTAACCCCGTTACTACTCCAATGGGAGAGAATCTAGGGTTTGAATTTGTTGGCCTTGCCTACCAAGGCAAGAATGTTGTGTCTAGATTCATTATAGAGAATAGTAGCTTAAAGGATTTTGGCCCCTATGGAATAGTTCTATTTTTATATGAGGATTTTTGAAATATAATATTTTAGCTTGTGTTGAAACTTGAGATTAGTTACATTGTAATATGTTGTAGGATTTTGGTTTCTTTTAGAGGAATTTTTTGAAAGTTAGGTATATTTTTGTACGGTGATATAATTTGAGTTTCCATATTCTTCTTTTGCCTTAAGAAAATATTTTTTTCATGTAAATGGCAATGCCACACTGCAAGACACAACCCCTTGTTCCATCTGCTTGAAATGGAGAGTATGACTCAACCCTAATTTATGTAGGTTCCTCCACTCTAGATAAAAAACATTGGGTGCTTTTAAAGTGGCAATTTGGAAGCTACATGTTCCTTGCATATGTTTATATTTGGCATGTGAATTGCCAGAGTGAACCAACAGCCACCAGCACACATATTGATGGATGGATGGATCGATCAATCGATGGATGAATGTAGGGATGGATGATGAGTGGACAAGAAACACTTTTCCATCAGGTTCCAGTTCCCTAGTTACCCAAAATGGTTTCCAGTTTCTGTTTTTATTACCTACCAACAAACAACCCACTAGCCCCAGTGTATGTAATGACTATGTGCCTTGGGTGAACCCGCACCCAAGTTGGCACCGTGGTAAAAATCCCAAAATTCATTTAAATTATTTCTAAATATTACAAATATCCCATGCATAGACTAAATCATGGTTCAAATCTAACATTTTAAATTTTTATTTATTTATTTATTTATTTATTTATTTATTTATTTTGGGCTTAATATGGCCACTAAGAGGCCTCACTCAAAAAGGTGAAGATACCAACATAGGTGCCACTAGC
>Ga0116229_10010564_pt1 | contig 13823 bp, 13 predicted proteins | sample S1TSphgellanicum_3_FD_87313 | JGI IMG/M metagenome (GOLD analysis project Ga0116229, IMG submission 87313) | Host-associated microbial communities from peat moss isolated from Minnesota, USA - S1T2_Fc - Sphagnum magellanicum MG | ecosystem: Host-associated > Plants > Peat moss > Unclassified...
AAATTTTATTTCTTCCAAATCCAAAAATATTGTGAAGGATAATAGTGAATATTTAGGAATATTTCATTTGTTGAAATGAAAATTTCAAAATTAATTAATTATTTGAGAGACATGTGTTGAAATGGCCAAGGTACTAGGGTACCTGCTCAACATTGGTGAGATTCTTGCAAGGGGTGGTTATGCATTGCTGGCTATCTATTTGCATTTGATAGCAAATATTTGGGTTGAGAGTTTAAGGTTTTTGTTGGCCTTGCCTACCCAGACAAGGATACCTATTGTGTTTAGATTCATTATAAAGTATAGTAGCTTAAGGGATTTTGGCCCCTAGGTAAATAGGCTTACTTTTATATGAGGATTTTTGAAAGATGATATTTTGGCTTGTGTTGAAACTTGAGATTGATTAATTATAGAGTTCTAATATCTTGAAGGATTTTGGTTTCTTTTAGAGGATTTTTTGAAGATTATAATTTTGGATGCTGAAATATTTGAGTTTCCATAATTCTTCTTTTTCCTTAATATATATTTTTAATGTAAATGGCAAGGCCATAGTGTGACACACCCCTTGTTTGAAAATTGGCTTTGCAAGCATGGATTTTGAAGGGTGGAAGGGGCGGGGGGGGAAGAGAAGATTCTGCATGGAATGTGGTTCTCCGGTGCTGCAGTTCCATCCAGAATATGTCTCCCGTCTCTTCTCAGCGGACAAAACGAGGTTGAAGCTCTTCACCAAAACCCCTTCAGCGCGCTCTTGCAACGCTGGTTTGCGACGCTCGCGCGCAGAAGAGAAGGCTAGACAAAGTCGGAGAAAACAGGGAGAGAAAGGGGGCCTGTGAAGCGCAAAAAGAAGCATCGCATCATTTGCAGAGCTACGAAAGCAAACCGGTGAGTTTCTCGACTTTCTTTTTGAGCTTATTTTGAAGTTTACACTGGTGTTGTTTTTTTATGCTTTGGACATTATCCCCGTTAGTAGACGCAATGGATAGTCACGGAAGAACCAGAGAACATGGCATGAGCACTGAAAACAGTGATGAGAATAACTTGTAAGTTCCAGAAGCTCGCCGGAATCACTTCTGTTCAGGGCGTTTTGTGAGCAAGCGAAGGAGAGAACCTAATCCGGGGAAAATGGATTGGGAAGTAACCGTGCTGGAGGGGAAGGGAATTGACAAGGTATTTTCTTTTGTGTTCGTCGTTGTTTTTTTACCCCAGGAAGAAGATAGAAACGGGGCTTTTGGCGTTGCGTTGTTTTAGAAAGGAAACATACGGAAAAGAATGGCGGCTTCATTGGTGAGCATGCAGGCGGCCGTGACACGGACTGCAGTGTCAGCTACACAGACTGCAGCTGGTGCAACTTCTTCGTCAGCTTCCAAAGTCTGCTTGACGGCATTCTCGCCTGTGACTTCGAATTTCCATCTCCGGACCTCCATGCTTCCAGACACTCTTCCTCTGAGAACCACCAATGTGAGGCCCTTGAGCAAGAAGGCGGCAGAAGAACCCAGGAGGAATGCAGGGAAGGTCTTTGCCTCTGTCAATGGGACTGGATCGAGCCCTGGTCTTCCTATTGATTTGCGAGGTGAGGTCTTACTCAGGAATTTCTTCTCTCTTCATTGCAATGTTCAGAATGTAATGAGACACTCTGAACATTGCTGAAGTGCATTGCTAGAGTGTAATGAACAAAGCATTCTATAACTCTGCCATTTTCTGCACTTACAAATGTGATACCTTTCAATCGTATGGATCTCTGCAGGCAATTTTTCATTGAAATTGAAGTTAGAACCACTCCTTTGGTCATACTGTGCTGTCATGAATGCTTTCATGACATATTTTTATTTAACTTTTTAATCAATCGTTAGCTACTTGTATTTTATGAAACACATGTGCAGATCCCAGTTTTCCATCTCTGGCTTAGAGTATAATGCACAAGTATAATGCAGAGATGTAACTGGTCTCATCAACTTGTAAATGTTAGGGTTGTCCTTGTGGGGCTGCTTGCTTACAAGCAATGTTCTTTTTGGGTGATGTTTTGTATCACAGGTAAGAGGGCCTTCATTGCTGGGGTTGCTGATGACCAAGGCTTTGGTTGGGCAATTGCAAAGGCTCTCTCAGCAGCTGGTGCTGAAATTCTGCTGGGGACTTGGGTTCCGGTACATTCTCCTATTTCTGTTTTGTGCCATTTTCCAAGTTCAAGGCAATGCAGCAGGCAAAAAAAGATTTTTTTTATACTCTCATTATGGGGTCTAGGCACGTAGGTGTGTAGGGATTTCACTTGTTAGGCAGATAATCTGGTAGCAAAAGGACTGCATTCCATTCTTAACAACAACAAGAGCAACCCTGACCATGTAAACCATAAGCTTTACAGGCTTCTACTTGAGGAAGACCTAATTAAGTTGACGTAAAAAGGTCTCAAGTCCATCCTAGAGCAAAGCACACCCTTGACAAATATCAGACATGAATACAGGAAATCGGAACTTTGCCCAAAACAATTCCAATTTTAATCAGGTAGTAGTTGCTTCATACTTAAGAAGCAGGCAGGTGAACGCTGCCACTCATGGTGGCCTTCCTCAAAGAAAAGATTGTTCTAGGAACAATTAGGATAATACCAGAAGTTATTTATGAACCAATCTTCCTCAGCTCTTGTCATGGTGTCGGTAAACAGTGTACCTCAATGATTGACTGCCTGGGATATCAGGAGTTGGGCACATTGACCTTCTGTTGAGTCTTTTGCTGGAAAATCTAGTCTTTGAAGTTGCACTTTTCTCATGCATGCTGATAAGATCAATGGGTGACTTGATTTCAGGCCCTCAACATCTTTGAGACCAGTTTGCGGAGAGGAAAATTTGACGAGTCAAGAGTGTAAGTTGAGATCTGTGTCCAGTCAAATAGCAATGCTAGCATGTACATGAACGAGATGGTCCTGAATTCCCTTCCCTCAAAATCTGGGCACTAAGAGCTGGCTTCTCTTGTAAAAATTGCAGGCTGCCTAATGGGGGCATGCTTGAGATTGCCAAAGTGTATGCTCTTGATGCTGTATTCGACACCCCTGAAGATGTCCCAGAGGATGTGAGTTCATGTTGCCTTTTTCTGCCACTAAGTATGCAAACATTTGTATAGCAGGATACTTCATTTTTTGGTAGGATGCTATATAAAATTTTGAAAATTTGAATGCATGAGACAGGTCCTTTCTGTCTTCTATGATGCTGTATGAGATTTTTTGAGTCATTAGCCAATTCTTCAGGTTGGAAGCTGTCTGCTCAGTATTGTGCATTTTTCCAGTACCAGTAATGTGTGTGGCTGTTTCTGAACAGTCTTGCCTATCTACTCTGAAGAAAAAACCTACATTCAACAGCTTATTTCTTAACAACCACAACTTATGTTGCCTTGTGATCCAGATCAAGAACAACAAGAGATATGCTGGGGCATCAAATTGGACTGTGCAGGTACATTGTTTCCTGAGTTTGCTGTGAGCTTCACTGTGGTTTTTGTTTAAGTAAGGCTTGCTTGTGGCAGCCTGTAGCCAGATGGAGCTCTTACATCACATACAGACAGCAGGGCTTTTTTTTTCTAATAGAGGCTCGCCATATTTCTATCTCCAAAATGTGCCTTATTTAAAGGAGTATTGGGGAGAAATGGGCAATTTTCCCCAAATTTGAACTTACAAATGATTGAGGTGGCCATCCAGTTTTTTATATTTGTAGTGAGCATGCAGCCTTCTTAAAATCTCTCCCCACCCCCCAGCTGAGTCCTACTTGAGTTATCTTTAGGTAGCCACCTCTCTTGGATTAAGTAGGTTGGTCCCTATATTATGTGCTTACATGCCCACTTATCTAGGAGGTTGTATTTAAGATACTGTCTTTGTACATGAGTTCATACCTTTAAATTGGCTTCTTGCGGTCTATTCTGTCATCTAACAGGGAAATGAAACTTTCAGGGAAATGCAACCAAAAGTTTGATAGCATCACCTTCAAACTAAGAAGATTACAGTTGTACACATTGAAATGCTCTTTTAATATGAAAATTGTTTAGCTCAATTCTGTTTTGTGCCAAATATCCACATGGGCAACAAGGCAGTTCAGGAAATAAAAGTTGATGGAAAGTCCTGTATCAGACATGTGAAGTAAATTGCCATTCCACTGTTTTTGGTGAAATTGTTGCTTGGGACAGCTCAAGTGCACGAAATAAAAGAAAATCTGTCACAGGTTAGTCCTTTGCTGCAATCTCTAGATGTCCATTTCCCAACTTGTTATCTGACTCTGTATGCTTGCTGTTCTAGGAAGTTGCAGAGGCTGTAAAGGCTGACTATGGCAGCATTGACATTTTGGTGCACTCACTGGCTAATGGACCGGAGGTATGGTCTTATATTAGCAAATATTTTGGAGTGAAGAGAAAGAATTAGGAATTTTTTTATTCTGAGTTATTTTTGAGTTTCAATCAGTTTATGCTCTTTCCTAGGACTTCATGAGTATGAGAATTTTTGCTGTGTTGTAAGTTGTCAAAATCAGTACAAATGCACAAATGCTCATGGTGATATGTGGCTCATGTCAAGATATGTATGTCCAGATCTCTGTTCTTCCATATCTGCACACATGCTAAACTGGGGTCTGGCTTCTGGTCCATTTTTGTTGTGCCAGGTGACAAAGCCCCTTCTTGAAACATCACGGAAGGGGTACTTGGCAGCAATTTCAGCATCCACCTACTCTTATGTATCACTTCTGAAGTACTTTGCCCCAATCCTGAACCATGGTAAGAGAGGATATACTGTCTAATTTTGAGCTAAAAAGAAATTCAAAGCACCAAGGCACTTTACAGTAGATAATAGAAGAGCACTGAACTTATGAGCAAAGTTGAGGAATTATCAGTGTTCTTGAACTTATTTGTTTGGAACTAGGTGTGTGGATGGTTGTTCTTCTGGGTTTATATCATGGTAATGCATCTTCTGGAGTGACACATTGTGTGTTTTGTTTATTCATGTATAGGAAGTAGGTGTTTATATGTCACTGTAAACTCAGCAGCCTCTCAACCAGAAGAACACCATGTGTGTTGCAACTTAAGTTTTTGATAGATAGGAACAGAGATATTGACTTATATTGCTGGCTGACGTGCTGCATACGGATGGGACAGGTGGTGCATCACTCTCACTAACATATTTGGCATCTGAAAGGATTATTCCTGGGTATGAATGTCTTGTGATGCTTTCTGTTGCTGTTCTGCATTCAAGTACACTGGCACTTAGTATATGTTTGTGCACTTGAAAGATATGATCCACATCTGGTGAACTACTTTTCTGCTTGGGAAACAACTTACTCTGCTAAACTGAAAGTAGGTTGTATGAACAGTTATGGTGGAGGAATGAGTTCTGCAAAGGCAGCACTGGAGAGTGACACTCGGGTAAGTGTGATCAGTGCAAAACAATTGCACAAATACAATTTGATGGGTGTGTTCCACACAGACCAAACTGCTTATTCCAAACTAGTGATCATGAAAAGTTGGTCTTACTTCATTTTAACAACTCTCAACTGATGTAAAGGCTAGCAAGACAGAGAACTTCTTTTCCACTTCCAGCACTTTTTCTACATTTTAAAACTTTATAACAGAAGGTAACATTGAATTTTTCTAACAGTCTGATTATCCTTATGACATGTCTGAATGTTTCTAGAAAAATGGTCTTGGTTGTCTCTCTGCAGGTGCTGGCATTTGAAGCAGGAAGGAAGCATGGCATTCGAGTCAATACAATCTCTGCAGGTCAGTGTTGGGCTCAGGAGCAATGATCAGAATTTCTGCATGGATGCTCATGAAAGTAGTTATTGAGGACCTGGTCAGGTAAAATGGCAGGAGATGCTTTGCTCTTTAACATATTCAAAACATCTAATACATCTCATTCACATTTGACTCTGCTCTATTCTATTTATGGGCTCAAGGTGGCTTCTGTTGGGACCATGAGCTTTGCAGGCTTTGTCCTTAATTCATCATTTTAATGTTCCATATGGAGTCAAATAAAGTCTTCATGTGAAACTGTACAGGGCCTCTTAGAAGTAGGGCAGCGAAGGCAATTGGTTTCATCGATGATATGATCAATTACTCAACTGCTAATGCACCCTTGCAGCAGGAGCTAAAAGCTGGTAAATCTATCTACAATTCCTCCTCCTGTCATGTTTAGGGCAGATTTACTGACCTCCAAAAATGTGTTATCTGAATGGGAAAAATGGATTTAAAACTGTAAGAGCAGGAAGAATGAAGTATGGTCTGCAGACTAATGCTAACTAAGGGTTGATAAACAATTAGGTTTACTCTGTACTTCTGAAGGTGGGCACTTCAACTGTTTTGATGGGCCAACATGGGTACCTGTTCTGTCCCAAAGGACCTGGACTTTTTTGGTGTACTGAACGTCAGGCATGTAGCTGGGTTGGCAGTATCCTAGCATGCCCTAATGGAAAGCAGGGCCCCTTATCATGCTAAGCAATGCATGAGAGTGATCCTCCTTAGCATGGTATTCTAGGATCACCTATCCTATCCTATGTAATAGATGCAAAGCCGTTTTTAGAGGATAATCCAAGTTTCAGTTTTCATCATGTACTGGGCAGAGATCCAGTCTTGGGCGAGACACCCATCTCATTGTGGAAACCTGTTGCCATGGCTAGCTGCAATGCCTTTGGTCATTATCAACCCATATGACTCATACTGAAAAAGGATTTTGATTCCTTGTGCTTGCAGATGATGTTGGAAACACTGCTGCCTTCCTGTGTTCACCTCTGGCCTCTGCTATAACAGGCACAGTGATCTATGTTGACAATGGATTGCATGCAATGGGCTTGGCAGTTGACAGCCCCTGTGTTGCCAAGGCAACATCAGCACCCTCAGAGAAGAGCAGCATTCCTGCGTGATCTTTCCACTTCCCTGTTTGTACTTGCTTAAACCTGCATGGACTGTTGAAAAGGTTGTTTACTTTCCTGCAAAATTGAGAGCTGAATGAAAGGGTGAGCAAAATTTTTACAATAGCCTTAATACACATAACCAACCTTTTGAAAGGGCGTTCCCAAACTGCTGGTCAAGCACCATATGACACCTTAATCTTCATAAGAAACCCTAGGAAGTTGGGCATTGATTGGCAAACAGCTATTTGGTGGTTAATGCTTGGTCATTTGCAGCAATTCCATTCCTGCTGCTTAAAGTCCAAGCAAAAGGAATGAGCAGTACTAATTCTGCAGGGGGTGATGGTGCTCACCAATCAAGAGGTAAATCTAAGGCTCATGAGAGGGGAAGCTTCAGGTCTAGTAGTCACATGTGGGTGGAATGCAGGTGCTGCAAATTTTTGCTTGATAATAAGGTTGCAGAACATTGTTGAACTGTCATCATGATCACAATCTGATATGTTTTTAACTTCAGCAAGAATTGCTTACACTATCAAACAGGAGAAGATGTCTTCACTGATACATCCATTAAGAAAGAAAACTGGTAACCTCGAGTACTGCCTCAAGTGGCTCTTTGAAGGTTTTGTGTAGCCATTAATGATCATGTGATGTGCATCCAGTTGAAAAGAAAATCATGAGACTGTGATTTTCCTCTCTTTTTGGCTGATGGTTTGAAAATTTAACATGTCTGGTAATTAATGTGGGTAAATCTTCCTACCACTTTGAGAGTAAAGCAAAATTCAAAGTAAATTAAGTGTAAGGTAAAGCTTAATTGAGTGAATCAGGGATTTCAAAGTATTGGATTGAGAGTCAAATGAAATTCAAAGTAAATTAAGTGTAGGGCAAAGCTTCAGGCCATGGGACTTCATCATAAATTAGGGCCTAAGTGAGGTGGAGTTGAGAGTGGGCTTGATTTGGGTAAAGCTAGGACCTTGCAAAACATTTAAAACTTCTGTCTGTCCTTAGGAAGCTGCCACATCAAGCATTTGGAACTTGCTAAAGGGTGTATCTACTCTCAGGTGGCTCACTTCCTATGAATGCTCCATTCCCTAAAAGTTCATCATATGGTAATACTGAAATGGCAATCTATTTTGATATTATTAATTTAATTGGGAGGTTGAGGGCTTTACTAGGTGCAAAGACCCACATTGGTTTAATTTTTTTTAAAATTCTTATGAAATTTGGTGAATCTTTATTGGGTATCATGGGGAAAAAAATGAACATTGGCATCTTGAAAAATGAAAGACTTGCACAAATAGGCATTACATTTTTCTACGTGCTCACCTCTTGTTGAGGAAACAAAGGGTGAGGAAATTTTGTGATGCCCTCCAAGTGCTCTATGAAAATTTGCACAAGTCTTTATGATATCAACACCAATGCCCCCCAAAAGTGCTTAATTCCTTTCATTATATATACAGATACCTATTCATGATTTTCATATTTAAAGGGTATTAAAAAATTGATTATATGTGTAAGTGCCCAACATTAAAGGGCCAACTTCATAAACAGAAGGGATGTCAAGTCGAAAATATAAGGTATTAAGATTTTTGTTATTGATGAAATGCTTAGGAATTCATGTAATCACCTCCTCTCTAACTAATTCTAATTAAATGGTTGTTTATACCTTTTCACATGTTTGTTTAAAACAAAATTTGTCCATTTCTTTGTTACAATTCCTTTGCGGAAGTTGAAATTGGAATTTTCAATTTAAAATATTATGAACATTCATCAAGAGAAAAATTATTGAAGATGTTATGCCTTTTCTTGCTTTCAACCTTTCAAACTCAATAAATTAGTCCCTTTAGTAAAGGGTTATTTGACAAGGATGTGACAATACCCTTTTCCTTTCAATTGTTATGTTACCTTATCCATTAGTCACATGGATTTGAAAGAACATACAAGTTTATCTAGAACAAGATTTGTTTGAGAATCACATAATATCTTATCATAGTCATGCCATATGTACCAAAACTTCACATGACTACATTTTTCAATACACAAATCCATGAACTAACTTAAAAGTTCAATGTGTAGGGTAAAGTGCTAGGTTCGGGCATTCCCCAAATAAAAGGTCTTAGATGAAACAATAGGTGAATACCACCTATTCCAATCTGGCATTTTGGGGAGGTTCCCCACACATGAGCTTTACCCATTGTGAAGTATGAAATGAAGGTTATCATGACCTAAGCATACATGGATTGCAAGGGCTAGGAAGGGGATGATTCTTATACCTACTCTATAAGGGTGGGAGGGATCTTATGCCTAAAAATAGGTGAATGATCTTATAAATATAAAATTCTTATTATCTTAAGGATTAAGCATAATATATTTTCTTTTTTTTCAAAGGATCTTCACCAATATAAATGCCTTCCAAATACACTTATGAAATTTCTCCAAGTGTTTTACAACATCAAGTAGGTTGGCATGGGTGTTACATTTTTAGAACCTCTCCCAAACAAGTTAACATGGATTTTTACTTTTTACATTTGATGAATGTGCCTAAGAGGTTGGTGGGGGCACTTTCATTTCGTGAACCACCTTAACAACTTCATGGGGATGAATGATTCTTTGTCTTCATGGTAGAGGTTTGAATTGTTGAAGCCACTTTGCAAGGGTTGTTACCCTACATGGAAATAATTAAACAATGTTTGTTTTTGAGATAATTACAGAAATAACCATGAATATAAATACATATAAAGTTTAAATAGTCACCTCAGGAAAGAACATAAGGTGAGTAGCTCTTTTTTTGGGTCCTTTCAAAATAATATTGAGATTGCGACAATTTTTAAAGAGAGAAATGTGCTCGTTAATTAGATTAATGTCCTAATCATTATTTGCCTTTTGGCCTTAATAACACCCACTTCAACCAAATAACACAAATGTGTTGGCAAAATGTTGAACCCATCATATTTTAAATAATTAATTTGTCCTACCATGCATACAATGTTATTTTCACTTAAAAGGAATTCAAATGGTGGTTTATATAACATATTTTGGATGAAGTACATCGTCATTTCTATTTTGATTTGGGTTAACAAATGTCATTTCAATCAATAAATTTGCACATGTTCTAATTTTAAAAAAGACAATACACAATAAAACAATTGGTTGCGCATGGTGATTGATCATGTGATTGATTTTAAATAATGTTTTTTCTTCTAGTGTCCCATTTTTCATGTTTATGGTGAGTATTCATGAAAAACCATAGTACACATCATGTTGGGTGTGATAAACACCACTACAAGCCTTTTATTGTCCCATTTTTCATATTTATGGATGAATATTCATGAGAAACCATGGTACATCATGTTGGATGTGATAAACACTATTGCAATCCCTTTATTGTTTCATTTTCCATGTTTATGGATGAGTATTCATGAAAAACCACAATACACATCACGTTGGGTGTGATAAACATTACTACAAGCCTTTTATTGTCCCATTTTCCATGTCTATGGGTGAATATTGAGAAACCATGGTACATCACATTGGGTGTGATAAACACCATTACAAGCCCAAATAGGAGGTATGAATGAAATTGTTGTAACACAATTTGGTTGTGGTTAATTACTTTGGGCACATGGGGTAGAACAAGGAAAACATATGCTGCTTGATTAACTAGTGAACAAAGTTGGGCAAGTCCCAACAAAAAGAAGCCCAAGCCAATTTTTTATAATCATGGGGTATTTTTTTATCCTTGAAGTAGAAATTGTGTTTTTTTTCTTTTTGGCCTTGTCCTTATTTTTAATCAACAATCTTCTTCATAAAACTTACATGGTTAGAAACTAGAGAGCTCAAAAATCCAAAAAACAAAAAGTTTTTTTTTGGGGTATTTGTGTTAGGAGTTAAGATTTATTTATTTTTCTTTTTGTTAACATTAAAAAGATACTTTAATTATACATAATATCTTTGTAAAAAATTAATTAATTTTTTTCATTAAAGTTTGGGGTTTTCAATGTGAATTTTTGTGGTGTTTAAGGTTTTGTCAAGGTTCAAAAAATTACATTGTGATCATGGACCAAATGTTTGTTGGGAGAGTTATTTTGATTTGGATGTTATTTTCAATCATGTTTGGCAATTTTGTGCTATGTAAATCATGAACTAAAATGTTGTTATATCAAAATGCATCATCTTCAATGTTTTGTGTTGAACCAAATTTGTGTGCTTTGTGAAGGAGAAAAGAAAAATTCTTCTTGAAGGTTTTAGATATAATTGGGAAAAAAATATCATTGGGAAGGGGTAGAAACCATTGTATGGCACACAAGACTAGAGATGAAAAACAAAAAAAATTGATGCATTGTAGAATGATTTTTGATGTTTTTAACAATTAGGTTGAAAAATTGACACATTCTTGAAATCTACGTGTATTAATTTAGTGAAGTCACAATTGGAAATTAGGAAAATTTTAATAGTTGTGTTATACATGTTTGTTCATGAATTTAATCCTAAACATATATCAAACATGTTTAATGTGGGCACATCTACTATACACAAATATGTGGATATAATTTGTGGTGTCCTTTGCAACAAGAACAAGCTTTTTGGTAAGTACATCAACATCCCATTTGGAGATTGCTTACTACACATCATACAACAAATCATGAGCTCACATGTTTGCCAAATATGTGTGGTGCCATTGATGGTACTCACATCCCAATAGCTAAAAAGTCAAATAGAATGCATATTCTTGTAATGTGAAATTATAACAGTTGGGAAAAATTCCATAACATTGTCCTATAAGTTATATATGATGCACAAAATATGTTTTAGGATGTTTGTGTTGGGTAGCCTAAAGGAATGCATGATAGGGGTCAATGCAAAACTTCCATTTTGTATCACGCATTGAGGACTTGACAAATTTTGCGAGAGCCAAAGATTATTGTTCAAAGTGTTTGAATAAGACCTTATCTCATATGTATTTACTTATAGAAAAATTAGAAGTCTTGTAATTTTGATGATGTGAATAAAAAGAGATTTGATAGTAACATGAATCCAAAAGGGTTATCATAGAAAATGTTTTTGGTCTTTGAAAAATAGATGGTGGATATTGAAAATTTTCAATTTTTGTGTTAATAAGGCCCTTGTGATTGTTATAACTTGTTGTGCATTACACCACTATTTTGAGATGTGGAAACTTTTTTAACTAAGTTGTTTAAATGATGCAATAAGGAGGGACATTGTAGGGTTTAGAGTTGATAAGTTGCCAACTTTGAAAGATGGAGAACATGCAAAACAAATAGAAAAATTAATGAGGATAACTTTGCTTAAACAATGGTTGATAGACCAATTGATAAGGATTTGTTTTTTCACATTGTACTATGAACACATATTGAAAAGACAAGTTGTATTTCATTTGTTGTGCACATATGTTGCAAAATTGCAATAAAATCCACACCATTAATTTCCAAACAGAAGATTACAATACGTGTAAAAAAACAAAAATGATGTTATCAAATCCTATCGCATATAGAAAAACTAGGCCTTGAATGATTTTTGGGCTTTGGTGCTTCAATAAAAAGAATGGCCATTTGTAATTGTGCTTCAAGAGCAATTTCTTCCCTACTTGCTCATTTTCAAATATTTGAATTGTGATGTCTTTTGTCATTTGCATATTCAAAATATCCATCTTCTTTGTAATCTATGAATATTTTTTGATGGTTTTTACAATTGATGGAAACCCCCCAAATAGGCATCTTTTCTTCCTTGTAGCTCGTTTTTGTTTGATTTGCATCCAACATTAAAAAAATTACAAGCCCTTGTTTTGGGTGGGACCACATTAAATGCCTAATTAAATGTTTGATCAAGTGTGACATTTCATTATTGTTAACAAAGAGTAGGGTTTGACGTTCAAGGTTTTGTTATTATTATCTTTCTAGAACAATGTGAAAAAGATCATCTAAATTCATCACTTGAAGACAAAGTAAGTGAGAACGTTGGTCTATGCCACCACTTGCATTCATCAAATTTGTTATGCTACTTCGAATGCTACCTTTCATTCTATGAATGGGATGAAGGAAGAACATATATTACATTACATGCTTCATGTTTTTTGCAATATTTTTTTCTCATTTTTGTGATTTTGTTGTGACATTAATTCCAAGTGTGTGATATTTCATTGATGAATCTTACAATGATTTTATCTATTAGTTCCTTTCGATCATTTTGCAATCATGGGTTGCCTATGATACTCCCAATGTTTATCTCTTGGAAATATCAATCATCATTTACAATTTCCCATCACAACACATTTGGGTTTTGTGATTAGCCTTTACAACTACAAACTAGTCAAAAAGAACATATGTGACTAATGATTAGTGAGTTGTTAAACCCATGTCATTTCACCCATTTAGTTGCAAAGCCCAATCATTTTATTGACTAAGATTTTAAATTTTTCTTATAATAATGAAATTCCATGTGATTATTAACTTTGCTATGACATGTAAAGTGCATGCCATTTCAACTTAGTCGTTTTATTCAATTAAGTGTTACAAAATACGCCTTGATGCATGGATGACATGTGTCAAAAATTTATAAACATGTTATGAGTCATTACACATGACCAAAAGTTAACCTAATTTAAACCATGTAGCTAGCATAACCAAAAGTCAACCTAACCTAGCTTGCTTAACCAAAAGTCAATTTAACTTAATCTAACTAGGCTAGTTATCTATGTTAGGCAAATTGGGCTACCTAACTTAAACTAGGTGGTTTAGATTTTAAAAAAATGTTAAACTCTTAGTCCAAAAAGCTTCAACCAAGGTTACCTAACTTAAGCCAAGTGACCTAGGTATCATAGGTTGTAAAAATGAGGATTTGAACACCTCACCTTCATTTTGGGTTTCAAGTTTTCATCCATTACATTACCACAAATTTTTATATTAATTATATTTAACACAAAGTTATAAAGCTCAAAAAATTTAGCCT
>Ga0116229_10010565_pt1 | contig 13823 bp, 12 predicted proteins | sample S1TSphgellanicum_3_FD_87313 | JGI IMG/M metagenome (GOLD analysis project Ga0116229, IMG submission 87313) | Host-associated microbial communities from peat moss isolated from Minnesota, USA - S1T2_Fc - Sphagnum magellanicum MG | ecosystem: Host-associated > Plants > Peat moss > Unclassified...
CCCTCACCCACCGGCTGCTCGCGTTTTCCCGCCGGCAAACGCTGGACCCCAAGCCGACGGATGTGAACCTGCTGGTCACCGGCATGGAAGACCTGATCCGCCGCACCATCGGACCCAGCATCATGTTTGAATTCGCCGCCGCCATCGGGCTGTGGAAAACCCTGGCGGACCCTCACCAGTTGGAAAACGCGCTGTTGAATTTATGCATCAACGCGCGCGATGCGATGCCCGACGGCGGGCGGCTGACGGTGGAAACCGGCAACCGCTGGGTGGATACGCGCGGGGCGCGGGACCGGGATTTGGCGGCGGGGCAATATGTCTCGCTCTGCGTCAGCGATAACGGCACCGGCATGTCCCCCGAGGTGATTGCGCGCGCGTTCGATCCGTTTTTTACCACCAAGCCGCTGGGCGAAGGCACCGGGCTGGGCTTGAGCATGGTCTATGGCTTCGCCCGGCAATCCGGCGGGCAGGCGCGGATTTATTCCGAGGAAGGCAAGGGCACGATGGTGTGCCTGTACCTGCCGCGCTGCGCGGACACGGATGAAGCGGCGGCGGAAGCCGTGGTTCCCGCGGATGTCGAGCCCGCGCGGCATGGGGAGACCGTGCTGGTGGTGGATGATGAGCAGACGGTGCGGATGTTGATTACGGATGTGCTGGAAGAATTGGGCTACGTGGCGCTGGAAGCCGCGGATGGCAAAGCCGGCCTGCAGATTCTGGAATCCAAAGGCCGGATCGACCTGCTGATTACCGATGTGGGCCTGCCGGGCGGGATGAACGGGCGGCAGCTCGCGGATGCCGGGAGCGTGCTGCGGCCTGAGTTGAAAATTTTGTTCATCACCGGCTATGCGGAGAACGCGGTGATCGGCGACGGGCATTTGAAGCGCGGGATGCATGTGCTGACCAAACCGTTCGCGATGGACACGCTGGCGAACCGGATTACCAGTATTTTGCAGAACGTTTCTAATTAGCAATGAGGAGCGCGAAAACCGCATTTTCATAATAATAACAATATGTTAGTATGGGTGTCACACGTGTGACACCCGTAGGGAACACATGGCGCCCCATCACTATTTGCAATTGCGCAGGGCCGTATGGACGTTGGCTCATCCATCCCGTCATTGCGAGCGGAGCGAAGCAATCCATTTTTTTCGTTCATTGCCTGGAAAAAGATGGATTGCCGCGCCTGCTTCGCAGGCTCGCAATGACGAAATGGCGGGTCAATGGCCGGAGCCACCTGCTGTTGCTCACCGGCAAGCCACCAGATCAGAGCGCATGAAAACGTTTTCAGCCGCCGCCAGTTCGAGTATACCGCCGCCATGAACGAGAGCGTCGCATACAAGATACTGACGGCAGAGGAGGCAGAGGCGCTGCGGCGCGATGCGTTTGCCGGCGCGAAAATTGATGTGGCGGATGGTTATATTCACCTCTCAACCGCCGGGCAGGTGAGCGAGACCGTGCGGCGGCATTTTGCCGGGCAGAATAATTTGACGATCGCGGCGGTGGATCTGGCGGCATTGGGCGATGCGGTGCGGTGGGAGGCCTCCCGCGGCGGGGCTCTGTTTCCGCATGTCTACGGCAAGCTGACGCTGCCGGCGGTGCTGGGGTTTCGGAAGGTTGAATTCGGCGCCGATGGTGAGGTTGTGCTCCACGGGTTTGACAATGCCCGGTAGTATGGCAATGAGGCCGGAGAGTGTGGAGGCGGTCCTGTTTTGTTGATTTCCTTGCGCGATGCGGCACTGGTGGGAAACCCGCAACGTCCTGAAAAACCTGTTTTTAAATGACCCGGCTGGGCGTTATCGGCTGCGGGTATGGCGCCCAGGTTCTGGTTCCGGCGTTCCGCGCCGATTCCAGGGCCAGAATTGTCGGGATTTCGGCGCGCGGCCTGGCGCGTGCGCAGGCAACCGCGCAAACGCATGGTATTCCCAGGTTTTTTGATGACTGGCGGGGCTTGCTGGAAAGCGGCGAGATAGACGCCGTGGCGATTGCCGCACCGCCGGACGCGCAGCCGGACATCGCACTGGCCGCTTTCGCACGCGGCCTGCATGTATTTGCCGAAAAGCCTCTGGCGCTGGATTTTGGCGCCGCCAAGGCACTTGCGGAAGCCGCGACCGAATCCGGCCTCGCCCATGCGGTGGATTTTAACTTTCGGGAAATCGCGGCGCTGCGGGCGGCGCGGGATTTGCTGCAAAGCGGCGCGCTGGGCGGGCTGCGGCATGTGGCGGTGGTCTGGCAGGTGGAGAGCTATGCCAACAAGGCCCGGCTGGAAGGCTGGAAAACCAATCAGGGGGCCGGCGGCGGCGCGCTTTCCAACTTCGTCTCCCACGCGCTGGATTACCTGGAATGGTTCATCGGGCCGATAACCGGGATGTCGGCACGGCTGGCGGGGATGCCAGGCGATGCCAGGCCAAACGATACGTTCGTTTCATTAACATTTGCCTTCGCCAATGGCGCCGCCGGGAGCCTGGTGATGAGTGCGGCGGCGTATCGCGGCTCCGGGCATAAAATTGAGTTTTATGGGGAGGATGGCACGCTGGTGCTGGACAACCCCGGCCCCGATTATATGCGCGGCTTTTCGCTTAGCATCGCCCGGCGGCCGGGTGATTTTGCGCCCGTCCCGGTGGCGGCGCAGCCCGAGGATATCTGGGAGGATGGGCGTGTGCTGCCATCCTCGCGGATTGTGCGCGGCTTTCTGGACTGGATTAATGGCGGGCCGCAGGCCACGCCGAATTTTGCCGCCGGTTTGCGCGTTCAGGAATTATTGGAGGCGGCACGCCAGTCTCACGCAACCGGCGCCTGGGTTGATCTTCACACTTTGGAAATGAATAAATAGATGGCTGCAAAAAAATATCTCGTCACCGGCGGAACCGGTTTTATTGGTGCTGCCTTGGTACTGCGGCTTCTCGAACATGGCCATGCCGTGCGGGTGCTGGACAATAACTCCCGCGGCGCCGAGCGGCGGCTGGGCAACGCCGTGAGCGATGTGGAGATGGTAATCGGCGATATCCGCGACGCGGAATTTGTCGCGCGCGCGGTGGCGGGCGTGGATGCCGTGCATCACCTGGCCTTCGTGAACGGCACCGAGAATTTCTACAAACATCCGGATTTGGTGCTGGAAGTGGGCGCCAAGGGCATGATCAACGTGACGGATGCGTGCATCAAACACGGTGTTCCGGAACTGATTCTGGCATCAAGCTCGGAAGTGTATCAATCCCCGCCGCAGGTGCCGACGGATGAGAGCGTGCCACTGATTGTGCCGGATTTGATGAACCCGCGCTATTCCTATGGCGGCGGCAAATTATTCAGCGAATTATACGCGATCAACGTCGCGGCGCGGCGGATGGGACGGGTGGTGATCTACCGGCCGCATAATGTGTACGGGCCGGATATGGGGTGGGAGCATGTGGTCCCGCAACTCGCCACGCGCATGGCGGGGCTGGCAAAAGCATCCCCTGAAGGCACGCTGGATTTCCCCATCCAGGGCAATGGCACGGAAACCCGCAGCTTCTGCTTCATCGATGATTTTATCGACGGGCTGATCCTGGTGCAGGACCACGGCGAGACCGGGAATGTGTACCACATCGGCACCACCGAGGAGGTGACGATGGCGGATCTCGCGCACCGGATTGCGGCGGTGCTTGGGCGCAGCATAAACATCATCCCCGGCCCGGTCATGGCCGGCGGCACGCTGCGCCGCTGCCCTTCAATTGACAAGCTGGCAAGCCTTGGCTACCGCCAGAAAACACAGCTCGATCAAGGATTGGCCCTGACCTGTAGCTGGTATTTCCAAAACGAAAAGATGAGCGCCTGATGTCCAGCACCAATGTGAACGGCAAAATCGTCCCGCTGCAAACCGCGTTCGGCACGGGGTCCAGCGTTGTTATCAGCTCCTGCCAGGTTTGCGGCAGCACGCATTTAAAGCAGGTGGCGTTTTTCGGCTATCTGCCGCCGGTGAATGAAATGCAGGCGGTCGGCACGGTACCGCATGAATTGCCGTCCTATCCGGTGAATCTGCTGTATTGCCATGAATGCGAGCTGGTGCAGTTGGGGCTTTCCATCGACCCGAATATTCTGTTCCCGCCGAGCTATCCTTATACCAGCGGCACGACGCGGATTTTGCGCGAGAATTTCGCGGCACTCTACCGTGAAGCTTTTGAAATCGTGGGATTGGCGCCGGATGATCTGGCGGTGGATATCGGCTCGAATGACGGCACGCTGCTTTCCAATTTCGCCGGGCATCACCGGGTTTTGGGTGTTGAACCAACGGATGTCGGCGCCATCGCGGTTGGGCGCGGCATTCCCACCATCCAGCGTTATTTCGGCAAGGAGACGGCATTACATGTGCGGGCCGAGCATGGCCAAGCGAAGGTGATCACCGCCGCGAATTGTTTTGCGCATATCGAGGATGTGCATTCCGTGGTGGAAGGCATTCTGGAACTGCTCGCCGATGACGGGGTGTTCATTTCGGAGAACCATTACCTCATCAGCCTGCTGGATCGTTTGCAATACGATACGGTCTACCATGAGCATCTGCGCTACTACTCACTGCATAGCGTTAAGTATCTACTCGAGATGCACGGGCTGGAAGTGATCCACGCAGTACCTATACCTACGCATGGCGGCTCCATCCGCGTTTATGCCGCGCGCAAGGGCACGCGGCCGGTGCGGGAGTCGGTTGCGGAAATGCTTGCATCCGAGCCGCATGGCGAAGCGATGGTGGCGCGGCTTGCGCAATTTCGCAACGATGTGTTGCTTTCCAAGCTCCGTTTGATGTCGATTTTGCGGGATATCAAGGAAAAAGGCGGCCGTATTGCTGGCATCAGCGCGCCGTCCCGCGCCTCAACTTTAATTTGCTATACTGGATTGGATGATGGTACGCTGGATTTCGTCGGCGAAATAAAGGGTTCGCTGAAAATCGGAAAGTACATGCCGGGTACAATTGTACCCGTCGTGGAAGAAGCGAAACTATTTGAAGACCAACCGGAATACGCCCTCATACTGTCCTGGCATATTGCCGAGGAGCTGATGCCGAAACTGCGCGAAAAGGGATATCGCGGCGGGTTTATCGTCCCGCTGCCGGTTCCCCGCCTCGCCTAAGCCTGGACTGATGCCGCGTGGGACAGGGGGTTTTGAAATGGAACCTTTGTACCATGCTGATGCAGGACAAGCAGAAAGAAATCATATTTTTTGACGCCCATGCGGCGGCGGATGACTATAATGTCTTTACCGAGGCAGCGAATACCAGGTTGATCGATTGTTTCGTGCATCTCTCCGGCCAGACGCCTGGGGCCAGGGTTGTGGATCTTGGCTGCGGCTCGGGCATATTCACCCATCTGCTGAGCGAGCGCGGCTATACCGCCAGCGGGCTGGATATCAGCCCGAAGCTCCTCGAACTTGCGCGGCGCAAATACCCCTCGCTCCAGTTTGATGAAGGTGATGTCGAGGCCTTGCCCTATGAGAGCGAATCTGTCGACGCCGTGCTGCTGAGCGGCCTGGTGCATCATTTGCCCGACGCCGCGAAATGCGCGGCAGAGGTCGCGCGCGTGCTGAAACCCAACGGAACATTCGTGGCGTTCGACCCCAACCGCGCCAATCCCTTCATGTATCTCTACCGGGACCGCAGTTCACCCTTCTACAGCCCAACCGGCGTGACGGCGAATGAGCGGCCGATCCTGGCGCATGAAGCCGCCGCAACGTTCCGGGCCGCGGGGCTGGAGGCCGCCACGGATTATCTCTCCCGCCTGCCCTATCGCTACATTGCCTCCCCAGTGGCGCGCGTGGCACTGCCGGTCTATAATTTTATTGATGATTGGTTATTCAGGCCCGGTTTCATGAAGCGGTATAGCGCCTTTGTGTTGACTTACGGTAGTAAGCCATGAATGCGCTGATAACAGAGGACCACGAATGACCAACGCCGAGCCGGAAAATTACAACGATGTCGACCTTACCGTGGTTGGCGGGGCCGGCCATGTGGGGATTCCGCTGGTCCTGTGTTTCGCTGATAGCGGCCTCACGGTTCTCATCAACGACAGAAACAAGGCCGCCCTGCGCACGCTGAGCGAGGGAACGCTGCCTTTTATTGAATACGATGCGCAGCCGGTGCTGGACCGCGTGCTGGCAAACAAGGCGCTGCGCTACGGCAGCAGCCCAAGCGATATCGGCCGGAATGGCCCGGTGATTGTTACCATCGGCACGCCGGTTGATGAATTCCTTAACCCGGTCCCCGGGCCTGTTAAGGAATGCCTGGATGATTTGCTGCCGCATATGGATGACGGGCAGTTGCTCATCCTGCGGTCCACCATTTACCCCGGCACCACGGAATGGGTGGCCCGCTACCTGGAAAGCCTCGGCCGCAAGCTGTTCGTGGCCTATTGCCCGGAGCGGGTGGTGCAGGGCTACGGCATTCCGGAGCTGAAAAGCCTGCCGCAGATTGTCAGCGGCACGACGCCGGAGGCGGAGGAAATGGCGGCCCAGCTTTTCAGCCGGATCGCGCCGGATATTGTGCGCGTCAAACCGCTGGAAGCAGAGCTGGCGAAGCTGTTTACCAATGTCTACCGCTACATCGAATTCGCGACGACCAACCAGTTTTACATGATCGCCCAATCCGCCGGCGCGGATTACGGGGCGGTTCTGGATGCCATGAAGCGCAACTACCCGCGCTCCGCCCGGATCCCAGGCCCGGGTTTTTCCGCCGGCCCCTGCCTGTTCAAGGACACGATGCAGCTCGCCGCCTTCTCGCGCAATCAATTCGCGCTTGGCCACGCCGCCATGCTGGTGAATGAGGGGCTGGTGCTGCATGTGATCGACCAGCTGCGGGAGTCCTATGACCTCGCGAATTGCACCGTCGGTTTGCTCGGCATGGCGTTCAAGCCGGAGATTGACGACGTACGGGCCTCGCTCAGCTACAAGCTCAAAAACGGGTTGCTGATGCATGCCCGGCGCGTTTTGACGACCGACCCGCTGGTGAAGAACGACCAGGACCTGCTGCCATTGGCTGAGGTGGTGGCGCAAAGCGACATTCTGGTTCTATGCACGCCGCATAAAATCTACAAAAACCTCGCCACGCAGGGTAAGCCGGTGTTCGATGTCTGGAATTTTATTGAACCTGCCCATGCCGAATGACGTAAGGCCGGCCGCATTGGCCGGCGAGGCCGGGCGCTCCCTTGCGGCGGTGCCGGATTTCACCCTGGACATCGTCATTCCGGTGTATAACGAAGGACCGAACATACTGAACGTGCTGAAGGCGCTGGACGCGGCGGTGCAAACCCCGGCACGCGTGCTGATATGCTACGACCGGGAGGATGATGACACGCTCAGCACCATCAACGCGCATTGGCAGGGTGGCAGGTTGCCGGTGGTATTCGTCCATAATCAGGGCAAGGGCGCGCATGGCGCGGTGATGACCGGCCTGCACGCCGGCGCCGCGCCGTATGCGATCATGTACCCCGGCGATGATGACTATAATGCCGGCATATTGGACGAAATGGTGGCCAAGGCCGCGGAGGGGAACGACATTGTCTGCGCCAGCCGCTTCATACCAGGCGGCTCCATGGTTGGGTGCCCCTGGCTGAAAGCGTTTCTGGTCCGCGCCGCCGCCAGCAGCCTTTATTACCTGGCGGACGTGCCAACGCGGGACCCCACCAACGGCTTCCGGCTGTTTTCCCGCCGCGTTATCGGCCAGATTGAGGTGGAGTCGACCGAGGGCTTTACCTACAGCCTAGAATATCTGGTGAAGGTGCAAAGGCTGCGCTGGGGCATTGCGGAAGTGCCGGCACAATGGTTCGAACGCCGCGCCGGCCAAAGCCGGTTCAAAGTGCTGCGCTGGATTCCCGGCTATCTCACCTGGTATTTTTACGCCTTCTGCACGACCTACGGCCGCTTGAAGCCGCACACAGTGCGGCTGAAACCGGCATCGTGACGGTGATGCCGTGAAGGGGGCGCCATGACCGCCGCCGTGGCCGGGCAGCCGAAATCCTGGCTGACCGCGCCGGCCACGCGCCGTGGCGCCAAAATCGCCGTCACCCTGGGGTTGCTGGTCCTGCTGGCGGCGAAGTCGGATTGGCGGGACGTGGCTGGCCGAATCGGCTCCATCGGCCCGGCCGCCGCCGGCGCCTGTGTTCTGGTGATTCTGTGCCTGACGCTGCTCGGCGCGTTGCGCTGGCGGATTATCCTGGCGTGCATGAATTGCCGCACCGGCTTTCCGGAAAGCGCGCGGCTGACCCTGATCGGGCAGTTTTTTAACCAGATTCTTCCTTCCGGCATGGGCGGGGATGCGGTGCGCGTGTGGCTGCTGGCACGGGGCGGCCCGCGGCTGCGCACCGCTTTTCTCAGCGTCGCCGCCGACCGGATTTTCGCGCTCGCCGCTGTTGTGTTGTGCATGGCCGCGTCAATCCCGGTATTGGTGCCCGGCCCCGCCGCTGCGCCGGTTATTTGTCTCTCCGCCGCCGGGGCCGTTGGTATTTTGCTGCTGCTGAGCCTTGACCGGGTATTCCACTGGCTGCCCCGCGCCCTGCCGCGCCGGGTATACGCGCTGGTGGATAAATTCGGCGGCAGGGCGATTGATGTTCTGCGTGATCTCTCCGCCGTATTGCGGCTGGTTCTGCGGCGCTGGCCACGGAATGTGGCGGTTCTCGGTATTTCCATTGCGAGCCAGCTTAGTCTTGGCTGGGTTATCTATTTCATCGCGCGCTGCCTGCATGTGCAGATCGGGCTGCTGACCACGATCGCTTTGTTTCCGCCAGCCTTGCTGCTGAGCATGATGCCGATTTCGCTGGGCGGCTGGGGGGTGCGGGAGGCGGCTTTGGTTTGGCTGCTCGGCACGGTTCACGTGCCGCAGGATTCCGCTTTGGCGATTTCCGTATTGTTCGGCCTTGTCACCACGGCGGCCGGGCTGCCGGGCGGCGTGCTCTGGCTGTTCGAGCGGCGGCACGCCGGCACTTTAAACCCCTCTGCTGAAGGCCTGCTGGATGCGCCGGTTGTGACAAAACGCAGCCTGACGGTGCTCTCCCCCTGGGTCAGCATCATGGCGCGGACGATTGATTTCGGCGGCGGCCGCGTTGAAGTGTACCACGCGGTCGAGCAGGCGGATTACATCGCGATTTTGGCGGTGACGCCGGATTTGCTCATCCCCATCGTCCGGCAATACCGCCCGGCGCTGGAGCGTTACACCTGCGAATTGCCGGCCGGCATGGTGGATGCGGGCGAAACCCCGGCTGAGACTTGTGCGCGGGAGCTGCGGGAGGAGACCGGGCTGGTGGCCCGGCGGGTTCATGCGCTGGGCACCCATGCGGCGGATTCGGCCAGGATGGGCAATAAAATCCATTCTTTTCTGGTGGAAACCGAAGCGCCGGGGGCGCTGGCCGCGCCGGAGGACGGCATTACCGTCGAATTCGTGAGCTTTGACGGGTTGCGCGCGCTGATTTTGAGCGGCGAATTCGACCTGCAGTTTCACGTGGCGGCGGTTGGCCTGGCCTTGCTGCGGCCGGAATATGCGCGGCTGCTCGGGGAATCAGGAACCACCGCGGAGGAATTTGTGGCGCCACGATTGCAAAACGCCGCGCGATAGCGGAATATCAATCCGCTTTAACCAAGAACGGGGGAACAAACTATGTGGCGTAAACCGGTAATGACGGAAATCTGCACGGGTGCCGAAATCAACAGCTATATCTCGGCCGCGCGGAAATAACTGACGGAACCCAAGCACCAATGTACATAAAGGTGCTTGGGGCCGCGGCCGGCGGCGGCTTTCCGCAATGGAATTGTAACTGCGCCGGCTGCAAACGTGCCAGATCGGGTGATGCGGCCGTGCGGCCGCGCACCCAGGCATCACTGGCCGTAAGTGCCGATTGTATGCGCTGGGTATTGCTGAATGCTAGCCCGGATTTGAATTTTCAAATTGCTTCCGCCCCTTGCCTGCAGCCAAAGCCTGAATCGGGTTTGCGGCATTCGCCGATTGCCGCGGTGGTGATTTCCGGCGGCGATGTGGATTGCATCGCGGGCCTGCTGTCGCTGCGCGAAGGGCAGAAATTCGCCGTTTACGCGGACGGATTCGTGCAAAAAATATTTTTTGAAAACCGGATTTTCCGCGTTCTGGACCGGCGGTTTGTGACGTTCAACGCTTTGCCGGCGGGCAAGGATATCGCCCTTGCGGGTGCGGATGGCGCGCCCTTGGGCCTCTCCGTTGAGGCATTTGCCGTTGCCGGCAAAGTGCCGCTTTATGAGGAAACATCCGATGACATTGCCAAGCTGAGTGCCGCGGATGCCGTGATCGGGGTTTGTGTTTCGGATGGCACGCGACGGGTGTTCTACATCCCCGGCTGTGCCGCGGTGACGGACGAGCTTCGCGCCCGGCTGCGCCCGGAGGATGTTTTGTTTTTTGATGGCACACTCTGGCGGGATGATGAAATGATCATGGCCGGCACCGGCACCAAAAGCGGCGCACGGATGGGGCATATCAGCGTCTCCGGGCCGGGCGGCAGCATTGCCGCGTTTGCCGGGGTGGATGTGGCGCGGAAAATTTTCATCCATATCAATAACACCAACCCGATGTTGTGCGATGACAGTGATGAGGCGGCATTTGTGCGCGGCGCCGGCTGGGAGATTGCGTTTGACGGGATGGAAATCAACCAATGAACGCCACGGAATTGGAAGCCGCGTTACGCGAGATTGGTGCAAAACACTACCATAATTTGCACCCGTTTCACCGCCTGCTGCATTCCGGCGCTTTGAGCAAACCGCAAGTCCAGGCCTGGGCGCTGAACCGCTATTATTACCAGGGCCGGATTCCGCAAAAGGACGCGATTATCGTATCGCGTTTGCCAGACGCCGCGACCCGGAAATTATGGCGCCAGCGGCTGGTTGACCATGACGGGGACGAGGCAAGCGATGGCGGCATTGCCCGCTGGCTGCGGCTGGCCACCGGCGTCGGGCTGGACGCGGCGTATGTGCAATCCACTGCCGGTGTTCTGCCGGTCACCCGCTTCGCCGTGGACGCCTATGTGCATTTTGTCCGCGACCGGACATTGCTGGAGGCGGTTGCGTCTTCCCTGACCGAGATGTTCTCGCCGTCCATCATCGCGGAACGGGTTTCCGGCATGTTGGCGCATTATGATTTTGTTTCCGCCGATACGCTGGCGTATTTCAACGCCCGCCTGCACCAGGCGCCGCGAGATGCGGATTTTGCGTTGCACTATGTGCAGACCCAGGCACGGACAGTGGAAGAGCAACAAATGGTTCTGGCGGCGTTACGCTTTAAATGTGATGTTCTGTGGGCGCAGTTGGATGGTTTGTATGCCGCCTATGTGTCGCCGGGGCATATTCCGCATGGAGCTTTCCTGGGCGAAGCTGAATGATCACGCGTGAGTCCATCCCCGCCTTGCGCCGCGGTATCCGCCGAAAATTTGATGCCACGCGCAACGCGCATGTGCTGCTGGGACCGGAGCGCGTGATTGTGCTGGATGACATCGCCGCCGCGATTACCGAGCTGGTGGATGCGAAAAACTCGGTCGCGCGAATTTCCGGATTGCTGGCGGAACGATTTTCCGAAGATGCGGCGATGGTCGAAACCGATGTGACCGAGTTCATCCGCGACCTGGTGGAAAAAGGCCTGGCGGCGGTATGATGCCCTCGCCTCCCCTCGCTTTGATGGCGGAACTCACGCATCGTTGCCCGCTGCAATGCCCGTATTGCTCGAATCCGCTGCAACTTTTGAAAGCGGGGCAGGAACAGGACACGGCATTCTGGCTTGGCGTGATCGACGAAGCGGCTGATCTTGGCGTGCTGCAAATTCACTTCTCTGGCGGCGAGCCGACATTGCGGCCTGACCTGGGCACACTGATCGCCCGCGCCACCGCGCGCGGGCTGTATGCCAATCTCATAACATCGGCTGTATTGCTAAATGAAGATAAATTACGAGCACTTGAACAGGCGGGCCTTGGGCATGTGCAGGTGAGCATCCAGGGTGCGGAAGCGGCGAATGCGGACCGCATCGGCAACTACAAAAACGGCCACCAAAAGAAGCTGGACATTGCGGCGCTGGTGACGAAACTCGGCATGTCGCTGACCATCAACGCCGTTGTCCACCGGCAAAACCTGGGCGAATTGCCGGCGATTATTGACCTGGCGCTGGCGCTGGACGCGGACCGGCTGGAAATCGCACATGTGCAGTATCACGGCTGGGCCTTACGCAACCGCGCGGCGCTGATGCCCACGCGAGAAGAATTTGAAACGGCCGATGCGATTGTTGCCCAGCGCCGCGAGGACTTGCGTGGCAAAATGGTGATCGACTACGTGGTGCCGGATTACTATGCGCAAACCCCGAAAACCTGCATGGGCGGCTGGGGGCGGCAGACCCTGAACATCGCGCCGGACGGACGCGTGCTGCCCTGCCACGCTGCCGAAACGATTCCGGGCCTGGCCTTCGCCCGTGCGGGCGCCACGCCTTTACGTGACATCTGGTATAACGATGCCGCTTTCGAAAAATTTCGCGGCACCGGCTGGATGCAGGAACCGTGCGCATCCTGCGCTTTCAAGGAGATTGACTTCGGCGGCTGCCGCTGCCAGGCGCTGGCCCTGGCCGGAGATGAGGCGGCGACCGACCCGGTGTGCCACCTCTCCCCCCGGCACGGCGAGATTTTGGAAATGGCCGGGGCAGAATCCCAGGCGGATGTTCGTGATTTCACGTATCGCCGGATTTAAGACGGCGGGCTGTTCGCTTCTGGTGCTCGCGTTGTGCGGGCGCGCGCAAGCGCAAGTGCCGTATCAGATCGATACCGTTACAATCGATGTCTCGCCGCTCGGCAATACCGGGCTGAACATAAAAACCTGGCCGCATAATGTGCAGGAATTTTCGGCGAACGACATTGCGGCAAACGGCGTGCCAAACCTTGCAGCCGCACTTAACAAAAAAGCTACCGGGGTTAATCTCGTCAACAGCCAGGGCAACCCGTACCAGCCGACAATTCTCTATCATGGCTTCGAAATTTCCCCGATTCAAGGCACGCCGGCGGGGCTTAGCGTTTATGTCAACGGTGCGCGGTTTAACCAGCCCTTTGGTGACATCGCGCTCTGGAGCACGCTGCCGGCGGATGCGATTGAATCGCTCAGCCTGGAAGACGGCAACCCGGTCTTCGGGCTCAACGCGCTTGGCGGCGCCATTAATGTGCGGATGAAAGACGGGTTTTCCTACCAGGGCGGTGAAGCGGAAGTTTCCGGCGGCTCGTTCGGCCAGGTTCAAGGCAATATTCAGTACGGCAAACAAGCGGGTAACACGGCGGTGTATATGGATGCCGGGGCCGCGCATGAAGCCGGCTGGCGGGACCTGCAATCTTCCGATCTGCAGAATTTCTACGGTGATCTCGGCTGGCGCGGCCCCCAGGCGGAATTCCACATCAACGCCACCCTCGCCAATTCCACGCTCAACGGCCCTGGCACGGTGCCGGTGGAGCTTCTGGCGGCGGACCGCGCCGCGCAATTCACCGGGCCAAACGGCATTGCCGACCGTTACGCAAAACTCAGCGCGACGCTGGATGCCAGCCTCACCGCCGACACTTCAATACAGGCCGTTATATACTACGACTATTTGTTGGAACATCTGCGCAACGGCAACGGCCCGAATGATTTGCCTTGTGGACCAGACTCGCCCGATCTCTGCCAGGGCGGGCCCGGCAACCCTGCCAGCACCAGCCTCGGCGGCGGCGCAATTCCGAATTTCGCGCCCACGGCCAATGCCTATGGCTATTACGCCTATTCGCAACTGGATTTGAACACCACCAACACCAATGGCTACGGCGCCTCCGCCCAGATCACCAACAAAACCCCGCTTTTCG
>Ga0116229_10010566_pt1 | contig 13822 bp, 8 predicted proteins | sample S1TSphgellanicum_3_FD_87313 | JGI IMG/M metagenome (GOLD analysis project Ga0116229, IMG submission 87313) | Host-associated microbial communities from peat moss isolated from Minnesota, USA - S1T2_Fc - Sphagnum magellanicum MG | ecosystem: Host-associated > Plants > Peat moss > Unclassified...
GCATGCATTAGAATTTGAATTGTCCTAGGGTTGCAACTTATAGTTGATTGATTGATTATAAACACCTGAAGTTTTCGAATGGGATATTATTACTAGATATGTGGGTTATTGTATGAGTCTGTAAACAAAGTTGCAACTTGCAACTTGCAAAGTGCCTCATGTCCCATTTGACATTTTCATCAAAATCTGGTAACATCTCATTATGATGATGCCCACAAAAGTTTCTAGAATTGTATGTTTTCTTTTATGCATATTCAAGTTGTTTTCTGCTAGGGAAGAATAGATTCATTTGAGGAAGGAATTTAGTGTAGGGATGGTTAAGTTTGCACATGCAAGTTGTTGGTGTAATTAGGTGTAAGAGAGACTGGGCTAATCTAGATTCTAAATGGGCCTAAACATTGTTTTGCAAGAGCCAATCCAAATGAATAAAAACTTAGCTGATACTAAATGGAATATGCTTGGAAATTTAGATTTCACTCTACAACTAAAATCCAAAGTTCTTGCATATTCTCAAGTGGCAAATTTCTTGTGTTCTAAGTGGTGCAAAACCAAACTTAAGAGCACATTAACTTAGTGAAATCAAGATGTCAAGTTGTGCACATTTATCCACGGTGCCTATGTACTTTCATTCTTTACCATTTGGCACACATGCATCCCAGAGTTTGACTTTGATAAAATGGAGCTAAACCAAAGGATAAGCTCTCAAATCCCCTTTGTTTTTGAAGAAATCATTGGATCTTTGGAATTTGAGTGTCTTAATATCAAATTGTTAAAACCTTAACATTTGAATGTGCTTAGGTACTAAAGTTTTCTATGGGCATCACTTGATAAAATATGCATGTGTGTTTTAGTGGTTATTGATTTGTCTATTTTAAACCTAAATTAAACTTGGGATATGTCATTTTTTGGTCATTGATATTGTCTATCCATTGAATAGACACTTGTACTTTTGGCATCATGGTTTTTTTTTTAAAAAACAAAAAAGCCTTCTTGTGAGACTAAAATTCTAATACAATTTTGGTCAAGAACCATATTGAATTAACCATGTCCACTATATAATCTATTATATACAACATTTAACAAGTAATCCATTTTATAAAATTACCATTTTTGGATACCCAATTTGCAATAAATTTGTAATAAATTTTTTTTATTCCATATTTGTACATCCAATTTCCCTCTAATCGAGTCCATTTTAGAGAATCACAATGTCCATAGTCCATATTTGAATATTGAAACCAAGTCCCAATCTAATATATAATTTTGCCATAATTGAATCTAAAGAAGCCACGTGCTAGAAATTGCTAAATTTGGACATTGGCTAAAAATTGGAAACCATTAAGTTCAAGTTCATGAATTGAATTGATTCACAATAGTAATTGGTTGAAACAAGAATGAGCCTAGTATGTTGCATTCAAAACAGTCCATATTTGTACATCCAATGTCCATACAATATGTATATACAATATACATGGTAGCATGTTAGACTACCAAATGGACATTGGCTAAAAATTAGATTGCCAAATGGACATAATTGGCAACATGTTGAACTACTAAGTGTACATTGACGACATTATGGATTACCAAGTACATTGTCTAAAAATTAGAAACCATGACTCATGCAAGCACGTTGAATTGAACTGCATTCTCAACTATAATGAAAACAAGGATTCCAAATGAATCTCATTCAGAGTGTCGTGACGTGTAGTGTCGTGACGTACGATGTCATAAGGATGTAAATACGTAGTAAATTCTACTAAACAAAGACTAAAGCCAGTCAAAGGTATAAGCTAATCAACTAAAAAGATATGCATGCACACATATATATACAATGCATAATGGAGGCTGAGATAAAATTCTCATGTATATTGAAATGCAAAGAAAGAAGGAAATGAAATGTATGTAGATGGTGGCCATGCAATGGCCGCCGTGAGCATCTAGAAATCCTAGCTTATTATGGAGGAAACTCCTGACAAAGGAATTCTAGAAAAACTAAAAGGAGAAAGAAAGGGTTGGGCCTTTTATACCGTCGTCAACAAACTAAAACCCTAAGTACCTAATAACATACAGTCACCTAAGACCGTGCATTAACCCTAAAAGTGCACATGGGCATGCCCGTAATTGGCCATCATGTATGAGCCCATGTACGGGCATGACAAGAGCAATCCATATTTTCAAAAACCCCAAGTGAATTTCATTCAAAGCAGTCCATATTTTTACACCTAATTTCCACCATGTAATACATATACAACATGTAACATGTAATCCATTTCACACTTTATTACAATGTCTATACCCATAATGAAATCAACAAAAAATGAATCAAATTTATATAAAAAATAATCACCCCAAGTTTATTTTCAATTTTTTGGGCAGAACTAGGTATTAGTCCATATCTTTGACTCTTGGAATACTTAAATTGAAACATCTCTAGATCCATAATAGTAGGTTTATGAATTTGGCAAGTCTAAAATCACTTTCCTTTCATTGTGATTTCAATGCAATAATCATTGGAAAGGTTCCACATTTGCAGTACTAACTAGATTAGTTGAAAACCAACTAAATGTTATTTACAACATACCATTTGAACTTTGTCACTTACCATACATAAAGCTTTAGTTTGGACATATTATTGCATGAATTTGCCACAACCAATTTCTAGAGCAAATCACCATATGCCCCTCCAACATTGAAACACATAACATACTAAAACACATTACTCCATTCTAAACACATATGCACATAATGAGAAAACTAAAAAAATATTAAACTTTTAGTCCTTGACACTGACCAAAATAAGACCATTCATGTCATGTAGTCCATATTGAAATGATTCCATTTATAAGTCCAAGTAAATTGCTCAAGTACAAATAGATTGATTTAAACCTATTCTTCAACATCCAAAGAAGCAATGACATCATTTATGCTTCACAAAATCTCTTTTGGCAATTCATAAATTACATCATTCCCAATCACTTTGTGGTTCCTAAGGGGCATTAGAAATGTCATTGCCTTCACTAGGTGGGAGTAAACATAGACTTTACATGAATCCTTGAAAAAAAAATAGGAGTTGTCACTATTTCCCCACTTTTGATAATATAAACCTTTGACAACATCATCACCCTCCTCATAACTATTCCCCCAATTGTCGATAAAAGGCGCTTTTACCTTATGCAATGGCTTAATGCACATAATCAACCAAAAAGATGCGTCTTCATCATTCCCTTCTTCTGCATTGATTATGAAGTTGTCACCAACCTCCAGCACTGCAGCCAATTCATCACCTACATAGGAGATTACAACTCTTGAAACTACAAATAGAATATAACCAAAAAAAAAAAGAAATAAACTTCATCAAATAAACCAATTACAGGAATAGTAATGCATTTTGAGGACACACCTTGTAGCCCATATTGCAAGTCTCCATCCCAACCTTCATACATTGCTTCTTGCACATAGTGAGTATCTTGAGGTTGAAGTTGCTTTGGAATCCATTTGCTTGTCCATTTGACATTTTGGCATTCACTCCAACAACTGTCCAAACAAAATTCACAATAACATGCCAAATCCTTCATAAGTAGCTGAGCCGGATTGTTCTTGTTAACAATATAAATTGAGTGGATTTTCATAGTCCCCTTGATAGGATCATAGATGAACAAAGGTGAATCCCTATCCACATCCCCAACCTTCACATGCCAAAATGTTTTATGGAGAGGCTTCATTGAACCAGAATATGATGATTCAGGTTTAGAGGACAACCATTCACATAAGAATTGAATGACCTCCTCAAGATTTTGTAGCTTTCTAACTTGGGGATTGAGCTAGTATTTGTGCAAAAACCTTTTTATCACAATTCTTTCCTTGTTGTGGGGTCCTTTCCCATGGTCACTACTGAAGAAACTCTAGAGCATTTTGCAACCCCTAGTCAAATTTGGATACCATGAAACAAAGTACTAGGGCTTGTTGCTGTTAAATTGGGATGCACACCCATCACTCCATACCCACTACCATTGAGGAGAATATCCTTGTTCCATCATATATTGCCAATGGAGTTTTAAACAATGTTGCACAAACTTAAAGTCGTGTTTATGATCATTTGAAATGTAGAAATGGTACTGAGTTGGAATTCTTGAATCCTCATCATATGGATCAAGTGTGGGATTGTGACGAAAACTAATATGCACTATAGTAGAAATTTGGTAACTATGCCAGTGCATATTTTGCACTTCATTTTGAACTTCAAAACTATAGTTCTTAGCAAAATCAACCATAGACACAATTGTGTTAGCTAGGAAAGACTTAATGCATTTTTTGAAATGTTTATCTTCCCATTGCACATCAAGATTTTGTTTAGCAAAATGCTGTAATTTGGGTTTCAGATATTTTATGAACTCATTTGATGTTGTGTTCTTGTAAACCAATGTCAACTTTGTCAATGCTTGACCATTCCAAGCATAGTGGTTTCCAATGCAAAGCGGTGCCATTGGATGACATCAAGAGTTTGATCTTATCACCTCCTTAGGACATAGGGCTAATTTGTGCACTCTACACATTGGACAATTGCCAAACAAGCAAACACACTTGTGCCATTCTCCATATTTGCCTTTTGGACACACTATAACCTCCCAGAACTAAAGAATACCCTCGTATACCACACATGATGCTTGGCATTGTCCTTCATGGCCACATACATTTCCATAGTGACAATCACACAATTGAACATCATGAATTGTTTGTCTTCAAAAGGTTCAATGCAAGCTTCAATTCATTCAACTCTACATGGTAGATGCAACAACATGTATTCTTGCCTTTTAGAGGCTTCACAAAGAATGGTTTCAAATATTCAAATACCTTCTGACCAACAATTGATTTTGGATGGGCACTTTGGAATTTTTTTATAGAATTCAGTTTGCACATATCAGACAACAAAAAGAGGTTCTAGTCTACATAAGATCTAATTGTTATTCCTAAAACATAATGTAATATGGACAGTAGTTTTGAGTGTATTTATGGACTATCCAACTTAGACCTTAAAAGCCTAGATTTTACATTACCTTTGAACATGTAAAGACCTAGTTCACTAACCTACACTTCCAACTTTGAATCCAAGGTTCATGTTTAGATACATGAAAATAAGTTATGAATCAACAAATTTAAAAGTAAATATGTACTTGAGTTTCCATTAGGAAGTGAGTTGTTTTTTCATCATATATGTCAGGCCCCAATCTTTTCTTAGTTGCCTCATTTTTATTCGAGCTAACACGGGTTTCTTTTGTCCACCATTGAACTACTGCATTTCTTGTAACAAGAAAAATGTTAGCTATTTTTTTCCTCAATGAAAGCCTCCACATATGGGTACCAGTAGGGTGAAAGCATCCTAACTAGGAGAAAAGTATTGTCCCAAATGCTAGTTTTTCATATTTTCCTTCACAAAGTATTTCACACCAAAATGGAATATGAAAATAATGCAATTTAAATTATAAAATCATATTATACTAGAACATAACATTCTAATCCTAAAAGAATTTTGAAGTTGGAGGTGATATCATTGTACTTTGCTTATACTTTGTTTTTAGCAATGAATGTCTCAATGTAGAACTTACTAAATCACATACTTTTAGTACTAAGAAAATTTAATATTTTGAAAAAATGAAAATTTTCTATTAATTGAAACATCCCAATATATTCAAAAACTTATAAAGTGTGCTTTAAAAAATCATAATAATTCACCATTTTAGCAAAAAATATAGCGTTTAAAAAAATGTCCATTGAAAGGAGTACATCAAAAAATTCTTTTATTTTGATACTCTCACCAAATTGGCCCAAAATTTGGTTATCATTACGTCATTATCTCACAAAGACCTCCATAAAAAACTAGCCTTAGATGCAGTGAAAAAAATTATTTAAGTACAATGGACAATTTGGCACCTTGATGAATTTGCTTGAAATGAACATTTGAATATCTTATAAGTAGGTCTTTGTTAATAAAATAATCATGGTTTTTGACCAATTTTTTGCATCCTAGGTGGTCTTTTTTTTTTGAAATTAATGGATTCTTGATCATTTATAATCCCATTTTTTGATATTTACATTTATGGAAAATGGTTTCACATGACACATCTTACGGTTAGGTCAAGTGGCAACAAGAGTTTTAACACATTGGCTTTGTTTTTGTGATAAAAGTGGAAGCTTCAGAAGCTATGGTGATGCGCTTCATATGCGTAGAAGGGTTAGGTCAAGGGGCAACTTCACCTTGACACATTGGTTATGTTTTTTTCATTAGTTCGTGGTAACTGCAGTTCAACAATGGTGGTGTAGTTTCTATGAGGCTTCAACTTGTCAACACTTGCCAAAGATTGTATCGATTCCTGTTAGTGGTAACAACTTGTTGTTGTAATTTTTTATCAATGCTTGCAATTGAAAAACTTGACATTTGTTGTAACAAAACAAGTTAATGGTACATACATTTTTCCTCCTTTTCCTTTCATCAAATCTATTGTTTTTACATTAGGTTCTACATCATGGTTTAAGAAGTTTTAAGACTATGTCTCCCTTTCCTTCTTCATCACAATTGTTTTTTTAAATGTTTCATAAGGGTTTCAATGAATTGGTAGAACTAGTGATGGAGAAGAGTGTACTCTTTTGTAAACTTTTGAATTGACCTCTAACTTGATTATGCAAGTCTAGTTACACAAGTAGAATTGGGGTCAAGAGTGTTTGTCATCATGCCAAAATGGAAGCAAATTTAAACATATTGTTTTCTTGTTCAAGGAATTGCAAGTTGTTAGCTTATGTTTGTTCAACATTAAGCTTTTCGTTTGTATGGGGCATGTGGGTGTGCAAATGGAACAAATACATTCTTGTTGATGTTGTTTGGTTGTGTGTTAGAGAATGATGGTGGGTGGGATCTTTGCACATGTGTTGAAGCTATGAAGTAATAGTCAATCTCTCCCTTGCTTGAGGTTTTGTGGCTCCGTTCAAAATTGCTAGAAAATATTTATTGTTACAAAACCTAATACCAACATTGCACAAGTGTTGAAGCTATAAGGTAGTAGTCAATCTCTCCCTTGCTTGAGGTTTTCTAGTTCCATTCTTAATTGCCATAAAAGATCTACTGTTAGAAAACCCAATACCAACATTGCACAAATGTTGAAGCTATGAGGTAGTAGTCAATCTTTCCCTTGCTTGAGGTTTTCTGGTTCCATTCATAATTGCCAAAAAAGATCCCCTATTAGAAAAACCCAATACTAATCTTATTACATTTTAGAACAAAATTGGATATCCAATTGCATCAACATGAGGTAGTTAACAATCTCCAGACTCCTTTACTTCATTTTATGTGATTATGCTTACATCTGGCAGAAAAGATGTATTATAAGAAAACCTTATTGATCAACACAATTAAAGTTTAAACTCTATTTGGATATCCAAAACCTATATACTTGTTTTTTACAATGAGATAGAAGGAAAAAAAACCCATGTTTCCTTTGTTATTGGGGTATTTTTTTTCAAACATGTTCTAAAACTAGTGTTTTCCAACCTCTTAGCAAGCATTCCAGGTTGTCAACAATTTGTATATTTATTGCATTTTGTACATTTATTTTAAGGGAATTTTTTGGTATTATTGACCATATAGGACGGATGCCTTCACAAGTTGTACCTTATAGGAGACCATTAGATGATTGGTGAAATGAATGGTAATTCTCAATTTGTTTAAGTATTAAGTTTACACCATCAAGGGTGTCAATTTATTGATAGGAGTTGAGTGGCAATGAGAGAATTTTCCTCATACTTGCCTAATGAAATGATTTTGAAATATATTTGGCTTTGGATTCAAAACATTCGGCCAAAGAAGGATCTTCATGAAATATTATCTACCTTGCACCATTGTAACCAAGCATGGAGGGTGTTAGTTGATGGTAGTGAGGAATATGCACGTTGTAGGTTATGCTTGTATGAAAGACAATATTATGTAGAAATGATGGAAAGGGAAAGAAAAGAATGGTGGCTTGAACTTTATGATTCTGATGCCTTCGACCAAGAAGCTAGTAGGAATTGGTAGCCCAATAGGACCCATATATTTTGGAGGTATTTAATGACATTTCTACACCTTTGAATTATTGATTAACATCACTATGTTAGCCATGATGATAGGGAATGAAATTGTCTATGCAAATTTAGAGTGAAATTTCTAATGTAATTTGACCTTTGTGTTCTATAGGTATTGTCAGTTTGGGTTTGCACACCTCCATAATCAACTTCTTGGAATGTGGATGTGTTTAAGATTCAGGTTAGAGGAGGAAAATACTAGGCTTTCAATGCATGCAATTGAAACACTAAAACATTATAAGGTGAACTCTGAACCTACCTTATTTGTGACCATCCTTTTTCAATTGTCAATATGTTGTATTTGTAAACTATGTAAGAAAATAATCCTATAAGTAAATGGAACCAAAATTTATATTGAAGAGGAAAATATTCAACTTTCAATGCATGTAGTTGAAGCTTTGAAACAAGCAATGTAACAAATTTTCCTATTTTTTTCAAAGTGTTTTCTAGGCCACACCTTTCTTGAAACATCCTTTCTTAGATGTTCTTACGTTATACAAAACATGTGTAAAGAAGTTTAGTCTTGTAAATTTGGTAACAAGCTTGTTGCAAGCCCCTCCTTAAGTGTGTAGTAGAAATACCCATAAAAGTTTGCAACTAGTCTACTCCAAGGTACAAGCAAATCACACAAGGAATCTATTAGATGTTGTTGGTAACAAGTTTTAAACTAGTAGTAGTCAATCCATTCATGTTTGTAACATGCAATCAATCCTAGCCTACTTCTATAAATATTCAATTCTTGATGTGGTTGTTCAATTGTTGTACCAGATGGAATGGTTATGATCCATTAGGTCAAGAAAAGTTTATTTGAAACCTTGGAACCATTGGAAGCAAATGATTATAGAGTGTTGTATGGGAGAACTAATGAAAACTTCTAGTTGAATATAAAACTAATATCTGCCTCAACTTGGTTGCATGTATGGCAAACCTTTATTGCTTGTTTGACCATCATTTAGTTGCTACCATCATGGGTAACAGAAGGAATTGGGTCAGAGGTGTGGTGAAGCCAAGACTAACTCCAAGAGCTGCCATGGCAGGAACCTTGGCTATTGATGGTAACGACATCCCATCAATCGACAAGGAAGCTAAAAGGTAGAGGACAAAGGTAGAGTCTTTAAGGAAGAGATCTTATAGTGTGGCTTTGAAAGGTAAATCATCAAATGATCGAATTCAGAAGTCTAAAGTTTGTTATCATAAAGTGGAGAGACTTGCTACAAAACTTGCCAAAATAGTGAATAATGTTTTGCTAAAAGCAAGGGATTTAGAGGCACAACAAGATGTTGTAGCTAAGCCAATGGATTCTAACTTGTTGAAAAAATCCATTCCTCCTTATATCCTTTGTGCCAAAAAAGAAAAAGTGCAAGCTGAAATTATTGAAAACATTAAAATAGGTTTAAATGTAATGAACGATGTTAAAACAAAAGACCATAAGGTAACTAAACATTTTACACTTTGCATGGCAGTGTCTGGACATGGTGGGAATGTGTCAATAATGGCTAGGGTTCTTAGGGTTCATTGTAACAATGTGTTTGATGTAGTGCAAAGGTGCCATGTCCTTGATGATGGTGTTGTTCAAATGTAGTATGGGCTCCTTTAACAAGAAAAGTCAAGTCTAACAAATTAGGCGAGGATGTGGCAAATGTGTTCACTCAATGGTGGGCATCCCAAACCATTGTTTCTCCAAATAGGAAAGATGTGGTGAGGAGGTGCATTGCCAACAAGGTTTACAAATCCCACCCAACACATTACCTCATGGAAATTTAGGTATGTTGTAATAGGTCTATTATTTCATCAAATGATGCCGTTACTCAACAATTTTTTAAAAATGTTATCAGTGTTTGCAACATGATAATCTCATATCCTAAGTACTATGATTGGTCCACATTAATCAATTACCTTAGTTGTGTAGTAAATGGAAAGTCACATGTAGTGCTACTATAACCAAGTCAATGTTTTCAAGCCTATGTACTTTTAAGTGAACATCCTCCTTTCAAAGTTAAAGTTATCCCTTAGACTTGTTTTGTTTTGACTTCAGTACATGTTGTCTAGTACTTTTGAACATCATAGTCCAAATTCATTTTTGTACTAGTGGTTCTTTATTGACCTTGTAATACTAAAATTTTGGAGTATTCAAGTACTCAAGCACCAACCTTCAAGTGGTTACCATGGGACTTGAGTCCTTATGTTCCAAGCAAGTAATAATAAAGTTTCCTTTAATTAGCAAGTGGTCTTTTGAGTACTTGCTAAGTGGTAACTTGCCTTCTGAGTACTTGCTAGGAGGTAGGTTGCTTTATGAGTATTTGTTGAGCAATAGGTTGCCTTGTGAGTACTTGTTAAATATTAGGGCCTCTTGTGAGTAATTACCAAGTGGCAAGTCCCCCCCTAAAAACTTCATAAATTGCATCTAGGATCTTTATTTGTTGTGTGGTTGGGCATATTGCACTATGATCACATAAACCATAGTCTAGGAAATACTTAAGTATTGAAAAGGATGGATTGTATTGTACTGATGCATTGCCCACTATTTATTGTCTGGAACTTGTGGAGAACACTTAAGCTCATTTCTTAAAACTCAATTTGCAATGATTGATTTCCTAGGATATGTTTGCAAACCATTCTTCCTTAAATTCAAAGTTATTTCCCCCTTAAAACTTGTTTAATTGTTTCCAAGGTCTTTCTCTCTTACATGGTTGGGCATACTGAGTTGTTAGAACTTAAGCCACAATTTGGGATGTATTTAAATGTTGTAGAAGGTGTTTTGTACATTGTATTGATACTCCCACTATTTACTAATGTCTAGTACTTTGAATAAGGGATGGGGAACTTGTGGGAAACACTCAAGCTCCTTTCCTAAAACTCAATTTGAATTGGTTGATTTCCTATGTTATGTTTACAAAGTTCATTCTTCCTTAAATGCATAATTGTTTTCCCTTGAAAATTTGTTCAATTGTTTCCAGGGTCTTTTCTATTTTGTGGTTTGCTAGATTGAACCATTAAGATTTAAACTACAATTTGGGAAGTAAAATATTGTAGAGGATGGTATGTACTATACTGATAGCCCAATGTTTATTATTTAATACTTAGAATAAGGGATTCATGAGGAACTTAGATTTTATTTTATGAATCCCAAAAATCATATTTTTTGTAATTCAATTTGCAACAATTGATTTCCCATGGTATGTTTGTAGGCTTCATTATTCCTAAAATTCAAAGCTCAACATCCTAACATCAAAGTTGGGCAAAGGACATTTGAAAATCTAAAGCCTTCTTTTGTAAAAAAGTTATGGGAGCGTAACACATGTTGTTGTAAATATCACATTGAAGTTGATGAACTTCGTGTTGGTTGCAATAACATGAAGGCTATTGGTAAGGGCATTTATGATCAGATTGGTTGTCAATGTGACTTTAAGCACATCTATCAACATGAAGGGGAAGGTGGGGAGGGAGAGTGTCAAGCCTCAAGTAAGTTGTACATTGGCATCACAAAACTTTGGGAAGAGGTTGTTTGCCCTAAAGGTTTGTTTAATGAGTGGCATCAGAAAGAATGCCTTCTAGGGGAATGTTTGTTATGCGGTGTTGAAACCTTGGAATTTTGTCCATGTGAAACTAATGTAAATATTGTAGCTTTCATGCAATGGCAACAATATGTTATGATTGTGGTTGGGAAGGACAAGGTAGGGAACAAGAGTAAGCGCTTGAAATTGGAATACATGGAAACCATTCCAAACATTTTTATAAACTATTTCAAACCCAAACTTGTTGCATTCATAGAGCACAATTTTTTTGCTAGATGGCAAGATATACAATTCAAAAGTCTTTTGGCTACCATCCCAAAAGATGTTGTTTCAATCATTGATTTTGCAAAAAATTATGGGTTCAAGGTGCAAAATGAAGTTCAGTTTATGCATTGGCACACTACTCATGTTAGCATTTTGGTCCACATCACATATAGGTGGTCGATGCCACTTGGTGATGATATTATCCAAGACTAGGATGAAAATCTAGGGGGGGGTGGGTGAAGGAACTTCATTTTTACATATATGATGATACTCAACATGATTCCTTGTTTGTTTAACATTGTTTCATGCTCCAATGGGAACACATGACATTAAGGGACCAAGTTCTACCCACTCGACATTGGGTGTGGTCTAATGAGTGTGCCGCCCAATTTAAGTTCACCTGGCCTTAATATTTTGTTGCGTAATATGCAGGTTTGACAAGCAGGTGTCTAACGATTTGGAATTATTTTGAATTCGGACATGGCAAGGGTGAACAAAATGGAACAAGGGTTGTAGTTAAACAAGCACTCGCACAAGAACAATTGAATGTTAATGGTAGACAACTATAAAATGCAAAACAAGTTTGTGACTATTTGACAAATGTTTTATCAAATGGGCGTGTTTCCTCATATGTCAAGGAGAAGACACCCTTGAAAAGGTTCTTTTGGCACATTGGTGTTTCTATTGTTAAATGACACATATCTTAGTAGTGTGAAATTGTGAAGGGTAGTAAGAAAATCCACTAGATCCAAGTTCATGGGAATCTTTTGAAATTCATGGTTCAAGAATTAGCTTGTTTCTGTGGGTATTATTTGGATGAGGATTGGGAACTTTGTGTGAATGTGGCCCATATTGGATGGTAATGGCTTGAAACACTACAACCATTGAATGTAACTTTAGTTCGAAATCTCAATGTAATTGACCAAACATATGCTGGCCAAGAACTTGACTTTGGGTCCAAATGGGAATATTTGGTTGCAACACTAAAAACAAGTGATAATTTTGTGGTGCATGTTAAGGATGGTATTGATGAAGGTTAGAGTTTTACATCATATGTTGTGAAAGGCTGCCCTTCACCTTGGATGTTGGGGTGGGGTTTAATTTATAAAATGCAACCTATTCTGCAGGGAAGGTTGTGGTATCAGGGAAATACTACAAGTTTTGGGGTAAGAAAGGTTTGTCATATGTCATATTGAATGATAACCCAATGAGTTATGCCTACTCACATCTTGTTTGCTATGTGAAGTTCTCAATGCCATTAACTATGCATTGGGTTAAAAGCAACACCCAAGTGTTTATTCTATCAAAAAACACCTTATAGGCCATAAAACACTACTAGGAAATGTGTCCTAGTTCACTATGGGTTTAACTAGATTTTTGAGTGGAATTATTTAACCCCCTAGTGAATGTGGACCAGTTGCTACGGACGATAACTTGTTTCACTAATACCTAGTGAAACAAGGTTACTCTCAAGTGAAATACAAATTTACTAAACCATTCACTTGCTAGTTAATTAACTAAACAATATGGAAATTAATTAAATTCTAATTATTTAATATAAAATATTATTGATAATTTCATGTTTTTTAAAGCCTATTATTTATTGACACGTGTCATTACCTACGTTAAGTTAAAAACCTAACCTAGGTAGGTAGGCCACGTAATCAACCTGGGCACCTAGCCTAAAAATTCAATAGGAAAGTATTGGGTCAACATACCATTATTGACCACACACAACACCACCCATGAGGTTTGATCCCTTGACCTTTGGAATGGGGGCACACATCTTTACCATCAAGCCACCCCACTTGTTGTGATAATATATTACATTACATTCTATTTATTAAATACTTCATTTTAAACATTACAAAAACATAAACTTTGAAAATTCATATCTTATTGAGATTTTGTTCAAATGAAATGATTCGAGTTTA
>Ga0116229_10010569_pt1 | contig 13819 bp, 14 predicted proteins | sample S1TSphgellanicum_3_FD_87313 | JGI IMG/M metagenome (GOLD analysis project Ga0116229, IMG submission 87313) | Host-associated microbial communities from peat moss isolated from Minnesota, USA - S1T2_Fc - Sphagnum magellanicum MG | ecosystem: Host-associated > Plants > Peat moss > Unclassified...
CGTCCGCAGGTCGTGCACAACCCGCGGCATTCCTCGCTGCACACCAGCCCAAAGGGCAGTGCGCTGGTCACCAGCTGCCGCACGAGGTCACTGACATCGAGGTTCGTGCCGTTCAGGACGTTGTTCTCGCCGAGCGGATCGTTCGTCGTGCCGGGCGGATCGAACCGCTCGTCGACGTCGATCTCGATCGGAACCGTCACGTCCTCGAGACACCGGACGCATTCCCCCGCGACGTCGACCGCCACCGCCCCATCGATCTGTACCCCACGATCGACGCGTTTCAGGTCCAGCTCGGCGTGAGCCGGATGCGGGAAGCGAAACTCGGCGAAGGCGGGGACCGCAATGGATTCGTCCAGCGACATCGGGCGACCAGCTAGGAGAAGGGGACCGATGTCGACGACCACGTGAGAACCCGTACCATAGAACGAGGCTCCCCGCGAGGGAAGCCCCATGCCAACCACGGTATTGTAGACGGCCCTCCTACCCTTGTCAAACGACGGCGATCGCGTGAAGGGGTGGCATGAACGTCACCGCGCTCACCAGCGCCCTCGCCGCCCCGCCCGCCGGCGGGGGAGCCCTCGCCCTCGCCGCCTCCGCGGTGCCCGCCACGGCCGCGCGCGATGCCGCCATGGCCGACTACGCCGGCGATCCGGCCGGCACGAACAGCCTGCAGACGATGGCCTCGCTCCTCGCGGGCCAGAGCCCGAGCGCCTCGATGCTCGCCGCCGCCTCGAGCGGCAGCAGCGCCGCGGCGAGCGCGAGCGACGTGGCGATCTCCGCCCCGCCGCTGCCGTCGGCGGTCGACCATGGTTCGCACGACGAGTCGCCGGTCCACGAGGACCTCGGGCTCGCCGACGACGCGTCGGCCGATCCGAGCCAGACGTCGATCTCGGCCTAGCCGGCCAACACCACACCGCACCGGAACGGAGGGACAGCATGGGATTCAACATCGGACAAGCGCTGCTCGGCGGCGCCGTGGGACTGCTCACGGGCGGCCCAATCGGGGCCGGCATCGGGGCGATGGCCGGCGGAGCGTCGGCCTCGACGCCGATCACCTCGGGGCTCTCGACGCTCACCGGCAACATCGGCAACACCGCTTCGGGCGCGTGGCAGAGTCAGATCCTCAGCCAACAGGATCAGATGAACTACCAGAACGCGGAGTATTCGCTCGCGATCAACCAGCAGGCGTCGCAATTCAACAACATGATGGACGAGAAGTCGGAGCTGATGCGCGAGAGCAACACGCTACGCGACGTCGCGATGCAGCAGAAAAAAGCCGACACCGAGATCACCAAGAAGTTCATCGAGTCGATCGGCTGATGCTGACGCTGCCCGTGCGGCGCGATCCGGCGCCGCTCGCCATCCGGACGACGGTGCTCCGCACCCGTCCGGTGGCGGGCGAATCGGCCGCCGAGACCACCGCCGCCGCCAAACCGCCGGCGACGCCCGACGATCCCGACATCATCCAGCAGCAGCAGGCCTTCGATCAGCTGATGCTCGCGAAAGCCGAGCAACAGCGCGAGGCCAACGTCATCCGCGACATGATGACGGCGCAGCTCAAGCGCGATGAGGACATCCTCAAGAAGTGGATCGAGATGATCTGATGGCCCGCGGGAGTCGGTCGCGAGAGATTGACAAGCGCGACCGGCCGCCCTACGATAACGTGCGTTCTTCCGGCGGACTTCCGCCGGACGCACGAGGGCCATTAGCTCAGCTGGTTAGAGCGCATGCTTGATAAGCATGAGGTCCCAAGTTCGAACCTTGGATGGCCCACCATGAACGAGCCCGAGAACCTCCTGTTTCTCGGGCGTTCGTGTTCTCGGGCGCCACGTTTCCGTCGGCTCAGAAGTAGCGCGCGACGCCCACGACGTTGCCGCCCGGATCCTCGATCATGGCGATTTCGCAGACGGTCGGAATCGTGACCGGCTCCATCACGACCTTGCCGCCCAAACCCGGCACGAGGGCGATGACGGCGTGGACGTCGTCGACGGCGACGGTGCACTCGAAGCCGATCGTCCGCACGCCGTCCACCAGGTCGCGACGCTCTTGCAGAGCCGCGCGCATCACGGGCGCGGTGGGCGCCTGGATCTGGAAGAACCCCGGCGGCCCCCACGGCGTGAACGTCCAGCCGAACAGCGTCGCGTAGAAGGCCTGCGACGCGGCGAGATCGTCGGCATTGATCGCGGCATGGGCGATCGCGCCGTGGGGTGGTGGAGGAGGTTGCGTTGCCATGCGACGATGGTGGCAGAATGCCGAGCGCGCGTCTTGCTGCATCGCGTCACAGCCTATCGCAATCGCGACAGGACGAGGGTCCGGTGCGCGTGTTTGCGCTCGACGTCGCGGGCGGCACGCTCGCGCCGCCGCAGCCGGCGGGCTGGGCGCACCTCGTCACGTTGCGATCCGGGGTGGCGACCGTCCGCAGCCGGCGCACGCGGTTGCTGCTCGAGCCGGACGTCGCCGCGTGGATTCCCGCGGGGAACGCCTACGCGCTCGATTTCGCGGCTCGCAGCGAATTGCGTGTGCTCTATCTCACCGCCGCGCCGGAGCGTCCGCTCGGCCCGGTCCGCACCACGCCGCTGCTCCACGGACTGATCGACCGCGCCGCTAGCGCGGGATTTCTGGATCCCGCCGAGCCACGGCACCGGCGTCTCCTCGCGGTCCTCGCCGATGAGATCGCCGCGCTCGCCCCGATCGCGGACCGCCGGGCGTTGACGAGTCCCCGCGCGACCGCACTGCAAGCGGCCGTGGCGCGCGGCCTCGCTGCATCCGATGAGTTTCCGCGCATGGCCGCGCTCGCTGCGGTCGCGGGCATGTCGCTTCGGACGTTCGAGCGCGCCTTCGCCCGCGAAACCGGGCTGGCGCCGGCGACCTGGTTCCGGCGCGCGCGGCTCGTGTCCGCGGCGATCGACGTGCGCGCCGGCGCATCGGTGACCGAGGCGGCGATGGCCGCCGGCTACGCCTCGGTCAGCGCGTTCATCGCGGCCTATCGCGCGGCGTTCGGGTCGACACCGGGCGGCTACCGCGCGAGGTCGCGCGTCACGCTTGACGCGCGCTAGGCCGAAGCGCTGACGTTGATGCCGCTGCCCGCAGGCCGGAGATCCGAGGGGAGCGGGCGGCTCAGCGTCGCGATGAGGTTATCTTCGTTCGTCTGACCCGTCTTCACGAGGGCCTCGAGCCCGCTCACGAGCCACGTCGAATCGGTTTGCGGAGTGTATTGGATATCGGCCGCCGAGGTCAGGGCCATCGCTGCTCCTCATGTGCGAATCGTCGATGACCACACGTGATTCACCGGTTCGGCGAAATGCCCTAGTCGCCGATGGAAGCGAGCCTATTCCTCTTCGCGGACGACGCGCAGCATGCGCAGGTACATGCGCGCGACGATCTCGGCGGCCTGGACCGGGTCGCTCGTCTCGAGCCCGCCGATGGCGGTGAGCGTCCGATCCGTCAGCGCGATCGCCTGCGACCGCAGGTCGGACTCGTCGTCGAACACCTCGACGTCGTGGACATCACCGTTGCCGTTTCCGTTCATGCCGCCGTCTCCGCGCCGCTCTCACCGAGTACCTTTATGAGGAAGGCATAGCGGTCGGCGGCTTCGTCGATCATTTTCGTCGTCGGCTTGCCGGCTCCATGGCCGGCCTTCGTCTCGATCCGGATCAGCACCGGGGCCGGACCGCCTTGCGCCGCTTGCAGGGCGGCCGCGAATTTGAACGAGTGCGCCGGGTAGACGCGGTCGTCGTGATCGGCCGTTTCGATCAGCGTCGCCGGGTAGTGCGTGCCCGCCCGCAGATTGTGCAGCGGCGAATAGGCGTAGAGATACGCGAAGCCGTCGGCATCGTCGGAGGATCCGTAGTCCGACGTCCACGCCCAGCCGATCGTGAACTTCTGGAAGCGGAGCATGTCGAGTACGCCGACGGCCGGGATCGCCGCCGCGAAGAGCTCGGGGCGTTGCGTCATGCACGCGCCGACCAGCAAGCCGCCGTTGCTGCCGCCGAAGATCGCGAGCTTCGGCGTGGATGTATATTCGTGCGCGATGAGATATTCGGCGGCCGCGATGAAGTCGTCGAAGACGTTCTGCTTGTGCTCTTTGGTGCCGGCGAGATGCCACGCTTCACCGTATTCGCCGCCACCGCGCAGGTTGGGCACGGCCCAGATTCCGCCGCGCTCGAGCCACACGAGAATCGCCGGTGAGAACGACGGCGTCAGCGAGATGTTGAACCCGCCGTAGCCGTAGAGAATCGTCGGTGCGGTACCGTCGCGCGGCACGCCCTTCTTCGCCGTGACGATCATCGGTACGCGCGTGCCGTCGCGGCTCGTGTAGAAGACTTGTTCGCTGACGTACTCGTCCGGATCGAACGACACCGTCGGTGCGAACACGAGCGTCGACGCGCCGGTCGAGAGGTCGAGCCGGTAGACCGACGACGGCCGCGTGTAACTCGCGTAGCTGTAGAACGTTTCCGTCGCGCGACGCTTCCCGCCGAAGCCGCTCGCGGTCCCGAGGCCCGGCAACGCGACGTCGCCGAGCACGCCGCCGTCGAGATGAACGCGCCGCACCACCGAGTGCGCGTCGTGCAAATATTCGAGCAACAGCGTGTCGCCGAAGAGCGCCGCGGCCTCGAGCAAGTCGTCGCTCTGCGCGACGACTTCGACCGGCGTGCGATCTTCCACGCTCAGCTTGACGATGCGTCCGCGCGGTGCATCGAGCGTGGTGCGAACATAGAACGTGCTGCCGTCGTTTCCGAGGTAATCGTAGGACGCATCGCCCTTCGCCAAGAGCTCGACCACGTCGCCGCCCGTCGCGAGATCCTGCACGAAGATCCGATTGTTCGGATCGGTTCCCTGCGATGCGTCGATGAGCAACCAGCGTCCGTCTTCGCTCGTGATCGCGGAGAAGTTCCAGTCCGGATGATCGGGCCGCGCGTAGACGAGCACGTCGTCGCTCTGCGCCGTGCCGAGCGCGTGGAAGAACACGGTCTGATTGTAGTTCTCGTCTTTGAATTGGTTCTGCGGATCGGGTTCGGCGTAGCGGCTGTAGTAGAAGCCGCTGCCGTCGCGCCGCCACGATGCACCGGAGAATTTGCACCAGCGGATCTCGTCGGCCCGATCGACGCCGGTCGCCACCTCGCGCACGCGCCACACGAGCCAATCGGAACCCGACGCCGATGTCGCGTAGGCCATGAGCGTCCCATCATCGCTGAACGACGCGCCGCTGAGCGCGACGGTGCCGTCGGTCGAGAACGTGTTGGGGTCGAGCAGCACGCGCGCCTCGCCGCCCGGCCTCGCCGCGATGTAGAGCACGCTCTGATTTTGCAGCCCGGTGTTCCGAGAGAACACGTACTCGTCGCCGACGCGCGTGGGCGTTCCGAAGCGCTCGTAGTTCCAGAGCTCGAGCAGGCGCCGGCGCACCGTGGCGCGCTCCGGGATGGCGTCGAGAAAACGTTCCGTCACGGCCACTTCCGCATCGATCCAGGCGCGGGTCTCGGGCGAGTCGAGATCCTCGAGGGCGCGATACGGATCGGGAACGGCGACTCCATGGTACGAATCGACGACGTCGCCCTGCGGCGCCGGCGGGTACGCGGTCGGAAGCGTGAGGTCTGGCATGCTGGGACGCCGGTTCGCGAAAAAGCCCAAAAGGGCTTTCGACGGCCGGGGATGCTCGGCACCCGCCGGCGCCGAAGTGACGAACCGCGCGGGGACGTAGCTCAGTTGGTAGAGCGCCTGCTTTGCAAGCAGGATGTCAGGGGTTCGAATCCCCTCGTCTCCACAAATGCCTTTTGCGCGGTCGCAGGCTGATCCGGGGACGAACCAGGAGGGAGGGTCGCTCATCCGGGGAAGCGCGCCGACCCTACGTCTCTTTTGAGGATCATCTCCGTTGATCGACTTCTCGCGCTTTGCGCATGACGGGAAGAGCGAGCACGTCCCCGCAGGGGAGTATTTCTTTCGAACCGGCGAGCACGGTGACGACATGTTCGTCGTCACGCGCGGCGAGGCGGAGATCATCGTCGGCGACACCCTCGTCGAAACCGTCATCGCGGGCGGCATCTTCGGCGAGATGGCGCTCATCGATCAGCGCGAACGCAGCGCCGACGTGATCGCGAAAACCGATACCGAGGTCGCCGTCATCGACGAGGACCGCTTTCGCCTGCTGGTCGCGACCGATCCGAGCTTCGCCCTCGAGGTCATGCGAATCATGGCCGATCGCCTGCGCCGCCTGGACGCGTTGCTCTAACACGTTCCGGCCGCCCGTTCCAACGACGGGCTCGCTTGGCTAGCGCTGGCCGGACGTGACATCCGGGTTAACCATTCGCTCAAGGGTCGTCTCTGGGAAACGGCCAAGCCGCAGCAACCGTCAAAATGCACGGTACGACGGAAAAGGCGACCGCTTGTATAGGTATGCGGCCGCCGGTTGCTTTTTCGGGGGCAGAACTTTCTGCCCCCGTGAGTGATGCTTTTTTGCCTATGACTTCGTGAGGCGCGGGCGTTTGCGATATCGGATTCTCTTCGGCACGCTTCTTCTTGGCGTTGCCCCATTGCTCGGCGGATGTGGCGGGGGTACGGCGACGCCGCAAACCTCGTCGACCGCGACACCGAGCAGCGTCACCTCGAGCGCGCCGATTGCGGCAAGCGGCGGCTCGGCCAGCGCGACGCTCGGCGCCGAGACGCTGACCGTCACCGCGCCGGCCGGTTCGCTCGCCGCTGCCGCGACCGTGAAGCTCACGCTCGAATCTCCGTCGTCCGTCAGCTCGACGTTCAGCGGTTCGCGTGCGACGAACTCGCGGTCGATCGATAGCGTACCGACCGGTGCCGTTCCGATCGCGGCCTTCATCATCGATGATGGCGGCGTCGCGCTGGAGCAACCGCTTCAGGTGACGATTACCGGATTGGCCGCGCCGGCCTCCGGCACGTCGGTCTTCATCTCCGGATACAACGCGAGCGCGTTCGACGACGTGGCTGCCGAGACGTATGCGAACGGCACGTACAGCACGTCGGCCAACGTACATTATCCCGGCATCACGCTCGCTTCGCAAACGCTCTACGTGCTCTACAGCGTGCCCACCGCCAAGGCCGCCACGCCGGCTGCCACGGTGACGGTCGCCGGGCCGGCGTCCGTCGGCGCGGGTGCCGTTGGAACGTACACTGCCAGCGAGACGACGCCGAACGGCTTCCCCTTCTTCGGTCACACGTTCGTCTTCGGCGTCAGTTCGCCGGCGCTCGGCACGATCGCGAGCAGCAGCAGCGGCGGCGCGCTCACCGGAGCGGCCATCGGCGGTGCCGGAAGCGTCACGGCGACCGACGCGGCGGTTTCGACATTCACCGGGAGCGAGAGCGTCGCCGTAACGAGCGCACGACCCGGCGTCACCGGACTTTCGGAACAGTACGTCGGCACGCTCACCGAAGTCGACGCGAACAACGCGATCGCCGGCGGCCCCGGCGCAACGCCGGCTCCGTCACAGACGCCCGTCTCGACGACGACATCCGCCAAGGCCACCGTCACGGTGACGTCGGCGGCCGACACCGCCGACACGACGAGCGCCGCCACCGCCGTCACGTTCACCGCGAACGAAACCGATGCGGCGTCGCTGAGCACGACATCGTCGACCACGACCTCGAACGTCGCCTATCAACAGCAGTCGAACGGCACGATCGATGTTCGGCTCCTCAAGACGGTCGCCGACGAGTCGACCGGCGTGATCTACGAACACGACTACGGCACGACCAACGGCCTCACCACGATTCTTCCCGAAACCGCCGGCACGTTCACCAACGACGCATCGGAAACGTACGAGGAAACCGACCCGGGTATCGGCGTCACGACGTCCGGACAACAAGTTACGACGACGACGACGATCAATCCGAACGGCTCGTACAGCTCGACGTTTCTCGACCCGAACGACGTCACCGGAACGCCGGTGGCCGCTACGGCAACCGAGAACGCCGACTTCTCCGCGGTGTTGAACTACAACTCGATCGACAGCGAGTTCCAAATCGACTTCGCCGCTCCGGCGAGCGGATCGATCACGTTCACGCTGATCGATCCGAACTACTCACTCGACAACGCGTTGACCGTACCGTCGTACATCCCGGCGAGCGCGACGCAGCCGTCGTTGGAGACGGACACGATCACACCGAACGTGCCGCTCGCCGGTACGGCATGCACCAACGCATCGACGTACCCGACCGCGACCAGCGTCACGCAAGCGAAGACGATCGTCGACTCCGTCTTCGGCACGGTCGAGACGCGCACGACCACCTCGTACGACCTCGTCGGCGTCGGAACGGTCTGCACGGTCCTGAGCGACACGGTCAATTCCTATTACGACTACAGCAATCAGGAGGGCCCCGCGCTGATCGAGGGCGACGCCTCCTCCACGCCGCTGCTCACGACCACCGTGAGCGAAGCCCTCTCGTTGCAGACGACCAACGCCTCACAACTGCAATCCGTGCAGCGCTCGACGCAATCGATCGCACCGGCCACCATGCCGATCGCGGCCCTCGCCGTCCACGTTCAGCACATCGCTCATCAGCGCGCGATGGCGCGACTGCGAGCGTTCACCAAGCATGAGTCCTCGCTTCTCCGTGGAGGTTTGGCCAAGTGAGATCGCCCCGTATGATCGCCAAGCGAATTCTCGCGACGTCGCTGCTCGTCTCACTCGCCGCATGCGGCGGGGGAGGCGGCGGAACGCATGCGCTCGCTCCGGCGGCGCCCCTCAATTCGAATTCGACCTCGACCTCGACGCGCGGCGTCACGGTCCTCAATGCATCGAAGACCTTCACGTCGGCGGCCACCTTCGTGAGTCCGGCGACGACCATCAGTTCGGTCGTGCTCCACGTCGTGCCGAACCTCCAAAATGCCGCCGGCTTGGTGCAATATGCGCAAGAAGCCAGCGACCCCAAGAGCGCGAACTATCGCCATTTCCTCACGGCATCGGATATCGGTAACCGCTTCGGCGCGTCGCAGAGCGACTACAATGCCGTCGCGAGCTATTTCGCATCGTACGGACTCAAAGTCGGCGGATGGCCACAGCGGCTCGCGCTCACCGTCGCCGGATCGCGCGCGAAGGTCGAGAAGGCCCTCGGCACGAGCTTCGGTTTCTACCGGACGTCGGACGGACACACGTTGCTCGCACCGCGCGGCACGGTCGAATTCTCACGCGCGATCCCGGTCGCGTCGCTCGCCAATGTCGTGGTCGATCCCAAGGCCCATTGGACGAACGCCGTCAAACTCGCCAACGCCCCGGCCCAAAACAACATCGCCGGTTACGCACCTCAGCAAATTGCAACCGGCTTCGATTTCAATTCCGCGTACGCGGCCGGGTACACGGGCAGCGGCGTGACCATCGGTATCATCGCGACGGGTCCGGCGATGAACGTCGACTTCACGACCTACAAGTCCCAATACGGCATCGCCGGCGCGGCGACGTTGAACTTCCCGCCGGTCTTCGGCACGCCCAGCAGCGTGAACAGCGCTGCGAACGCCGGCGGTTCGCCGCTCGGCACGCCACCGCCGGTCACGGCCCCGTGCACGGCGTCGAGCTCGCCGTTCGCGTCGCCGTCGGAATCGCCCACGTCGACGTGTAATCCGGAAGACCTCGAGGCGCAGATCGACACGGAACAAGCGGCCCTGGCGCGTGATGCGACGATCGACTTCTACCTGGCCTACGTGCCGGCTGAATGCGACACGCCGGGATCGGCGTCGTGCGCGCCCGATCCGACGACCGGTCTCGGATACGACTATCAGGGGTTGGAAGAATCCGACGACGAGATCCAACAGATGATTGCCGACGACGCGGTCGATGTCGTGAGCGGGAGCTACGGCGGCCCGGAAATCCTCGAGAACGGCGATTACGTCCCGAATGACGTGGGCGGCTACGATCCGTCGGCACTCGTGCCCTCGGAGATGGCGGCACTCGCCGTGGAGGGCATCGCGGCGTTCTTCAGCAGTGGCGACCAGGGCGCGCAAACCTGCGCACCATACGCCCTCTCCTACGCGGCCGGATCCACGACGTGCGTCTCCTCACCATCGTCCGACGAAAACGTCACCGCCGTCGGCGGCGTCACGATCCCACTCAGCAACGCGGGACTGCTGGCCGGGCCGATCACCGGTTGGGGCGAACAGACGCAGACGGGCGGCGCGAGCGGCGGCGGCATCTCGTGCATCTCACCGCTGCCTCCGTGGCAAGTCCAGGCACCGTACGAGACGCTACCGTTGCTCACGACGGCATACAGCACGGCGTGCGGCTCGACCGGCGGCGGGCGTCTCCTCCCCGATATCTCGCTCGAGGCCGATCCGGAAACCGGCGTCGGTGTGGTCGCGAACGTCGCCTTCGGCGGCGTCACGCAGAACGTCTATGGGGGCACCAGCGTCGCCGCACCGGAGATGGCGGCGATGTGGGCCATCGTGCTCAGCGCATGTAGTAAATCGCCGAGCTGCGCGACCGCGACGGGTGCGAAACCATACCGGCTCGGCAACGCAGCACCGTTGCTCTGGAAAATCTATCAGACCCAAGCAACGTACGAGTCGTCGATCTACGACGTGACCTTCGGCGCCAACGCGATCGACCCGTGCGAGTACTCGGGCTCTCCGGGCTACGTCGGCTGCGCGACGCCGGCACCGCTCCCGAGCGCCTACAGCGCGAACGCCGGTTGGGATGCGGTGACCGGACTCGGCGCGCCGTTCGCGAGGCATCTGATTTCGGCGGTCGTCGGAAACTAACACCACCTCGGCTTCGAACCCCACGATACGACATGCGCTTGCGCTTCTCACCGGAGGTGGAAACGCAAGCGCATGTTCGCCGCGGGAGCGGAACGTCAGCGTTTGAACAGCGGCGGGTCGGTGATCCCGGTGAAATTGCGCGACCCGAGCCACTCGGTTTCATCGGGTGTCAGATTCGCCGCAACCCAGTCTTTGTGGATGCGCGTGACCAAGAGGCGATCGGCCGCGCGTAACAGCGGCGCGAGACGTCGAGAAATTTCCTTGTTTTCGAGCTCGCTCTCGACGACCCACGACGTCTTCATGAACGCGTAGGACGGTCCGAGCGACTTGATCTCGGCTTCGATGCGCGCAACGTCGTCCGGCATCCGAATTCCGCTGAGCTCGTACGAAATGTAGTGGACCACAACGCTCCCTCTCGCCGTCGTGATTCGCGCCGTTGGAACGAATCCCGGCCGGCGTACATCACAGCTCGTCGACGGGCCGGGAACTAGAAACGATCAGCGAGCGTCTCGCGTCGTAACCCGACAAAGGCGCTCGTTTTCGTTATAAATCGCGTTATACTCGACATATGGATACCGTGATCGCGGCGCGCGCGCAAATGGGGACCTCGCTCGCCTTTCACATCGTGTTTGCTGCGCTCGGCGTCGGCTTGCCCCTGCTCGTTTTCATCGCCGAGGGCATGTGGCTGCGCACCCGCAACCGCGCATACTACGATGTCGCGCGCACGTGGGCCAAGGGCATGGCGATCTTGTTCGCCGTCGGTGCGGTATCCGGCACGATTCTCTCGTTTGAAATCGGCCTGCTGTTCCCGGAGTTCATGCGCTACGCCGGCGGCATCATCGGCCTGCCGTTCGGACTCGAGGGCTTCGCCTTCTTCATCGAGGCGATCTTCATCGGTCTCTACCTCTACGGCTGGGACCGGCTCTCGCCGCGCGCGCATTGGCTCTCGGCGCTGCCGATCGTCATCTCGGGCCCGATCTCCGCGGCGTTCATCACGCTGGTGAATTCGTGGATGCAGATGCCGACCGGCTTCCGCGTCGTGAACGGCCACGTCACCGACGTGCAACCGCTCGTCGCGATGTTCGCGCTCCCCTGGCGCACCGAGGTCTCGCACGGCACGCTCGCCGCGTACGTCTTCACCGGCTTTGCTACGGCCGGCGTGTGCGCGCTCGCGTGGCTGCGCGGCAAGCGCACGCCGACGGTGCTCGCCGGTCTCCGCATCGCGATGATCGTCGCCGCAATCGCGGTGCCGTGCCAACTCGTGCTCGGTGACGTCGTCGCGCGTTTCGATGCGGATCACGAACCGGCGAAGTTCGCCGCGATGGAAGTGCTCCAGCACACCGAGCGCGGCGCGCCGCTTTCGGTCGGCGGCATCCCGACCGCCGATGGCGGCATCACGCACGCGATCGAGTTGCCGAAGATGCTGAGCCTGCTGGTCGCGTTCGATCCGAATGCGGAAGTGACCGGACTCGATCGTATCCCGGTCGACGAACGCCCGCCGATCGCCGCAACGCATCTCTCGTTCGACGCGATGGTGGGCAGCGGGTCGCTGCTCTTTCTCGTCGCCTTGCTGTGGGTCACCGGCGTGTGGGCGAAACGTCCGCTCGACCGCGTGCTCGCGGCGGCGATCGCCGTCGCGCCGCTGCTCGCGCTCGTCGCGCTCGAAGCCGGCTGGTTCGTCACGGAATTCGGGCGTCAGCCGTGGATCGCGCACGGCATCCTGCGCACCGCCGATGCGGTGACGACGTCGGGGCATCTCGGCTTGCGCTTCTTCAGCTTCTCGCTGATGTACGTCGTACTCGCCACGATGTGCTGGTGGTTGCTGCTGCGCGTCGGTGCGGCGACCGACGTCGACACGCGGCCGCCGGTCGCCGGCACGACGGTGGCCGCAACGTGATCGCGATCGTCGCGGTCGTCGCCGTCGGCGGCGTCGCGATGATCCTCTACGCGGTGCTCGGCGGTGCCGATTTCGGCGGCGGGGCGTGGGATCTGCTGGCGACCGGTCCGCGCGCGCAAGCGCAGCGCGATGCGATCACGCACGCGATCGGCCCGGTGTGGGAAGCGAACCACGTCTGGCTGATCTACGTGCTCGTCCTCTCGTGGACGTGTTTCCCGCCGGCGTACGCCGACGTGGCCGTGGGTCTCTACGCACCGCTCTCGTTCGCGTTGATCGGCATCGTGCTGCGCGGCGCGGCATTCGTGTTCCGCAACTACGCGACGCAATCGCGCACGCTCATGCGCTCGTGGCAGATCGTGTTCGGCATCGCCTCGTTGATCGCGCCGTTCTTCCTCGGCGATGCGATCGGCGCACTCGCCACGGGATCCTACGCGTGGACGTCGCCCTTCGCGCTCTCGGTGGGGCTCTTCGCCGTGGCCGTCTGCGCGCAGATCGCCGCCGTCTTCATCGTGCTCGACATCGACGACGACGCGTTACGCGACGATTTTCGCCGCCGGGCCGTGCGCGCGACGATCGGCGTGTGGATCCTCGGCGTCGTACCGGCCGCGTTGACCGTGACGACGATGCCGCAGATCGTCGATGCCTTGCACGGGACCGCGGTGGTGATCGCCGTGGTCGTTGCGGTGCTCGCCGGCATCGCGGTGATCGTCGGCGTACTGCAGCGCCGCGATCTCTTCGCGCGCGCCGCGGTCGCGATCGAGGCCGCGGCGATTCTCGGCGGCTGGTACGGCGGTCAGGCGCCCTACCTGATCCCGCACCGCTACACGTTCGCGCAGGCGGCGTCGAGCGAGCCGATGATCGTCGCGTTCTTGATCGCGACCGGCATCGGCTTCGCCGTCCTCATCCCGTCGCTCGTGTTGCTCTTCCGCGTCTTCAAGACGCCGTCGCGCATCGCCGTCAACGAAGGACGCTGATCGCGCGCATACGAATGGGCGTGGGTTCGGTCGCGGGGGATTAGCTCAGTTGGTAGAGCACTTGCATGGCATGCAAGGGGTCAGGAGTTCGAGTCTCCTATCCTCCACCACCGAACGGCGAAGTTCGCCGGGTCATCGCGGCCGCGGGGCGGCCGAGGAAAGTCCGGGCTTCACTGGGCAGGGTGCAGGCTAACGGCCTGTCGGGGTAACTCGAAGGAAAGTGCCACAGAAACATAC
>Ga0116229_10010570_pt1 | contig 13818 bp, 11 predicted proteins | sample S1TSphgellanicum_3_FD_87313 | JGI IMG/M metagenome (GOLD analysis project Ga0116229, IMG submission 87313) | Host-associated microbial communities from peat moss isolated from Minnesota, USA - S1T2_Fc - Sphagnum magellanicum MG | ecosystem: Host-associated > Plants > Peat moss > Unclassified...
AAAAATGTTTCAATAGGACACAAAAATCAACTAATTGCATTTATAGTGTCCATAGAGTTTTCCCAATGTTGCCTAGCATCCCTCAACATTTCCTTAGCATTTTCTTGACATTGCTTTATGTTCTAATCAACCTTTAACATCTTCCTTCATCACATGCAAAAAAAAATCAACATTCCTTCATTTTTTAAAAAGTTGTTTAGCATCCCCTTACATCTTTCGACATTGCTTGGGTCCTCATCATCCCGTAATGTTTTCCCATTGTCCCCTTATCATTTTATTTAAAATAATAATTCAATATCCATTAACATTTTCTTGGCATTACCTAACATCCCTTTACGTGTCCTTAGCATTGCATAATGTGCCATAACATCCTCATCATCCTTTCGTTTGTGAAAAAACAAGAAAAACAAATTCATAAATGTGTTCCCTTGTTATTTTATGTTACCCATTTTGTCAACATCGTAACAAATGCATCAATTTGTGAAATCAATGATTATGTTGAGCATTAATTCTCATAATTTTATTTTTTGAAATAATAAATAAGTTATATTTTATTATTCACTATTAATTCAAATGTGATTAGAGTTCGGTCACCAAAGGTGAAGAGGGTTCAATCTTGGACAAAAAAAAATCATAAAATCAATCTTGACCATCGTGGATTTATTTTTATTTTTGATGGTCAAGATTGGAATCCAATTGCCACAAGACTATGACCAAGGTGGACTTGGTTTTAGTCATTGTGGACACCCTGATCCTTATGATGACCAAATTTTTGAAATGAACTTTGGGAAAAAACAACAAAAAAAAACCATTGAAATGAAAATTGAAATTTAATTATCACATCTTAATAGTTTGGATTTTTATTTTTAAATAAATTTCAATCACCATGTGGACCAAGACCCCAAGTTTAGTTAATCATTATTATTTCCCAAAATTATGCGATGATTAAATTTTGGTCACCATTGAAATAAAGACTTTGCCCTTGCAAAAATTTATTGTTTTGACTTAAGTTGATCTTAAACTAACGTGATGTTAACACTAGCATTTAAACTGAAGCAATGTGACAAGGTGTGACACTAATAACCTTGAGGTAGGGTAGGTTAATAGGTAGGTATATGTGAATAAGTTAGGCTAGGTATTTAGGTTTGATATGTCCTCCATGATTGCATCCCCATTGATTATGGTTATGAAAAACATGAATATGATATTTATGAATACAACCATGGAAACAATTAATGTTAAAAACAACTAGCTTGTATTGACTATCAATCATGCAAATCAAAATGTCATAAACAATTTTACAAACTTAGAATCATGTATATGTAGTTGGAAAACTAGATTTTGGCATAATGAATTACTCGAATTGTAGATGTTTCTCAAACATGTTTTTTATATTTTTGGCAAAATAATTCCAATCATTAAAATTAAAATGGTGAAAATCTTGAGAAAAAAACTTCATGTCTTTATCAATATGTTGGAAAAACAATTCCATGCAAAAAAAAACACATTAGCAATCATTGGATGAAAAAAAATGATAATAAATATTCAAACATTTTACCACATCATTGAACTCAAAAACTGAAAATCAATATGTTACGTGTTTCAAGATCAACACCCAACATTATTGAAACTAGCAAAATTACACACATGAAAACATGCACACCATTTTTTTTTGGGTTTTTAAAAAAATTACATTCCTATAGTTTAAACAATTTTTTTCAATCTTAATTTTCAAAAAAAAAGTAGAAATATCTACACACGAAGGAAAACACAACACTAATACCCTTTGTTTGGTCATAAAGGGGGTGAAATCTCTCAAAATAGTGAAAAAAATACATTGAATTTCAATAGGAATTGAAATTAAAATTAACACCAAATTTGGCCAAATATGAATTTTATCTTGTCTTTTTTTCGTTAATTGTTTTCAACCATTATTGTTGTTGCATGTACTATATTTTTAAAAATTTCTTGAACGTTGTGCATTTAATTATGAGTTAAAAAATTTTATACCCATATTTAATAAAATTATATGATTTTGTCAATAACAATGCTTAAAGGTTGAAAAAGGGGTTAGGGGATGAAAGAAGGGCTAAAAGGGGGGTCATTTTACAAATATCTATCTATTAAGAAAGGTAGTTTGTTTTGTTTTATTTTGTAGTCATGAAATCCCCCCAACTAGGATGTTTTAGATTGTATTTTTGGTATCTTTCAAACCCTCTTGACAAGGAGGGGTGCATGAGTGTGGTGGTTCCATGATGTTTGGACTTGTGGTGCAAAAGTTTTTGAATATTGAATGATTTTTTCCTTGAGAATTACAGTAGAACCTCTATAATTTTATCACCAAAGGACCGGCAGCCAGTGATAAAGTTTGAGAGGTTATAAGTTATGGGAGAGTTTGGAATTGTGAGGTGCAGGGTTCAAAAGCCGCAGGCTGCTCTTTTTTCCCATTTTCTTTGCATTTTTGATCATCAAAGCAACTCGTCTTTGGCAGAGAAAAAGGGTGAAAAACATCTGAAGTCTAGCACTTTTTTTCCGAACCTGCTTGTAACCGGAGTATTGTCCCTCTAGCGCACTTCACACTTTGCCCTAAACTAGATATACATGGTACAAATCTGAGCTACACTCTGCAGAAGGTCGCGGAGACCCCTTGGAAAGTCACAGAACGTTCTAGAGCCTTCTTGTCAATACAGTACTTGATTAATCCGGTCAGATCCACATGAATCGGTAGGGACGGAACATCAGGGAACATTCTGGAAAATCGACGAACGACCAGTTTCTGCTTCGAACTAATCCCCAAATATGTAGCTCAGTTGCCGAACGAATACAAAGACTTGTAGATCGACTTTGTTACACTGCTTGTGCATAAAAACAGGGCATGACCCGTTTTTTTTCTTCACCAGCAACCAACAATGGCGAAGTCCCCCAAACCAGCTCGCAGCCATCTGATGGAGTCCCTGCGCATTGCCCTCTGTTGATATATTCCAGCCATCGCCGCTGCCCGCAGACAATGACGATGACGACGACAACCAGGAGTTTCCAGTGGTCACATCGGAGGAGGCATCGGAGATGCTTTCCAAGCTCCAGCTCTTTTGGACACACCAAAAGGACAACTATCCTATTTTTGTTGACTCGATTGTGAAGATGAATGACAGAGTACGCCATCTCCACCATAATAGTCTTAAACAGAGGCCTATCACTAGCTATTTCCACCATAACTGATCGAAAAATAAACAAATTATAAAATTATAAAATTGTCGGGAAAGAGGAAAAGTGATAAGTTATAAGAATATACAAGTTTTGCCTCGTCCCATTGATGGACCGGGCCGGAGTGATAAAATTTGAGAGGTTACAAAATTTGGGGGGATCAGTTTATAGAGGTTCTACTGTATATTAAATCATAGCTGAAAATTTTGAAGGAATTGGAATGTGCCTTTGGTGTTGGAAAGACCTTGATGAGCAGGATTGAACATAATTTATTTGGTAAGATTTGGATTCCGAATGTGGGAGATATTGATTTTTAAGTGATTTTTGCCAGTGAAAATTCAAATAAATTTCAGCAAATCAGGTTTTGGAAGGGAAAAATCAGTTGAGGACATGGTAACACTTGAAAATCATTCAATTCAAGCATGTTGTCCTTTCATATTTGGCTCTTCAAAAATTTGATACATACATTGCAAAACAATGTTCACATGTTGAGTTTCCCTATTTTGTAATGGGTTCACACACTAGTCTCTATTATCGAATGAATGAAATTTGTCCCCCATGAATGATAAGCCCATTGGAGCACATAAATTTCCTTTCCGAAACTCATTGTTTCTTTATTTTTCTTTTATCTTGTGATATTTAACAATAGGAAGGTATGGGTGTTTCACAATATAATGAGCCAATGATGTGAATCTTAATAAATGATGGATTAACCAATCAAACTAATGTGAAAGAACAATATTTTTATTTAATCAAAATATTTCTAAAATCATGATTTAAAAACAGATTAAAGAATATGTATGCCTCAAAAATATGTTGCATTATATTTTACGTACATTTGAGCTCATAAAAGTTCAAATTTTCATTTACAAATAATTTCAAGTCTTTAAAAAATTTTAATGATAAAATTTTATTGTTGCATTGTTTTTAAAAATTATGAATATTTCATATTTATTAAATTTACTTTAAATTTATTCAATATTTTCATAATGCCTTAAAAATATTATTATACAAATTCATCCAAAAAAAATTAGCATTAATTTAAGTTATCATTTACCATAATGAAAAATTGAAAAATGGTTCATTATATGTTACTCAAACCCTTATTCATTATATATATATATATATATATATATAATTTAGCCTAATGTTTCATGCAAGGTAACACATTTCGAGCAAGGTGTTCTCAAAATAAGCGGTAGTTTAAAATAAAACTCTTCAAATACATGTTCACTCGAAATAAAAGTATGAGGTTTATTTTTAAAACACCTTGTTCCAAAGACATTACCTTATAATTAAATCATTTAAATCACCAATTCATTTGAGAAGAGTGCAATTATTGGAACACTTAAATTGTGACACATTATTGGATTTGAAAACATGAACACACATTATGATGCTCACACTCAACACATTAAATCATTTTTGCACCACCTTCAACTTACAAGTTAAATTCACCAAACATGCAATCCACAATATACCCTAATTCAAGTTCAACGATTGGCCTTTTCTTCTTCCTCTCTCTTCTTCACTTGCCACCAATGGTCTTCATTATATATATATATAATTTGAATCATGATAACTTTTGTTTCATTATTCTTACAATCGTTTGTGCTCTTTTGAAGAAGTTGTCATCAACACATTCCTTGTCACAATAGATGGGTAGGTATGAAAAGATGGAAGAAGAGGGGAGGACAAGGTGCACTTCTAGACCATGGGGTCCAACACCATCTATCTTGTCCCTAGTTGGCCAAAGGAATGGGCATAGAGTTTGGAGTGCATAGATTGCCCTTGCCTTTCCATCTATAAGTTATTGTCAATCATGCCTTTCATATTGAAACAAGTGATGATTTTAGTGAAAAATTAGTCTATTTGTCAATTGTGTTCTTGGAAAAGTTGAAAAAAAAATTCTTTTTGGCTATAAAATATGTCTATTTAGCAAAAATAAAATGATTGTCACTTTTCCACAAATCAAAAAATTCAAAGAACATGGAATGAAGTTTTTGATTAAAATTTTTCCTTTCAAACAAATTCATGATGAGGAGGGGAGAAAAGGTGACCCAATTTGGACACTACTCTATATAACACATATGCATGTAATGATTATATTTTGAAGCATCTTTCATTTATAGTGCTTTATAGATCAATGTTTTGTTTTTGTTTTTTTTTTCCTGAATTTTTTTGTTAATTGATAGATTTGTAATTCAAGAGATTAAATACATGAAAAATTTGTGATTCTTAAGATTTTTTTTGTCATTTATTGAATTACAAATGATTAAATTAACCAAATCTAGATCTAGGCATTTCTTAAATCATCACTTGCAATAGCAATTTTGTAAAAATGCTACAACCCACATAGAATATCACCATTTAATGTTAATTAATGCTGAGATCCTCACCAATGGACTTACTTGAAAATTTTGGGAAAAAATGTTTTTGCTATAGAAAGAAGGATTCATTGGATTTTTTGTTTTTTATTTTTTTTTATTTTTGGTTCCAAGGACTAATAAAATTTTGATGAATTAGTGTAGCACAATGTCATAAGTTTGGTGGGGGAAGGGGGGGGCGGTGGGGGGAAGCATTCCCAATATAAAGATCCTAGATGACTTGTAGATAAGCTTCATCTCTCCAACTTTGGGAATGTCTTTCTTCTGTAAGTTGCTAATTGTTAACTCAATGTAAACCTTGACCATGAACTAGACATTCATAAATGATGACAAAATCACATGAGAAAGCCAAGTGTTAATTGTTAACCTAATGTAAAGCTAATCACAAACGAGACATTCATAGGATGATGACAAAACCACATGACAAAGTGAGGTGGTAATTGTTAACGCAATGTAAGACTAGCCATGAATGAACTAGACATTCCTAAGATAATGACAAAATCACATGACAATGTGAGGTATTGATTGTTAACACAACGTAAGGCCGACCATGAATTAGACATTCATGCAAAACAAGGTGCTAATTGTTTACCCAATGTAAGGCCAACTACGAACTAGGCTTTGGTAAATCACAACACAACTAGGCAAGGTGGCCAATCCTTGGGTGTACAAATGCTTTGCACCTCACACAAAGTGTGAAACACCTCACACCTACCTTGCATCCTTTGCTTATGTAGGTGTAAAGTTTAGTCCACAATGCACATAGAAGAGGCCTCTATATATTAAGGAAGGTAGTTAGTTAGTTATTTGTGTTTCGTCGTGTTGAGATTTCCCCGAAACAATGGGCCCTCAAAGGAAGGTAGTTAGTTAGTTATTTGTGTTTGTCATGTTGAGATTTTCTCGAAACAATGGGTCCTCAATTTGTTCTTTATATCGTTGGAAAGTTCTTGACAAGCCAAGGTTATTTTATAATATTTAAACTTTAGAACGCAAGAGTTATACAATAATTGGACAATTTTATCAGTAAATATTGTGTGAAATCAAAAGTAATTTTTTTTAATTAAAAAATAAAATTGAGGTACGTTTTTGATATTGTCGAATTGTGCTCAATAAATATGATTTTATGGAAATGATTTAGTACATTTTAGACCTATAATTATAATGTAGGAGATGTTAATTTTGAGTAATTTTCATCACTATAAATTCAATAAAAATTAGCTTAATTGGGTATTGAGTTCACACTTGGGCCAACATCACAAGCCACAATAGTTATTCATGGATATAAGTAGTGTTTTTTTTTTTTTTTTTTCAAATTTGTGAGGTAGGTGGGTTGCTCATCATCCCGAGTGAACTTAGCCAAATTTGGCAATACTTAGGAAAGGAAAGGAGAATTTTTTTTGGATTCTTCCTATATTTTGAAAACATGTTAGAACCATTTTATTTTATTTTTGGCGAGATTTTTTAAAAAGAAAATCACTGCGTGCGATTCTATGCATTTTTTCAGAGAAATCATTTTTTTGGTGAATTTTTTTAATTTTATGGTGCTGTTGCGGCGCGCGGGTACACATGGAAAGGGACTGGGAGGGAACGGTCACAAGCGCACGAAAGAAGAGCGGGACGCTTCGTTCGTTTGCTGCACTCGCGGGAAGTGTCGAGCTCTTCGCACGCCACAACAGCAAGAGCTTCTATGCGTCTCCTTCTCCTCCGATCTGTTGCTGTTGTCAAGTCGCTCTTGCTGCCGCGAGTGGCGGATGTCTCTTGTCGCATTTCCGGTAAGTTTTCAGCTTTCTTTTGCGTTCATTTTTGGCTTATAATTCGCCTTTCTTTCGTTGTTTTCTGCTTCTCAATACATCGGATGCGGTCCTCCTCATCGCTGTGATTCTATGCGATGCTTGCTTTGCGGTTGGTTGTCTTGTTCTGGCAACTCAGCGTCCATTTGTGCTTCCTGAGGATGTTAGCTTTGCGGTTTTTTCTATTTAGAGATTGTAATGGCAAAGAACCTTATCAATTAGTGTCTAGGTCTGGAGAGACTGTGCATTGCATTTCGGCTCTCGGTTTGTGCTGTAACAGAGAAGCCAGAGCTTCACTGTCAATTCTCCACATTTTCTCCTGAATTCGGCCAGGTTTTGTTGCAGTCCTGCAGTCTTTCAGCATGGTGGAAGTTCTGTGCACTAAACCAGCTGGGAAGAAAATTCCCGTAGACCTTACTGTAGCAAGGAGATAATTGAAGGTGCCGATTGCAAAGTGATCAATTGCAAGAAGAGGTGATGGAGATCATGGAGTTTGGGAGAGGGAAGATGGTGACGCGGGTGACTGTCTGCTGCTCAGGGTGGCACAATTGCTGCTCACCAGGAGCACATCAACCAGCTAGCGGTGATAAGAAGAAGTTTCAAGGATTTCCAAGCAGAAATCACACATTAGAGAGTTGCACAGATTCATATGATGACAAGTATGAATGAACAGTTTGTGAGAAATGTGGACGCACTGACAATGAGCAAGAAATGCTTCTCTGTGATGGCTGTGACAAAGGGTTCCAAAAGTTCTGTCTCTGCCCTGTCCTTGTGACACTGCCTCTTGGATACTGCTTTTGTCCTCTTTGTTCTCCTGCTGCTCTTGTTTGTGGTATGCACTTGCCCTATCTCCAATCATTTGTCCTCTTCAGGAAACTTGAAGCTTCTCCTCATGAATTTTATTCAATATCATACTCACAAATCCATGATCAAGCAAACAAGTTTGACTCCACAGTTCCTAAATGAAATAATACTCAACAAATGAATTCAAGTTTCATGTGTTTCAGTGGTCAACAGTGTTAGGACTGGGTCAAGACTCAAGCCTGCTTTTCAACAGGCAAGGCTAATTGAGTCTCTTTTTCTTTATCTCTTAAATGGGCATGAATCGATACAAGTCAACCAGATATCATGTGATCTTTTTGGCTTTGAATCTGAAAATATTACTTAGACATTCTCTGTGTAATGGGTAAGGGTAGTAGTGTAATGCAATTAATCCAGCTACTTTTTTCAGTGGCCCTAATGACAGGGCAGGTGGTGCATGCATCTCTTACATGATTCTTCTTGGAATGCAGAATTTCCAAAGGTGCAGAAGAAAATTAATGACTTTTTTCGCATTCTAAATCCATTTCAAATTTCTCCAGGTAATGCTCCATTCACTCATACTTGGCATGATGTTGGCTAGAAAGAAAGACTGCTACTTTTTTACGTGGGGAAGTTGAATCTGAAGGATTCAGCTATGATTAAGATCTCTTGTCTTTTTGTTGTGTTGAGGATTCAGAGGTAGGATGTGGGGAGGTAGGGAAGCGGCATAGACAAAGTGGAGGAAGCTTGTGCAGGAAAAAGAGAAGCTGGCAGTTGTTGCTATACACCCTGTGCTTTGACCCTCATTGGCTACTGCCCTCACTACTGTGGGTGTTGTGGTCACTGATAAGTTGTTATACAGCTTAGCTTATCGAATGGCTAACAATGCTAAGCTAGAGAAAGGTGGAATGCAGGTTAGTCATTCCCTTCTGCTTCCTTGATTTGGGTGTTTGATAAAACTGGTATCTCTTTCTCCTCTGTGAAGCATACTATATTATACATGAGATGAAGTGCACTGCAAGAAAGGAGAGTCACAGGAAGAATTTGGGTCTCATCAGGTTATGGGGAAGGAAGACAAGGGCACAATGGAAGCATGTAAGGTAATGTGCAGCAGCCGTGAATGGCCTCCCTTGTTGGTCACACATGACTCTCGCCAAGGGTATGTGTTTGCCCTCTCCTGAATTGGTTTTGAATTAACCCATTGATTCATTCCATATGCACTTGATCCTTCTAAATTCTTGTCTCCTTGCAAGCTTGTTGCATCTTGAATGAGGATACTATTGACTTTTTTATCAGCTATGTCTCTTGAGTGTTATCCAACATCATGACTGAGCCTCCACACATTCCTTCTGGAAATGTGACAGAGACTCGGGATGCACATTTTGTATAATGATTTGCCCAGATTAAGGCTTGATTATTTTATTGCTATCTGCACCCACCGCTGGGAGCTGGTGAAGGTTAGAGGTTAGGTAGTCATGGCAGATTGTCACTGCTATGAGTACCCACTGATGAAGGTGTGGTCTGTCACTTTGTGAGTAACTCTCATAAGTTTATGACTGCACTCATTGTTCTGTTATGGTCAAATTGATTTTGTGGGAAATTTCTCGCCAATTTCATAGATAAGTGGATCCTCGTAATTGGGATGGCCTTGTTTTTGTATTATTTTTGCAACATGACATGCCTCTCTAGCAATTGACAGAAGCCTAGGGAAAAATTGTGTGTCACCTTTGCCCCAAAAATGCCAATGTTTGAAGGTCCAATTTTCAGAGGAAGATGATTCAAGTGGTCAAGAAAGTGTTTTGAGAGAAGAATGGCTTGATGAGAGACGGAATGCAGCAAAACAATGAAAGCAAAGGGAGGCATAGGTTAAAAAGTTGAAATCAAGAAGTTGCGCACCTCCCCTTTGCCAGTTTGAAAGCAAGCTGGAGAGCACCAGATTAGATAGATGCTTGCACAAGCTTGTAATTTTATCAGATGATGTGATTGTGCACACTTGAATAATTTATAGAGAGGTTACAGTAATCCCTTTTTCTTGATGTTGTAATTGGGTTTTGGTTTTGGTTACAGAAATCCACGTCTTTCAAGTGGATTGATTTCTTGCTTCACACCTTTATACAAATTGCACAACATTTGTATGTATGGATGTGTGTTTGTAGCTCACCCTAAACCCTAATCCCTTGCCAATCCAAAAAGTAAGGTTGCCAAAAGGACTGTCCCTAGGTCAAGTTAGGGATTAAGATGGCTAATTAAGATGTTCCTATGAACGTCTCAAGACATCTCCAAGGTCTTTCCCGACATCTCTAGCACTCATAATTACTTCTGAAAAAATCAAATTGTTTCAAGAAAAAAATAAGCTTTTCCAAATCAAACCCTAGTCATCCCCCACCATCTTTTTCAATTCCCCCTTCGCTCACCAAAACTTAAACATTGCAATATTCTAGTATTCTTCCTAATACCCTGCCATTCCCATTCTCCACACTATTCCCAGTCATTCCCTGTAACCGTAAACCCTATTATCTCACGCCCCCGCCCCTACTGCCTCGCACCGTTTTCTGAACCTAGACAGGACATCAAACCAAGAACCCCTCTATCCCAAGCACCCTGCCAAAAAGAGGTGACTCTGAAAAAGAGATCTCATGACCAGCGTTGTGCAAGTATATCATTTACCTGAATGTATACCCACTAGGTACAAATGAGGCATATTATTTATCTTACCTTATTTTTTCAAAATTGATATGCCTTAATTCAATGCATATTTGAAAACATATAAATTTGAAAAAATATACTCATTTCACAACCTTGGATATATTCTCAAACTTGGATAAATTATTTAGGATAAATATCACCCAAACCCTAAAATCAATTCTTAAACCCTAAAATCATTGCCATTGTTTCTAAAGATCATTGTGCAAGGTGTTCAATTTCTAGGGTTGTGCTCAAGTTTTCAGCTTTGTGTTCAAATTTCTAATGTGGTCCAAGGTTTGTGTTCAAGTTTCCAATGTGCTTCAGGTAATTCATGCTTAAGTTTCCAAGGTTGTGTTTAGGCTTCCATGTTTCGAGTGTGCTTCAAGTTCATGTTAACATTTCCAAGTTTCTAATGTGCTCTAAATTCTTGTTTAGGTTTTCAAGTTTCCAATGTGCTCCAAGTAGTTCATGTTCAAGTTTCCAAGGTCATGCTCAAGTTTCTAGGTCTTTTGTGTGTTCGGAGTTCTTGTTCAAGTTTCCAATTTTCTAGCATGCTCCAAGTTTTTGCTTAAGTTTTTAGTGTGCTCCATGTTTGTGTTCATGGTGCTCAAGTTTCTGGTTTGTTCCAAGTTCATGATCCAAATAGTTCATAAATAAGTAAGATTCTAGCAATTCATGTTCAAGTTGCCAAGTTCATGATCTTTAGCTATGGGTGTGTACCAAGTTGTCAAACAAATAATGAATCGACGACAATGAGTTACAGTAGCAAGTTGAGGGGCAACATCAATTTGAACAAGACTTGCAACAAATTAAATGTCAACAACATTTCAAACTGGACTTGTAACAAATTGAATGGCAATAACAACTCGAGTAGGACTTGTAGTAAGGTTTAGTGGTCAACATGTCAGCAAGAGTTCAAGTTGTAGTAGGTCTCTAGTTCATCCATCAATAAGTTCTAAGATCCCAACAAATAAAATAGGTTCCAACTTGTGTTTCCAATTTATTGTTGTGTGTGTGTGTGTGTTTCCTATGTGTGTTTTGTATGTGTGTGGAAAATTGATTTTAATTAAAATGTTGTTTCCAACAACAACATTGGGTTTTTATTAATTATATGGATGCATTCATAATAACAGGAGCCAAAGCAATTGTCAAATGTAGTGTGATACTATACCATGTCTACTTTGAAAGATAAGTTTGTGTAATGTATTTATTCAAATTATTATTACTTTTTGCAATTGTATTTATTTGTTAATGATCTTGATCTTCCACAAATTTAAAGTCATTTCATTAAGTTTTAAAAGTCTTTTCATGCACATAAAGCATTTAAAATGCAATTGTCAAATTGTGTTTTTTGATTTGAATGTCCTTTTTGTCTATCAAATGTGCACCATTCATTCCAAAAATTTGAGAGGAAATTCATATTGATGATTAAAAGTGCAAAAGGAGTTGAAATTAATTTAAAAATTATTTGTTACACATATTTTACACATTTGGTTCAAACATGATTTTGGCCCTCTAAATTACAAAATTTGATGATGTGTCTTTAACAAAAGTTGTTCATTTTTATATGGTGAAGGGCATGGATAAATTTCATGGAGGAAAAAATATTAATTAAATAGTTTATTTCATTGATTTCTATCATGTTGTCTTGAAAAATGCATAAATTATGTTCAATTTTCAACTTTTTATGTTTAAAAAATGATTTTATGTGATAAACTTTTTCCAAATAATGTGAAATTCAATTTAATATACAATTTTGGGATGTGTAGTTTATTTTGGAGATGTAATCATTTCTTATATTCAAAGGATAGTCATTTTGTCTACACATTTAATTTTTTTGTACTTGAAATTCATTAATGTATATAAGAAAATAACATTGCCAAAAGTTGGGTGAAAACTTTTATATATTTCAAAATGAATGGTGTAAAATATGATTAAACCCAGTCATTATAAAACATTGAGTCCTTGGCACTTTTGGTTCCTTTTACTATGAATGCACCCATAGGTTGGTGAACAACAAAGGATTCTAGTTAAGGTGGTGTTTCTAACTAATAACAACAACATTGGGTTTCCAGCAACTATGGGTTAATAAACAACTAAGGCTTTTAGTTAAAGTGTGTGTGTGTCCAACAACAAGACTAGGTTTTCCAGCACTTATAGGTGGGAAAATAACTAAGGTTTCAAATTAAAATTTGTGTGTGCGTGAAAAATTGTTTTTTTAAAAGAGGAATGTAAAAAAAAAAATTGATAGGTGAAAACACAATTCACAATCCCTTTTTAGGTGTCACACTTGTAATTTTTTTTGCATTTCTTTGAAGCTTAAATATAAAATGTTAATATTTTCATTGATATACCAAAAAAAAGACTCACATATGCAATGCTAATATACTTGGCATTTTAAGAATGCAAAAAAACACATCAAAATCCTAAATATTTAATGAGTAATGGACTTTTGAATCTTGGTGACAAATTCTGTCACACCTTACAAAACTCATGGATATGGACTTTTATCTTACAATGTGTTAGTTTTATGTGTTTGAAACTTTGGGATATTAGATGAATTATTTTTAAAAAACTAAAGATCCATTGAATGAATGGAATGTGATTTTAATATATTATGAACTTTTCAAAATCCCAAAAATATAATTATTTAAAAAAAAAATTAAGCATTTTTTTTAAAGTTGAAATTTTTCTTTTGTGATATTTTTTATATGTCTTATAACATCATGACTTGAAATTAGAAATGGAAAAAAATGTTACTTTCAAGATAATCTAAACATTCATAGTTTAAATTAAACTACACAAAAAAAGGACTTTGAAAAGGGATTTTAATATGCTAAAACTTAGCCACCTTAATGTATTTTCATCCCAAATATATGTTTTCCCTTGTAGTTTGAAATGGTGAACAAAGCCCCAACAACCTAAAATAGTTTGCATTTTCAAATGGTGAT
>Ga0116229_10010573_pt1 | contig 13815 bp, 7 predicted proteins | sample S1TSphgellanicum_3_FD_87313 | JGI IMG/M metagenome (GOLD analysis project Ga0116229, IMG submission 87313) | Host-associated microbial communities from peat moss isolated from Minnesota, USA - S1T2_Fc - Sphagnum magellanicum MG | ecosystem: Host-associated > Plants > Peat moss > Unclassified...
TGCTTGAAGATTCTTCTACAGACTAACTTAACCTTGTCATGGCAAATTGCTATTGTTAATTATGGGCTTGTATTCCCTATATATCAATAAATCACATCTAATTTTACATCCCCTTTCCCTTCTTTACAACATAAAAGGGATAATGTATTTTAAAAGGTTTACTAGGTGTTTAACTGATTAAGCGCTACATCAATTGAAATAAAGAAGTATTATATGCCTAAAAATATCACAAAAGTTAATTCAACTATTAACAATCACTACTTAGAGGCTTATAAGCATTCAAATCATTAGTACTAAGGAAAATTATAAAACTAAAGCTTAACTAATTGTTGAGCTATAATCCATGGCTCACACCTTGCCTTCACACACCTCACATGCCTTCCAGCCCTTGAACATCTCTTACTTTAAATTTTTTAAAACAACATTTAGAAAAGAAAGGGATGTAATTATGGTTGTAAGTAGATATTAAGAACTAGACAAAATAACACTTATTAAATGGGTGGACAAAGCAATAGACCACAATCGTTGACCAAGGATAACATTAGGTTAAGGTTTAGGGTTATTGACATTTGGCCTTTGAATTCTAAAACAATGAGTGAAAAGACACAATCGTTAACAATTTACATAGAAACAACAACAATGGATGGAAAACATTCAAGTGAAGATGGGTACATATCAGGAGACTGAAATGATCATGTTTAGGAAGATGGTCAGAACCAACAAGATGAATAATCATCTGCAATTGTTGAACTACTAAACATAACAAACATATATGGTGTTTTTAAAACAGAATGTGGAAAATCTAGCAATCCAAATGGACTTGAACACTACTATGTGGAGAGGCATCATGATCTTGTTGAAGAAGAATGTTGTGTTGAAGAAGCTCCCCATGTAGTTGACATAATTCAGCTGACACTCGAACCACTATAAAATGCCCCCACTTCATAAGATTTCATAGAAGAAGAAATGTGCATGTGTAGCCTACTATCCCTACTTCACCTACCTACAAGATGCACACAAGGGAAAGAGCCTTTAATAGATTATTCTCAATCACATGTCGTGACATCTACAAATTATTTAAGTATCTTACAAAAAAAAACCATTGACAAAAAAGTTGCAAACAATATTAGAAAAGTTCAGGTTAAGGAGAGGGAGGAAAAGTGAGCTAGGAAGGCAATAAATGCCCAAGGAGTAGCAATGAGAGTAGCTCAAAAAACAACTAACAAGATTGCAAAGGCTAAATTTGTTGTTGTTTGGTTTATAGCAGTGGTAAGTTGAGAAAGAGATTGGTTCCATTGATAAATCCAAGTAGGCTACCATGCACACCCATTGGGATATAAAGGTGTCAACCTAGGATTCGGAACAAAAGCACAATGGATAACTAAACAGTTAGTAATAGCAAGAAGGCGAGAAAATGGATGTATTTTAACAACACTCCACCCTCCTAACCCTTTAATCCCTCTCCACCATTTCAACCTTCTCCACCCTCACCATGCTCTACACCCTTTCTACCATAAACCTCTCCCCTTAAACCTTAAACCTGACCCTCTCAACCATCTCCATCTCCCTCTACAACGCCACCTTCTCAACCATGTCCACCCATTGCTCCAACACCACCCTCTCAATCTTTTAATCCCTAACTAACCTCTCAACCCTCCTAACCTCCACCTTCTCCACCTTCTCCACCTTCTTTACTTCTAATTATTAAAATAGAAAACAATGGGGGGGTATGGGGGGGCAAGTTCAAAAATTTTAGAGTTGCAAATAATCAGGGAGCTAAATAAGACAATGGGCATGCTAACTAGTAACCAAAAGTAGCACAAGAAGACCACAACTATGGAGCTTTGGGAAAATCTAGGAAGAAGACAACAACTTTGGGAGTTTTGGAAAAATCCAAGAAGAAGAAGACCATGGCTTTGAAGGTACGACCAAGAAGAAGAAAACAAATTTGGGAACTTTCGGAAAAACCATGAAAAAAAAAACCACAACTTTGAAGTTTCGGCCAGGAAGAAGACCGGAACCATGGAGTTTTGGAAAAAAACCACGAATAAGAAGAGCACAACTTTGGGAGCTTTGGAAAATACCATGAAGAAGAAGACAACAACTTTGGGAGTTTTGGAAAAATCCAAGAAGAAGAAGACCATGGCTTTGAAGGTACAACTAGGAAGAAGAAAATGGATTTGGGAGCTTTGGAAAAAACCATAAAGAACAAGACCATGACTTTGAGGTTTCGACTAGGAAAAAGAAGACCATAGCCATGGAGTTTTGGAAAAAAACAAGGAAGGAAAAGACCATAACTTTATGAGCTTTGGAAAAAACCATGAAGAAGAAGACCACAACTTTGAGGTTTTGGCCAAGAAGAAGAAGACCACAACCATGGAGTTTTCGAAAAAACTAGGAAGAAGAAGACCACAAGTTTGGGAGCTTTGGGAAAAACCATGAAGAAGAATATTGAACCCATGGGAATTTTTGAAAAAACTAAGATTGTAAGAAGAAGACCAAACCCTAGTTTTCTACCCAAGAGTTGTAAACATGAAGGGAGGAAGTCAAAGATTTGTTTAGACCTACAAAACACAAGAGGGGGGAGGTTGAAGCTCTTTAAGAGTTGCAAAAAACCAAGAAAAAGATAACGACAACTAAGTTTGGGGGGGTGTTGGATTTCCCAACATACTTGCAAGCAACGAAGAGAAGAAGCTCGTGAGGATCATGAAACCATCAAGAAGAAGAGCGTGAAAATAATGTAGTGCCAAGAAATCAAGAGATAAACATCACAAAGGTGAAGAGGCATGAGGCTTGAGGATCATGAAACCAAGAAGAAGAAGAACATGAGAAATATGTAGCACCAAGAAATCAAGAGATAAACATCACAAGGGTGAAAAGGCACGAAGCTTGTATCTCACTCAAATCTCACAAACCTTGGAAAGCTCAAATTCTCATGAAGCTCAAAAAACTTGGAACATCATGAAGCTTAGAAAGTTGATTAGAAAGCTCATAGCTCAAGAGAGCTAGGTGGCCACCCCAAGGTGGAGAAAAATTAAAAAACCAAAAAAATTGCATAAGAAAAACAAGTGGACTCAAAATGATGGTTTGATTGAAACGGATGGTGTTGTAACACATTGCTATGAGCGAGCGCCCACAAACTTCAACCGCTTTCAACTTTAGGGTTCTTCAAACATTTGGCCACCCATGTCCATCTGATCTTAACCCTTATGCTTGGATAGATCTACATTATAGAAACCAATTATGAATAACCCTTATGCTTGTTTAGATATGCACTGTAGAAACCAATTACGAACATTTGTGTAAATAATTTTGCTTGTTTATTTCTACATCCAAGTTTGGGATGTGGCAGGTAATGTACATCCACCACCCTTATTTTGTTTGCTTATAAATGCCAAATGCATCACCCATAAGATGCCATGTGTCCTAAGACTTTTTTTTTCCACTTTTGACCCCCCTTGCTTTGGGTGGGCATATTTCACTCACATTTTAATTTTTTAGATGTTGTTAATTGCAACAAGTGTGTTCATACTAGGGCTATAATTTTCATTTTGACATCAAATTCAAGCGACCCAACCCTTGAATTTTAGTGACCTTTGATGTGTTTAGACATAGGTTGGTTTACCTTGATGAACATTTTGATTTGATACTTTGTGCATGACACTCACAAGGTTATATTCACCTCACTCATTCTCATCATGTTTGTTTTTCATTGGTAAAAATTCACCCAAAAAATTATGTACTTCAAATTTTTAATTTTAAAGTTTTCCTTTAATTTCATAGATTGATTTACATCAATTTTATGGAGCCAAGGGTTGAGAGAAATAATAGTTTGTCTCATCTTTGGACATTTGATTTCAAGGTGGAAGTGTTTGAACTAGAATCACTAGAATTGGATGGAATATAGGGTGTTGGAACATAAATCCATCTACATTTTTGAAGCTTGTCATTCTTCTCAACAAACATTATGATGATGAGATAGATGGCAAGTCAATCTAAATTTCAAAAAATACCCTTTGTTAACTCCTTGGGGAAGAAGATTTAGATGGGCAAAGGTGGGCAGTATTCATGATGACATTAGAGTTATGTGTGCTACTTGTTGCAAAACAAAACAATGCCAATTAGGAGCATTTTGATGATATATGTTCCATATATCTTGATGATATTCAAGATATGTCTTGTCATCTTGAAGACATTGTATATTCCATCTTTAGGATATATGGAATGTATAATGTCATTTTCAATCTTTTTATACCATTTGGCTACATCAAAAAATTGATAAAATAGACACTACTAACTTGATTACCAATTGGTTGTAAGAAGTTAGCAGTGGGAAATGGGAGCTGAGTTGGGAAAGGAGGGGGGTAATCAAGAAATGGCTAAACCCATGGCCTACTCTTTGACAAAGGCTTAGAAATATTCCATTTCAAAAAAGACACCCAACTTGTGACAAGATGTATCATACTTAATTAAGAATAATTCTACATGTAATCATTCTAGGTCACAGTAATTAAAACAAATTAGAAATTGGGGTTCTTACATCTTATGCCCAAGATGGCAATGAATATTAGTAATATAAAGAATGTGTAGTTAAAATTCAAACTAGTGGTTGAAGATGTTGTAGCTTATAATCAAGATGTTGTTCCTTTGATCATCACTTTCATGACAACAACTCAAACTTTAAGAAATACCATACCTACAACTCATGGTCAGCACTAATTAATTCCTAAAAGGGCCAACTAAAAAAAGAAAAATAAATAAAAACAATTTGGCAAAATTCTAGGAAATTGAGCCTAGGGGTTGTAGGTATGATATTTTAGATATAAAATAATGCCTTTTGAATGCTACTTTGGTCTAGTGGTCCATACTTTTACTTGTTTTCAAGGTTCCAATTTGTTTTGCTATTAAATTTTTTTAGTTCAATTATATTGTTCTGATTCCCATCACCTCAGCCCATTCTCTGTGTTGCTGCACCCATTCTCTTTGTGCAACACATATACCATAAAAGGTAAAAAATACACCCTTCAAATGACTTGGATGACATTTCTTTGATAGCATTTAATATTTAATATATATTAGTTTCTACTTAGTGAAATTAGTGAAATACAACCAATTGTGACATGAAAATGCATCATGAATCATCCCTTAATTCCATTTTCTTGTTCAAAACTACTTGTTGATGACTTATCAAAGGAGAGATTGTACTACAAGTTTCAATTTTATTTTTAAAATCCCTTTTCAATTACACTAAGATTAAAAATTGAAAGAATAAAATATGAATTACTTTTTAAAGAAAGAATTTTTTTTTGAGTGTGCATGGTATTATATAATCTTCATTGTAGATCATGTTAATAATGCTCATGTGATTTACCATCACATGCTGTGTTTTTTAAGGTTAGGTGTGAAAAACGCATCATATCACTTTCTTTTTTAATAATTGTTTAAAATAAAATTTAACATTTAAAAAATTGAAGATTAATTTCATAATTGTAAAATTATATTTGACTCAATTTTAAAGAAAATTTCTCATTATCTTTGATGAAAAATGCAAGTGAAGTCATTATTTATAATTGTAACATTGAAATGTGGAACCCATGTTTTCATCAATGTTGGGTGGGTATCAAAACAAAGGTGAAAACCAAGCATAGTTTAAAATTAGTCTCACTTTGAATACCTCCAAGTATCACCTATGGTGATATCTAGTTTGAAACCCACTTGAAAGTTCTCATTGGATTGAGAAACAATAATTTGAAAATCATTTTGTTTGTTTTGTTTTTTTGGATACCTTGTCAAGGTATTAATAAGTAACAAGGTCAATGTGATATATGTTTAATAATAGCAAGCCTAGGGGTAGTAGGTAAGGTTGAAAGTTTTTTCTAAAAAAAATAGGGTTTGAAGGGGAAACGACATTGCAAACTCCAAAGTTGTTGTGGGAGTAGAAGCTTCTTCTCCACTATACCCTCTTTTATATACATTATCATTCTATATTTTTTTCTCATTGGTCATTGTATATTGGTACATTGTTGCTCACATTTTCAAATCAATGCCTTCCCCCCAGCTTGATTTGTGCAGGTCTAGGAAGAAAATTCCTCTCCATTACAATGAACTTCTCCAGCCACATTCAATGGGTATATAAATATTTTTCTTTTTTTTTTTTCCTTTGTGTTTTTTTTAATTCCCTTTTTCTTCCTTTATTTTAATTTTTTGTGTAATTTTCTTTTTCCTTCGTTTGTGTTCCTCTACGGTTTTTTTATTAAAAAAATTCCTTTGTTTTGTTTCATCGTGCTTTTTTTTTTTCCCCCTTTGTTTCAGTTCCTTTATATTTCTTATTTGTGCTATTTTTTTCCTTTGTTTCTTTTTTTCTTTTCTTTTTTTTGTGTGATTATTTTGGGACATTAATCATGTCATTGTTTGTTGTGTTCAGGCTTTACTTTTCAAACATTTTGTTCCTCTTACACTCACACAAATGTTTTTGTCACAATACATATTTGTGAGATAAGAGAGGAAAGAAAAGTGAATTATATGTCAGACATCTAGATTTTGAAGAAAAGTTTGAAAAGTTTGAAAGTTCATTTGAACAAGTTGAAATTGTGGATATATAAACTGTTAGAGGGGAAAAATCACTCTTTGTTATTTTACATTTTTAATCATTTTTTAAAATTTTCAAAATAAAAATTTCGAGTTGAAAATAATTGAACTTCTATTAACCAAAATGCAAAAACCACCTTTGAAAACTAGCTAGTATGAAATGTGTAAAACCAACACTTTGAAAACCACTTGAAAATGTTTTTTTGAAAATTTTGAAACCCTACATGGGTCTCTTCAAGTTGATTTTTTTTTTGAAAACTTGGGGCAGTTTTTAAAATCTCTTTTAAAACCTGAACCCAATAGTTTTTTAAAAAACCCAGAAAACTGCCCAACCCTGGTTTTCATGTGAACTGATGTGACATGTGTTGTTGGCCCAAATGTGAACTAGTTACCCAATTAGTTTTTCGTTCCAAAACCATTTTTTGTAATTTAACTAATTATCAATGATAATAATGATTTAAAAATTCAATATCTCCTACACCTTAGGTCTAAAAAATTTCAAATCACCTCCGTTAATCCTATTCATCAAGGGCTTTCCAAGTTCCAACAATACCAAAACTGCATCCAAATTTCACTTTAAATTTTAGTTTTGATTTAAATGAATTTTTCAAGAAAAAATTGTTCAATATTCAATAAATTTTGCATGATATGTTGAAGCATTATGAAACCAACTTGGTGCACCTCCATTCATTGAATGCCTTCTGACATTTACCGAGAGTGTGGCAAGAGGCACCATGATTTGAGAAATTTCAACGTGACATATAAACAAATCAAAGAAACTACCTTCCTTTATAAATATCTATATAGGAGTTGCCCATGTGAATTCTACCATGTTGAATATGGTTGAACATTAAAAGCTTATTTGAGCAATTTGTAGTTTAACATGGGTGCCTCTTATTGTTAGATCTATTATTGTAATACCTTGGTCAGTCCAACACACATTTGTCAAATAATTAATTAATTTTGAGGAATCCATTTCAACAAATGATATGTTTCCAAATTCTATCAGATTTTTTATTTTTTTAAAGAATAAAATAATTTTTAAAAAATTCAACATTTTTGAAAATAAAATAATTATTGTCGAACTAGACCAAGTACTTCAATATTAGTTGGTGGTGTGCACCCAATTTTAATTTTTATTGTTTTTTGCAAGTAACCACTTTGATTGGCCCATCACAAAACATTTATTGGAACATTGGACATGCCTAAAATAAAATCACATTGAAATTTCACTTTTGCCTGAGTTTATAATTTGTGACATTCAAACTTTGGGCAAACCTAGTGAGATAAGTTGTGTTGTTGGGTGCATCTACCTTACCAAGTTAGAGGAAAGAGGTTTTGTCATCAACTTTTGATTTTAAGTTGAATTACCATTAGCTCAGTCACTCAACTGACATCTAAGTGGTGGTTGCCAACTCCTTTGTTCTACCTTTAGTGAATTGACTACCAATTTATAAGTTTCACTCTTCGAAAATAACAAACAAAACAATCCTCATCCCAACCAAGTGGCTGATTGGATAATGGCTGGGTAGCCTCCAAGGCATGTTCCACCAAAATCATGAGAAATGATGAAACAATGTAACCATGGTTAGGTAATTTGAGTGCAAGATGAATTTCATTAAATCATAAAACCTAGAGAGCAGGATTGGGTCTCTTGTGGTTAGCCATGCATTGGTTTTAAGTCCAAGCCAAAACTCAACTACAATTTTGTACATTGATGTGAAGTCTCTTTCACTCTAGATAGAGCTAAGTAGTTGACCAACTCTATTATGTGAGATAACTGGAGGTGGCGACTTGGTTAGTTTTGCCCTTTGAATTTTGTTTTGATGAATGTAAAACTTTGCCCCTTCCTTAGAAGATGAAAGTTTTAACCCAAATCATCATCTTTGAAATCATCCAAAGATTTAATATGCTACAGAATTGCACCATCTCATATTAGGACTTTTACCTAGACAACTTTGAAATCATCTAAAGAGTTGGAGGAATTGCACCATCTTATACTACCTGACTTCAACCTAGACACCAAGATTGTCTCGTTGTGACTTTGATTATCTTTGAATGTGGAATTGTGTCTAAATTCTCAAGCAATGGTGTATACATTTTGACTTAAACCTTTGGAGGTTGATTGTTCTGATCCACACAAAGGTATGTTGGTTACAATAGGGTTTAACATGCTGGAAAGATTAGGCACCACCTTGGAAATAAAATATTCCAAATAGAAGTTCATTTTTAACATGCAAAGTCATCAACTCAAAAGTGAATGATGATGGATGAACTTCATCCATGGGACAGTTGGGTTCTCTCCACAGTGACAATTGGAACACTTAGAACTCCATTCTCTATTGAAGACAAAATTGTCTTTGTGATGTTTGATAATCCTTCAATTGAACTGGAATAAGTTGGTCTTCTGATCTTTCTAGAGTGCAATGGGTCCTACAAGAAGTTGTATGGTTTTGTGATATGAAACCATCACTTGTCCAAATTGTAGGTTACCCCCAAAGAGGGAGATGTCCATCCCCAAGCCCACCCCCCACTTATTGAAATCTTAGGTGCAAAACTTGGAGTGGGCAAAAACTCTATGACCAGCTCAGAAATAACTAAATTGATGTGAGTTGTTGGGTGGTGCTGGTTTTACTCCCATAGCATGTGCCAGGAATGTTGAATCTCATCAACAACCTTGTTGTGTTTAGTCCTGGAGTTGGGTGACTGCAGGGTGCAACTACTGTAGCACATGTTGTAGTGTTCTGGAGTTGGTGGCAGTGGCAACACCCTCAGGTTCTCCCAATTTCATCCTTACATGATGGGACCTTTTCTGTTGTCTGGACACAGGGGGATGATGATGAGTGTCATGTTATTTGTTGTGATTACACTGATCAAAGATTTGGTTACCTTGAAAAAAACACCACACAATATCTTGTAATCCTGTACAATCTTGGGAATTTGTTTGTTTACCTGGACAGATCCAGTGACTACTTCCTCAATGCCGCCCAGAACCATGCAGTGATTTGCAAGTACAAAAGTCCCATTTTTGCTATCTCACAGAGCAGCAATTTCTGCTTCTCAGAAAAAACAAAGCGATGTTGCTTCTCCATAACAAGCCTTCATATACATCTTTGGTGAAGTCCTGAAGCATTGTCATTGCCTGGCAGCAGCTCTTTGCAACCTCTGCTGCCTTCCTTCCTGCTTCAGTAATGTGGGATTTTGTCAGAAATCCTTTCCATTCTCTGAGTCAGGCACCTAAGTGCTTCAACAAGAAGAGATTGTGAGTGAGATTGTGATTTCCACTGCAGTAATACTTGGGAAGCAAGCCAAACATGTTCAAAATCTCAAGGTTTCAGCACTGTTAGTACCCTTCATTCTGGCATTTTGCAGATGTAGGAACAATGATCCCAGGATCTCTGAGACCACTGATGCACATGTTGCGGCGGCGTTTTGCCACCACATCACCAAGTTGCCCTTCTTCAGCAATGCCTATATGCATTATCCTTGGAGATCTTGTCACTTGTGCCACCAGGATTGGGTTGTCATGAGGTTCAATTTCTTCCTGCTGCTTCAGGAACTGTGTTGTACTCATGATGACATTTGTGATTTGAGACAAACTTGCTTCTTCTTCAGCTGCTGCATTATTTGACCCATTATTATTACTGCTGTTATTTTGCTCATCTTGATCTGCTGACTCCATGGAACTGGATGGTTCATTTCTGTCAATAAGAGGGCATAACTGTCAACACAACAACACAAAGACTGATGGTATCAACAAAAATCTGGGAGCATTTGTCAAATCTGTGCATCAGATGGGACTCTCTGCTATCTACATATACAGGTTATTGCTTGGCATATGAAATAAGGAAATAGAGAAAATCAAGCATGATCACACAAGTGTGTGAAGATCTTGATCAGAACCCGCAAAGCATGTATTACGTGTTACCTCATAATGTGATTCTGAAGAAATCAGAGAAGAGCGCACAATACCCAAATTGCGAGAAAGGCATCAAATAGAAGGCAGAACTTACAAAAGCACATCACCAAAAGTGCATCTTTGTTGACAAAGGTGGTTGTACTCTGCCATCCAATGCATTGATTCCTCTTCTGATGACCCCATAGCCAACTCCCTTGCTGCTGCTGCTCCATCTGTCTCAGAGGATTGGCCTCCCTTTTCTTGTACCAAAATTTCAACATCCAAAGACAATCTCTCATGCACATACTGAGCAGGTGCAGCATCATTCACACATGTTGTCTTCTTCTCTCTTACATGATTCCTGCCTTGCAGACACACTGTGCTTTTCCGCATTTGTTTCGTCCCAGCAACCACCTGCAATTCAATAACAGTTTCTGGAGATTCTGTTTCTGTAGATGTTTCATTGATACTACTCCTGTGGGTGTGGGTGGAGTCATGTGCTTCTGCTTCCACCTCATTATTATTCCTGGGTGCTGTCACTGGAGGAGGCACTTTGTCCTCCATCCTTGCAGTAGCATCTTCTTCATCAATGGTAACTGCATTCTTCCTGGGTGTACTCAAGCTTTCCTTGACTGTTGTGGATGACTGGGTGGTGCGGCAAAAGAGGTTGTAGGCCTCACTGACTGCAGCAGTAAACTCAGGAGCATCCTTCAGGTTCTTCCACAAATTGTAATACTGTTCAAATGGGTAAATACAACTGCTGATTCAAACAGATTCCCCAAACAACAATCCGTCCCCGTCTTTGATTAGATGCAAAACTGTTGTCTTTATACCCAGCAGATAGATGGAAAGCAGCAGAGACTACAACAAAAAAAATCTTGAGGTGGGTGCTTTCTCAGATGGGTTCCTGTGTGGTTTGAGCCAGAAAACAATCATCTCTGCAGAGAGACTAGAGATTTTGCAGTGATCCTCCTCCTCCCCTGTGACAGTGGTTTCCAAATCAAAGTGGCATGCATGATGAGATTTGAATTGCAGGTTTTTGGTGCAAACAAACCTCCGCTTCACAACTTGGTAAGGTTGCAGATTTTTCTCAGAATGAAAAAGGTGTACAATTTTGCCATGAACTGGCAAGAATGGCTTCAGAATTTCAGGTGGAACTTCTGTCTCTGCCACAATCTTTGCTGGCCACCATAGGCCTTCATCATTGACCTGAAACAGGGCAGGGTGAAAAGTGAGCCAGGAAGCAACTAGCTACCAATCTATTGTGAAGAAAAAGCCCCAGGCATCACAAGTGGTAAGATTTGGGTTGTGGGCTTTATACCTTAACCCATGCCAGTCGTAAATGTGTAAGATCAATATTGCTGGTATGGAGTGGAGGAGGTGTTCTCTTATCCTTCCATGGCAAATTCACCTCTTTTTTCCCCCCCAATAAAATTAATGCTCTTGGAAGCTCAGGCTGTTGTAGTTTATCTGCAGAGTGACCAGTTCAATTTCTTGTTTGTCAAGCTCTTCTATAAGAAGAGCTCAAAACAGGATAATATGCTTGATTTGCACATGGAATCTGAAAACTAGCTCCCTATTCATGGCAAAAATCCAAGGATTTGCAAGAGTTGGGATTTGCAAAATATTGCACAGCATGCACACACTACTTACCCGTGACAACCTTCCCTTCATCATCATCAGAGTCATCAATGTTCACATCTTCATCTTGATCCGCCTTCCACCCAGTGATAATCTCCTCTCTCCACTTGGGGTGATCTGTCTCCATCTACAAAAAATGCAATGCAAAAAATCACCAACCATCAGGCTGAAAGAGCTGCAGGACGATTCCAAAGGATGAAGGAAGGGTTTTTTTATCAGAGTACCTACTTTGGTTTGTGTTTCTTCTTTTCCTCTTCTTCTCCTTCCTCTTGTTATAATTCTGTTTGGTGAAACTTCCCTTCCCCTTCAATGTGGGAGAGAGCTAAATCAAAAGACAAAAACTACTAGTACAATTTCCCAATCTCATCAAATCAACATGACATCAAAGAAAAAAAATTGGTGAAATTTCGCAACCTGGTGACAAAAAAAAGGCCCTTGCAACAAGTACAAAGGCTTTTTTGGGAAAAGAAAAATTGGCCTGCTGTCATGACAAGGGGAAAAAACTTGAAGTTGCTAGGCAATAGGTTGTAGCATGTCAACAAAATATAGCATGACTCCTAAACTTTTCTAATCTCCTCTCTGACCTGTAGCCAAATTTGGCTAAGTCCTCTTGTGAATGATAGCCAACCCACCTACCTCACAAATTTGAAAGGAGAAAAAAAAACCCCCCACTGCATGGCATTCTCTGAAATGCAATTTACTCTCACATTTATTTCCTTTTGCACAGAAGAAGCAATTCTCCCAGATATACACAAATCCAATGAGTTACAAGAAACACAAGGCAAAAAGAGCAGGGGCTGCTGCTGCACTTACATGTAATTTAGGCAGTCTCAAAGTGGTGGGTGGGTGTTATTTTAGCTGCCAATAATTTCAAATGATTCCTTGCATGTAACACATTAAGAACTTCAAATTCCTTGTGGTGGGTGGTGATCTATTCCCCCCACAAAAATTCATTCCAGAAACAAACAAAATTGGAAACAGACAGAAGAAAGGTTAAAGAAGAAGCCCAAGAAGACAACAATAGATGTATGCAGCATCATTTGTTCACCATCTCAGATGAATGTAAGACTGGGCTCCTCTAAGAGTTTCTAAAGAAGAAAGGAGTGAACCCATTGCTTGCTGGATGTATGGTATTGGGATCCAGAATTTTGTGGTAGGAAGTGGCTATAAAAACTCTCTCAGGCAGGCAGGAAGAAGAACATGAAAAGCAAGTGAGTGAGAGAGATTCAGATGAGACCTTCGCTGAACTCATGATGAGAGGGCTTGAAAAATGTACGCAGAAAGTGGGGAGCAAGGATCTGGAAGAAAACCAAGAGAATCTTGTAAGTTGAGAGAGATAGAGAAGAGGGAGGGGGGGGGGGGGGAGAACAGAAGAGACGAGGAAGCTGGAGATCCAAGGAAGAAAAAAAGGTTCCCCAAGAAAACTCTTGAATGAATCACTTTGTTTCTGTTCTTAGCAAAACAGAAACTCAAAAGAGAAAAGAAGAAAGAAAGAAAGCCAGCCAGCCGTCATTCATTCACCACAAAAGAACTTTAAAAACCACACTCTCTCCCCCCCGGCAAAAAAAAAAAAAAAAACCACCACAAAACAAAAAAGAAAAAAAAAAAAAAAAAGAAAAAAAAAAAAAAAACCCAAAAACCCAAAAAAAAAAAAAACCACAACCACGAAAAAAAAAAAAAAAAAAAAA
>Ga0116229_10010582_pt1 | contig 13808 bp, 11 predicted proteins | sample S1TSphgellanicum_3_FD_87313 | JGI IMG/M metagenome (GOLD analysis project Ga0116229, IMG submission 87313) | Host-associated microbial communities from peat moss isolated from Minnesota, USA - S1T2_Fc - Sphagnum magellanicum MG | ecosystem: Host-associated > Plants > Peat moss > Unclassified...
TCGCGAAGTTCCCGCCATGGCCGATGTAACGCTCGAACGCGCCCAATTTCACGCGATGACCGAAGGCACCGCCGAGGACTGGCAGCGCATTTCCTCGGTTTTCCTTCCGTTCGCGAAGGGACTCCCGGACCGAATCCTCGGGCATCTCAAATTGCTCGACGGCGATTTCGGCGGATTCGCCATCGATCGTCTGCAGCACTCGCTCCAGACGGCTACCCGCGCGCAGCGTGCCGGGCGCGACGACGAGTACGTCGTGTGCGCGCTGCTGCACGACATCGGCGATACGCTCGGCACCTATAATCACGCCGATATCGGGGCGGCACTGCTCAAGCCGTTCATCAGCGAGCAGAACCATTGGATGATGGCGAACCACGGCATCTTCCAAGGCTATTATTTCTTCCATTATTTAGGTCTGAACCGCGACGCGCGCGATGCCTATCGCGACCATCCGTGGTACGCCTACACCGAAGAGTTTTGTGCGGAATACGATCAGAACTCGTTCGACCCGGCCTACGATACCTTGCCGCTCGAGGCGTTCGAACCGGCGGTTCGGCGCGTGCTCGCGGCGCCGCGAGCGTCGCTCTACGTCGCCAAAGACGACTGACGGGCCGCTCGCGGCGCAGCGCGCGGCCGGCCGGGCCGCGCGCGAGCAAACGCCGCGGTCGGCACACGCAAGCTGGCAGCCGGCACCCGATCGCCCGAGCCCCGTAGAAACGCTGGGGCGCGACGACGAGGGCCGGGTCCAGAGCCTCATTCGCATTCGTTATGAACGGATGTCGATTTCGCCGTTTACGTTCTATCGTGGCGCGGCGTCGATCATGGCAGCCGATTTACAGGCGACGCCCTCCAGCGGCATCAAGACCCAGATCTGCGGTGATGCCCACCTGCTAAATTTTGGCGCCTACGCCTCGCCCGAACGGCGCTTCGTCTTCGACGTGAACGATTTCGACGAGACGATCGCGTCGGGCGCATGGGAATGGGATCTCAAACGCTTGGTCACCAGCGTCGAAATCGCCGGCCGCCACTTGAACCATCGACGGCGCGACGTGGAACGGTCGGTTCGGGCCGCGGCCGCGAGCTATCGCGTGCACGTGCACGCGTTCGCACGGTTGCCGGTCCTCGACGTTTGGTACGCGCGCGTCGACGAGCGCCTCTTGGCGCGAGCGGTTCGCAGCGCCGACGTGCGCACTCGCGCGAAGGCGCGCGAAACCCGGGCCGAAGTGCACGGCGCCGACTTGGCCTATCCGGGTCTCGAATGCGATGAGACCGGCGCCCTGCGTTTCCGCGAGCACCCGCCGCTGATCTTTCGCCCGGCGGACGACCCGCACTTCCTAGACTCCGTGAAGGAGTCGTTCGAGCGCTATCGCCGGTCGCTGGCACTCGAGCGTCGCGCGCTGTTCGAACGCTTTCGTTTCGCGGACGCGGCCTACAAGGTCGTCGGCGTGGGTAGCGTCGGGACGCGGTGCCTCGTCGGCCTGTTCATCGGCGCCGACGGCACGCCGCTGGTCTTGCAATTGAAAGAGGCGCGCGCCTCGGTGTACGCGCGGTACGGCCTCGAAAGCGGGTTCACCGACCAGGGCGAGCGGGTCGTCGTCGGACAACGGCTGATGCAGGCTGCGACCGACCTCTTCTTGGGTTGGGCGGAGGCGAGCGACGGGCACACCTACTACGTTCGGCAGCTGCGCGACCGTAAGACCGGAGCCGATATCGAGCGCATGACGCCGCGCGACCTGGAGCGCTATGCGATGCTCTGTGGCTGGGCGCTGGCGCGCGCGCACGCGAAGGCCAGCGGCAGCGCCGCGGCGATCGCCGCCTACGCCGGCCGCGGTCACGCTTTCGACGACGCCCTCTGCGCGTTCGCCGCGGCCTATGCCGACCAAAACACGCGCGACTACGAGACGCTGCTGGCGTCGCGGACGCCGGCGGAAAAGCCCGCGCCGGAGCAGCCGTCCACGGAAGACGCCGTGCCGGAAGAGTCTGCTGCGGCGGTGCCCGCGGCGGCAGCGCCGGCGGCGGAAGCGCCCGTGCGGAAAAAGCAGGCGCCCCGGCGCCGCAAGGGCTCAGCCCTCAGGAGCGGCGAGGTCCCGGGGGAGGACGGGTAGCCGAATTCCCGCGCCGGCAAGCGCGTTGAAGAGTTGCGCCGGGAGTGCCGGCGAGAACAGCCAGCCCTGGGCGTGGTCGCAGCCCAGGTCGCGCAAGACGCGCCGTTGCGTTTCGGTTTCGACGCCTTCGGCGATCACGCGCGCGCCGAACGCGCGGGCTGCGCCGATGACGGCTTCGGCGATCGCGTGGGCGCTGGGACTCGTGGCGATGTCGGCCACGAACGAGCGGTCGAGTTTGACGGTGTCGAACGTGTAATCGCGCAGGCTCGTCAGCGCATTATAACCGGTTCCGAAATCGTCGATGCCGATCTTCACGCCCATCGCGCGCAGCTCGCGAATCGCTTTGGCCGCGCGGCCGAAATCGCGATTCATGGCCGTCTCGGTAATCTCGAGTTCGAGCAGATACGGCGAGAGCCGTGAGTCGACCAGCGCCGTTCGCACCGTCTCGACGAAGTCGGGCGCGATCAGCTGCGACGCCGAAACATTAACGGAGATTCCAAGCGGGAAGCGCGGGTTTTGCCAAAACGACATCTGACGACAGGCTTCGCGTAGGACGAGGCGCCCGAGCGGAACGATCAGTCCGCTATCTTCGGCTACGGGAATGAATTCGCCGGGCGAGCGCCGGCCACTCTGATGGTTCCAGCGCACGAGCGCCTCGCTGCCGATGACGTCGCCTTCGATCGAAACGATCGGCTGGTACTCGACCGCGAGTTCGTCGCCGGCGATCGCCTGGCGTAACTCGGATTCGATCTTGTAGCGCGCGATCGCCGCCTTGCGCATGTCGGCGCTATAGAAGCGGAAGGAACCGGGATAGTCGCGCTTGGCGCGGTACATCGCCGTGTCGGCGCTCGTGATCAAGCCGTCGGCGTCGCGCGCGTCGCGCGGGTAACACGCGATGCCGACGCTGGCTTCCACGAAGAACGTGCCTTCGGGCAGAGTTACCGGTAATTTCATTTCGGTAATGATCCGTTCCGCGACCAGCGCGGCATCGCGATCGCTCTCGAGGTCTCCAAAGGCGACCACGAACTCGTCGCCGCCGATGCGCGCGACGACGTTTTCGGAAGCGACGATGCGACGCAGCCGCGTCGCGATCGATCGCAGGAAGCGATCGCCGGCGGCGTGACCGAGCGTATCGTTCACGCGCTTGAAATCGTCGAGGTCCAGGAACAGAACGGCGACCCGGCGCTGCCGGCGGTCCGCTTCTTCGAAGAGCGCGGCGAGCCGGTCGACGAGCAGCGAACGATTCGGCAACCCGGTCAAGCCGTCGAATTTTGCGAGAAACTCGAGCCGTGCCTCGGTCTCCTTGCGCTCGCTGATGTCGATGATCGTGCCGACGAGGCGATTCGGACTGCCATCGGCGTGGTCTTCGCGGGCTGCGACCATCTCGACCCAATACTGCGTTCCGTCGCCGCGGATGCTGCGATAGTCGACGCGGCGCGTCTGACCCGTGTCGGCAACGGCTTTGAGTTCCGCGATCACCCACGCGAGGTCGTCCTCGTGCACGTAACGCTTGAGCGTCTCGTAAGCGGAACCGGGCGAACACGGAAAGGGCCCGGGCTTGCCGACTCGCGCGAGCGCGAAGAGCTCCTCCGACCAAAAGCAGACGCCGGTTTGCAAATCGGTCCACCAATGGCCGACCCACGCGGGCCGGCTCATGCGCTGCAGCGCGGCCTCCGACTCGCGCACGGCCCGGTCGGCACGAACCCGTTCAGTCACGTCGCTCAGGATGACGACGTGGAGCGGCCGGCCATCGACCACGAGCGACGAGACCGTCTGTTCGACGAAGAGTTCCGCTCCGTTCTTCCGGCGTTGCGCGACGGTGAGCGGGCGCTGCGGCTGGAAAGTGTGTTGCGGTTTGGCGGGCGTGCCGAGCGTCCGGCTCACGAACTCCTCGCGCGTGAACCCGTAGAGCGTGGTGGCGGCCTCGTTGGCTTCGACACAGCGCCCGTTCTGCGCGTCGTAGATCAGCACGGGCCACGGGTTGACGCGGAAGAGCTCCATGACGTTGCTCGCGAACTCGCGCGCCTCGTCGGCCACGCGCTGATTCGCGGCCAGCGATGCGAGGATCGCCAAGATGATTTCGGTGGCTTGGAGCTCGCGCGCCGCGAAGGCCCGTTCGTTGCGCGCCACGTGCAGGACGATCGAGCGGTCCGGCGCCGGGACCGCGGCCCACAGCGAATGTCCGTCCTTCGTGCGCGTGGCGAACGCTTCACGGCGCAGGACGGCGCGGCGCACGGAACCGTCGAGATTGCGCGGCCGCGGCAGCTGCGTGTCGCCCGCTTCGGCGACGCCGCGCACCTCCGCGTCGGACTTGGCGCACGTAAAGATCGAAACGCTACGCGCGGTTAGCAGCGCGCGCAGACCCGAGGCCGCTTCAGACGCGAACGCTTCAAACGTGCCGAGCGCGGCGCCGCGGACGATGGACGAGAGCGTCTCGACTTCTTCATTGAACCGGTCGGGATCGAAGCGTCGAACTTCGGACAGGGCGGCCACGGTTTATCTACCAGTCCTCTTACGAGACCCGAGCGAATCCCAGGGCTTTTCTTGTCTGTTCGACGTCCGGCATAGCGACGCTTACAACGCCGAAGGGGCCGTGACCAAGCGCACGTCATGACGCGCGCGGTCGCGCGTGTGGGCGTGGGCACGAGCACGAACGCGCGCGGGCAGCGTGGCTTCAGTGGAGGTAGCGGTCGAACCAGCCGAGCCAGGCGTCGGTGAGATCTTCGGTCTCGGCCGGGTCGGCCGGACCGTGCGTCGCGCTCGGGAAGACGATCAGTTTCGTGGGAACGTCGCGGTCGCGCAGGGCGTGGAAGAGCGCGTACGACATCGTGACGGGGACGACCGTGTCGCCCGCGGTCCCCCAGATCAACGTCGGCGTGTGGATTCGCGACGCGAACTCGATCGGCGACTGTGCCCGGTAGAACGCGTCGCCCCCCGGAAGGTACGGCGATGAACCAAGATAGTAACGGTTCTGAACGTTACTGACCGAAAGCGCGTAGGATTCGATCTCGTCGTTGACCGCCGCGCCGCTCACGGCGGCCCGCCAGCGGTGCGGGCCCTCGATCAGCCACGAGGTCAGCAAACCGCCGTAGGACCAGCCGCACACGGCGGTGCGCGCCGGGTCGGCCTGCGGTAGCCGTTCGACCGCCGCGAGCCCCGAGAGGATGTCGGCCGACGGTCCCGCGACCGTGTCTCGATAGATCGCGCGCATGAACGTGTTGCCGTTATCGTCGCTGCCGCGGTAGTTTGGCTGGAAGACGACGTACCCGTGCGCCGCGATCAACTGCGCGAGCGGCCAGTCCTCCCACGCGAAGTCGGCGATAGCCGCCAAGCCCGGGCCGCCGTGAACGAGGACGACGATCGGATAGCGCCGTCCGGAGTGGCGTCCCGGTGGGTCGGTCAGTACGCCCGTCTCGCGTCCGAGCGGACCGTGCCACAAAAACGGCGCGGCTGCGCCGAGTTCGACGCCTCGCAAGAAGTCGCCGAAGTGGGTCAGCTGGCGAGGCGTCGCTCCGAGTTTCGGAACGTAGTAGAGTTCGCGCGGCGCGCGGGCGGTCGTCGCCAAGAACGCGAGCGCGCCGCCGCGCGAGAGCGTCGCGGCGATGCCGGCGTCGAACGTGCTGCTGCTGTAGGAATCGCACACGATCTCGAGCGGTCCGAGATCGAGAACGCGGGCCTTGCCGGCGGTCGGCACGATCCACGCGCGGGAGCGGCCCGCGTCGTCGCCGCAGGCCAGGAATGCGGCACCGCCCGGCATCCAGAGCGCGCCGCCGACGTTGCGGTCGAGCGCGCGCGTCAGGTCGCGCTCGCCGCCGGGACCGCGCACGTAAAGTTCGTTTTCGGAGAGGAAGTCGCCGTCGCGCGCGTACGAGTAGGCCAAGCGCGAGCCGTCGGGCGAAAACTGTGGCGCGAACTCGAGCGCGCGGTGTCCCGTGAGCTTGGAGATGCGGCCCGAGGCAAGGTCGATGCGTGCCAGCGTTGAGTCCTCATCGTCGCCGGCTTCGGCGCTCGCGACCTTCGTGAACACGAGCGCGCGCGCGTCGGGTGTCCAAGCGAATTGCGGCGCGAAGATCCCGCCGCGGTCGGTTGGCGGTAAGGTCCACGTGCCCGATGTCAAGCGGCGAACTCGCGTCCCGTCCGCGCGCACCAGCCACAGGTGGACCGACGGCGCCGGCCCGAGCGCGGTGTACTCGTTGTCGCCGGCTTCGAAGAACGTGTGATGCCGCCCGCCCGGGTCGCGAAACGCCGGGGCGTCGGTCGCGCCGAAAGCCAGCTCGGCGCCATCTGGACGCCAGGCCATGTCGATCACGTCGCCCGCGCTATGCGTGAGCTGCGCCGCTATGCCCGCCGCGGCGGGCGACAGGTCGCGCACGAAGAGCTGAGATTTTCCGTTGTCCGCCGTCGCGAGGTAGGCCAGTCGCGTGCCGTCGGGCGACCAGCGCGGGTCGGAGACATCTTGGCCCTGTGCGAGCGTCTGCTGTACGCGGGAAGCGACGTCGATTAGCGTCAATGTGCTGGCGTACGTGGCGTGGCCGACGTCGGGACGAATCACGACGAAGGCGATCCGGCGTCCGTCGGGCGAGATCGCGGGTTGTTCGAGGTTTACGATCCGACCGATGTCCGCGCTTTCGAGTGTTCGAGCGGAACCAGGTCCCGCAACGACGGTGGCCGCGGCGAGCGCCCCGCACGCCGCGGTCACGACGAACCGGCGCGTTAGAGCCCGCCGATAGAGCATGACATCGCCTCGATGAAGATAGCGAATTGGAATGCTCGCCGATTGGCGGGCGGCTGGGCGAACCCTCCCGCGGTCAGGCGCGGCGGCGGGTCAGCCCTTGCGGCGTAGCGTTGCGCCGCGCGCTCGCAGGTGCTTTGCGACCTTCGCGTTGCTCTTCTCGACGAAGAGTTCGCGCAGGGCGACTTCGACGATCGAACTCTCGCTGAGGCGTTCCTGGAATGCGATCTCCCGAAGCCGGTTGCCGATCGACTCGTGGACGTTAACCGAAAGTTTCAGAAAGGCGGCCGGCTCCTCGAGCGTTCCGTTGAATTCGAGGGGGTGGTTCGGTTGCACCATGTGATCCGCTCTCCGTGTGCGTGGGTGACACCGCCATGCTAGCGCATCGATGCGAAGAAACGTCGAAAAACATGCGGGCGCGCCCTTCATAGGTATGAACGGCGCTTAAGTGACAGCGCGGACGCTCCTGCGTGCTACGGCGTGCCCACGATCACGTCGACCGGCGAGCCGGCCGTGTGTTGTAAGACGAACATCGGCTTGGGTGTGGCGGCGGCCGCCGGCTTTTTCTTGGGCTTGGCGGCTGACGCGGCGCCGGTGCCGCCCGCCGCGGGTGAGTCCGGTGCGGCCGACGTGTCGTACTCCGGCGGAAGGCCGGCCGCGATCAGGATCTGATTGATGTAGCCTTGGCCTGCGTAGAGGCTACCCGTGTTATACGCGCCTAGGGCATGGCGTAAGGCGATCTGGCCCGGACCAAAATGCGCGATGGCCGCCCGGTAGTCGGCCGAGAGGATCGTGGCGCCGGCTTGCAGGTTCGTGCAGGGGTCGAAGACGTTGCTGACCGTCAAACCCAGCGACGGCAGGTTGTAGCTATTGATCTGGCTGAGGCCGAGATCGACCGAGTGGCCCATGCCCACGAGTTCGTTCGCCCAGGCGACCGCGGTGGCCGAGTTCGGCGCCGCGTACGACGTCTGCCAGGTGTTGTCGTGTATGGCTAGCGAGTCGCCCCCGCTCTCGACGTGCACGAGCGCCGTCATCGTGCGAGGATTGACGCCGGCGGCGCAGGATGAGATCAATTGCGCGAGCGAGAGGGCAGCAGCCAAAAACATCCCTCGTGTTGTCGGCCGCCCCGGCCGGGGTCCTGAGAGGCCGCGGCCGAATGTGCGCGCGATGGCCGGATCGATGAGCGGGCTGCTCGTGGGCGCGCTGTTTTTTGGGGTTCGCACGCTTGCGCTCGCGCACGGGCCGTATTCGGCTGACGGCGGAGTCTCGCCGTTCTATGTCTGGACCGGCGCGCTCGCGGCCTCACCGGGGACGCTGCTGCGCCACGAACTGCTCGACCAACGCCTCGCCCTCACGAAGGCCGCGCGCTCCGAGCGGATCCTGTACGTTTCGACCGACGGCGCGGGTGTCGCCGTGAAGACGGCCGTGTCGGGTTCGGTCTACCTACCGGCCGCCAAACCCCCGCCGGCGGGCTGGCCGGTCGTGGCGTGGGCGCATGGTACCGTCGGCGTCGCCGACGTCTGCGCGCCGAGTTGGCGTGGCTGGCTCGGACGGGACCGGGCGTATCTCAACGCATGGCTGGACCGCGGCTACGCGGTGGTTGCGAGCGATTATCAGGGGCTGGGGACGCCCGGCATGCATGCGTACCTCAACTGGCGTTCCGAAGCCTACGGCATCCTCGACGCCGTTCGCGCGTCGCGCGCGACGTTCGGCCTCGATAACCGGGTGGTCATCGTTGGCCAATCGCAGGGGTCCGGGGCGGCGCTCGGCGCCGGGTTCGCCGCACCGGACTACGCGCCCGACGTGAACGTTCGCGGGGTCGTCGCCACCGGGCTCGTCGTCGCTTTGGCCGTCCCGGTCGCCGGGGCTCCGCAGGTACCGGTGCCGCCCTACGCCGGCGGGAGCGCCGAAGACGCGGCGTATTCGATGTTATATCTGCTGGGCGTCGATCAACTTCTCGACCGCTCGCTCGACGTCGATACCTACGTGAGTCCGCAGGGCGCCGACTTGCTGCACGCGGCCCTCACCGGGTGCCTTACCGAGGTCACGAAGGTCGCCACCGCCGAGAACCTCTCGCCCCAGACAGCCTTCACGCAGGCGCGCGCGAGCCTCGTGCCGGTCGAGGATGAGAACCTGATCTTCCCGTCCGCTCGATTTCGCATGCCCGTGTTCACCGGGACGGGGCTCGCGGATTCCGTGGCCGGAACGGCCCCTCAATACAATTTCATCGCCGACCTCTGCGCCGCCGGCACCCAGGTTTCGTGGCACTTCTATCCGGGCCTGACGCACAACGGAACCGTGAACGCGTCGCTCGTTGACTCGGTGCCCTTCGTCGAGGCGGTCATGAACGGCCAACCGGTCGCGAGCAATTGCGCAACGCTCTCCGCGCCCGGCCCCCTGCAAACCTCTACCCCGGGCGTGCCGTTTAACCACTGAGGCGCGCGGAGCCGGCGTCCGGACGGGAGAGATCCCGCAAGGGACGGCCCTGGACCCGTTGAAAGTGGAAGGTCGGCCTGGCCGTGGTCAGTGACCCGGAGATCCTCGTCAATCAATCGTGCCGACGTAGCTCAGTTGGTAGAGCAGCTGATTCGTAATCAGCAGGTCAGCGGTTCAAGTCCGCTCGTCGGCTTTGAGGCAAATTCCGTGGCTAGCAATCCGCCGTTGGGGCCGGAGGTGGGCCGAGCGTGAGTGAATCGCCGAAGATCCTGAAACGGTTGCTGCGATCGCGCAAGGCTACCGCCCGACCTCTCGGTTCCGCGCATCTACCAGATTGAGGACATGCTTCGCGCCTAGCTGAGCGCCTATCTCGAGCGGGCACCGCCCGAAGCGACGCGCAGCGCGCGCCCACCCGAGAGCGGGAAGAGCTTCGCTTTGAGGGCCGGCGTGAGCAGCGCGATGCGGTCCGCGCTATGGCCCGCGGCTGCTGCGACGACGCGGTAGTCGAAGGCAATGTTCGCATGTCCGCCCTGGGTTTCTCGCACGACGAATGACGTGGCGGTCTTCTTCGCGACATATAAGCCGCGCGTATCCCCGTCCGGCGTGAGAAACACGCGATATGGACGGCTGAGATCGATCGACTGCGCATACGTCGGATCGAGGGCGACAGTGGTTGTTCCGGCACTGAGTTGCGCCGAACCTGTATCTTCGAGCGTTGATTCGGTCGTCTTGGGCGCATACGCGACGGCCTCGGCGCCGCCGCGGGTTCGAACGTCGAGGTTGCTCGAGCCGGTATAATACAGATTACCTCCTCCGTCAACGTTGAAGAACCCCACCTCATCGTTACTATCGCTAAAGCCATCCGCCGCGATCGGGAATGACTCGCTCGATCACGGTATGCTTCATTTCAGTGATCCTTCAACGGTGATGACACGCAAGATGGCGACATTCATGACGTTCACGTTCACTTGATGCAGCATACGCCAGCCCGCGACGATCGACGCAACCGCAAGAGTAAATACGAAACCTCGCGGAAGGCGTCCTCTTGAGCAGCTGCGCGCGCACCTCGGGACGTCTAGAACCGCGGGCTTCTATGATGATTGGGCGGCGGAAATGCGGCGGAAGTCAATATTAGCGTTAGGCGCCCCATCCCCAGACGTGCTGCGCGGTAAAGAAAACGGCGAGGACGATCAGTACGATGCCCGCGATGCGCTCGGCGAGGTGCCGATATTTTTGTCCGAGTCGAGTCCCGAACGCAAGGCCGACCGCCGTGAAGACGATCGTGCTGATCGCGACCGTGGCGAGCAGCGGCACGAGCGGCAGCGGGACCCCCGGCAGCGAGACGCCGATTCCAAGTGAATCCAGACTGATCGAAGCGCACGCCGCAATCAGGCCCCAGCCGGAATCCACCTTGAACGAAGAGTCCTCCGCTTCGAAACTCTCCTTAACGATGAAGCAGCCGACACCCGCGAGTACCGCGAATCCGGCGTATGCGGCGATGGTTCCGAGGACTTTTCCAGCTCCGGTTCCGATGGCGTATCCGATTATTTGCATGAGCACTTCGGCGCCGGAAAATGAAAGGCCGAGGCGAATCCGCGAGCTCCAAGGGACCTGCATAATACCGACGGCGATCGAGAGAGCGAGAACGTCGAGACCCACCGCGAAAGCGATGCCCAAGATCTTCAGTGCGACGGCCGTCGTTACGCCAGATGCCACGTGAACTGCGATGCCCCACCGTTGATGACCGCTCCTGTCGCAAAGAGAGAAAGCGGGCCGACCGGTGCCAAGCTTTCGCGCGCCGTGCATGCGAACGGTCTCGACGAATCGCGAAAGATCGTTGCCAAGCAACGCTGCGGCTCCCCGATTCGCGGCGCGGGGCTCGTTTAATGAAGCGGCAAGGGGCGTCCCGCGAGCTGAAGAAGGCACGTTCGTATGCCGAAGATCCTACAGCTCTCGCCGACCGTTTGCGCGTGCTGACGCCGAGCGGCCTCGACGCGTTCATCGACCTCTTTGGTGGCGGTCACGTCGAACTCGCCGTCGCGCTCGACCCGAGGATCGCCGAACCGATCCGGCCGGCGTGACGGGCCCACAACACGATCGGGCTGGTCACGGGCGGCATCGAGTGATCCTGGCTCTCCTGCTGGCCGGCCCGTTCGGACTATCGTCCGGCGGCGAGGCCGCGACGCTCTGCCGGCCGTTGGTATCGAAGCCGATCGTCGTCGCCTCGGTGGCGCAGCGGCTCGCCGCCGGCCGGAAGGCGCAGCCGCCGATCACGGATTCGAGTAACGGTTTCGCCTGGCCCGACACGCCGCTGGGAGTCATCAAAGTCAACGGTGGTTACCAATTCTTCGGCAGCGACGGCGGCTATCACGCACGCGTGTTGTGGCATGGCCGCTTGGTCGGCAACGATAAGGCCGGTTCGATCGTCAGCACAACGGGAACGCTCGACGATCCGCTCGGCTCCGGCGATCCGCAGGATGTCGGCATCTCCGCAGGCCCGGATTCCTCGGTCGACCCGAACTATCGGAGTTACGGTTATCTCGGCGGCGGGCCCGTCTTTCAAATTCCGCCCGGGATGCCCGGGGCCGGCAACCTGCTCGCAACGTATCACGCTGAATTGCCGAACGACGCGCTCTACGCGGCGCTGGGTTTGGCAGCATCGGTCGATCATGGACTGCATTGGATCGACCTCGGTGAGATCGTGCGGCTCAACCAGGCTTACGCGCCGGGATTGGATGGTTTTGAAATCGGCGACGGACCGCTCGTGATCTCACCCGACGCGACGTATTTCTATGTGTACTTTCCCGATTGGACCGCTAACGGCACGCCGCACGCGACGACCACCACGCAGGTCTCGGTCGCGCGCGCGCCCGTTTCCGCCGTGCTCGCGGCCGCCTTCGGACCGGCGCCGCACGCCGTCCCCTTTCAGAAATTTTACCGCGGTCAGTGGGATCTGCAGCCCGCGCTCGGCGGTGCGTCCACCGATCTCGATCCGAAAGCGCCGTTTTCCGGGTATCTCGACATTCACTTCGACAGCGCGCTTGGGCGCTACGTAATGATCGTCTCGGATGATACGACGTTCGGATACGCCGAGTCGGTCGACGGCCTGACCTGGACGGTTCCGATCTCACTCGGAGACTTCGGGCCGATCGCGGCCTATCCGACCGCGGTGGGACTCGGCGAGGACCCGCGCACGCTGGGCGAGCGTTTTTACGTCTATTACACGGAATTGCCGGCCGACGGCGCGGGTTGGAGCGGAGGCATGCTGCGGCGCTTCACCTTGACGTGCGTGAACAGACGCCGCCCGTGAGGGTCCGCGCGGTACGACGCGCCCGGGGGAGGCTGCGCGCCTCGGCGCCCGCTTGACACGGGGACGATCTCGGTGTATTGTACCGATTGTTCGGTACAACGTTTCGATGCCGATCGCCGCTCCAGCCCCAGGTCATACCGCATGTCCACCCCCAACGCTCTCGACTCCGTCCGAGACTCAAGCCGCGCCGCTTCCGCATCCGCGCGCACCGCGTCCGCCCAACCAGCAGCGGCAACGGACGCCCGTCCCGCCGCGTTGGAATACGCGAGCGACGTTGCATTCACGGAAACGGTGAAAGGCATCCAGACCGAACGTGGTTCGCGGCGGTCCTACGAGGGCATGGAGCGCTCGACGGGCGGGTTTCCGCGCGAGATCAGCGCGGAACTTGCCGGCTACATCGCCGAGCGGGACAGCGCGTACATCGCGACCGCGAACGCCGCCGGCCAGCCGTACGTGCAACATCGCGGCGGGCCGCCCGGGTTCATCAAGGTGCTCGATTCACGGACGCTCGCGTTTGCCGATTTCACCGGGAATCGCCAGTACATCACGACCGGAAACCTCGCGGAGAACGAACGCGCGTTTCTGTTCCTGATGAACTACGCTGACGGCGAGCGCATCAAGATCTGGGGCCGCGCACGCGTCGTCACGAACGACGCAGCGCTCTTCGAACGCCTGGCGGATCCCACGTACCGAGCGCGCGTCGAGCAGGCGATCGTCTTCGACGTCGAGGCCTGGAACGCGAACTGCCCGCAGCACATCCCGCGCCTGGTTCACGTCGAAAAGGTGGAGGCGGCCGTCTCGGCGCTGCGAAGCCGCAACGCCTATCTGGAGTCGCTCCTTCGGGTGGCCGGCGTCCCGTTCGAGCCTGCGAACGTCCAGTAAGCCGAGAATCGCGAAACGATGCCGGTCTGAAGGCTTCAGGCCGGCGTGCGAACCGGCGCCGATGGTATCGTCAACGCGGCGATAAGCGCGGAGACGAAGCTGAGGGCGGCCGACACGAGCATCACGTTGGCGAACCCGGCGGTATATGACGACCCGATCAAGGCGTTCACGCGCGCGCGGTCCCGCTCGTCGAGAGAAACGAGCGGCTTGCCCGTGCCCAGCGCCCCGCGCTCGCGTGCGAGGACCGCGCGCGTTCCCGGTGAGAGGTGAAGCGGCCGCACCCCGCGGTCGAAGTCGCGGTAGAACGCCGCGGATAGGACGATACCCAAGGCCGCGATCGCCAAGA